>ENA-OPAR01000820-OPAR01000820.1-human-gut-metagenome-genome-assembly--contig:-NODE-820-length-12821-cov-2.718393_pt1 | contig 12821 bp, 8 predicted proteins | sample MGYA00241061_ERZ501438 | MGnify/ENA primary metagenome ERZ501438 (study PRJEB25962, sample SAMEA2042580) | human gut metagenome | biome: human gut; feature: human-associated habitat; material: faeces...
GAAACCGTCGGAAACCTCGCGCGAATCTACTACATATCCTGCCATAACAGGCAAATATTTCCTTAAATCGTACCCGCGCAAACGCTCGAATTCTTTTTCAAATCCCGGAGTCCAGTTCTGCGAACCGGCTTCATGACTATCCATAGCCATACCTTGAAGGTGGCCCCCGTTTGCCGCAATAGTATCGGCTATAACTTTAAAATAATGGTTCCATTGCGCTTCGGCGGCCTCGGCCGATAATTTATCGCATTCCAATCCCATCAGGTTTTTACGTCCATGCTTTGTTTTGCTGCCGGTCGGAACATGGGAGAAACGCATCACCACCCACTTGCCCGCGGGCGCTTTCCAACGTAACACACCGAGCGAATCGGTGAATCCCGTCAGATCTATCATTCGGTCGCTATCAATCATTTCCTTTTCTGCATAGGTGGGTGTACGGTCTCCCTCTATATACTCCGAATAAAGAGCCGCCTTCTCTTCCCATTGGTCGACACTGGCACGGGCGGAAAGCACTATATTTCCTATCTGCAAATTCTTGTTCCTTTCATCCGGCTCGAACCAATCATGCAGACGAAGACGGAAATAGCGTCCCGTTACCGCAGGAAAAGATACCGTTTTCTGTTTCCAGCCGGAATGGGCCTTATAAACCGGTTTCAGGTTGCAAACAGCCACGTAATTCTTTCCGTCGGTCGAGACTTCCAACTGACCCAGATCCGGTAACACCCGATAACCCGTTCCGACAAACGTATCGGAAGGAGGTGCCGGTACATTGGTAGCACTGGTAGTGGCTTTTCCTCTGGGACGGGTCTCATATGTAATGCTGCGTGCCGTAAAATCACGACCAAAATCGAGGGTAATCCATGCCGACTGTCCCGGTTTCTGTGCGGGGACAACAGGCAACCGTTTCGTTTTGCGGAAATAAGCCCAGGCGTCCTGATTCGGTATATTCGTTGCGACAAGCGGTTTCAAGCTGTCGGTATCTTCCCATAGTCCTTCCCGGAAAGGAAATGCCAGTACCGCCACATCTCGGAAATATCGATAAGGCGCCTCCGGTTCCGGCAAAGCCAGCTCCACCTCTTTTCCTCCCTCCACAAGAATATCCGTAGAGGTCAACATCTGCATTCCTTGCTCCGGAGTGATCCACGGGCCTCCTGCCACATAGCCGTTGGAAACATGGGCTTCAAAAGTAAGTCCGAGACGGCTAGCTTCCTGTGAAGCAAACACCAGCATCTCCCACCATTGAGGTGAGAACGCCTCCAACGCTCCGTTGCATTTACCATGCACCTGATCGTAATATACCACGCCGCCTACTCCTTCCTTACGGAAAGCTTCCAAATCAGCCGTAATGCCGGCCCGCGTAGTCTCCGTCTCACCATGAAACCACCAAAGCTTTGTACGGGCTGAATCCTGCGGATGTTCGAATCCATATAACACTTGTTGCATACCGGTAAGTTCGGGATGGCTACCGCATCCGCAGAGGCATATCAACAGAAAAAATAAAAGGAAGAAGTAAGCGTTTTTCATTATCCATTCGTTATATATCCAACTTGAGCTGAGGCGACTTGTGGCAATCGGCAAAGCCTGTTTCCCATGAACATCGCCAACTATATTCAACCTACATACAGAAAGGCAGAATATACGATTCAGCAAAGATAGTAAAGCTTCTTTTTCCCTGAGAATTTTCACGTATAATATTTATATCGCCTAACCGATATTCTGCAAATCCCAAAGCTCCGGTTTCCGATCAACTTCTATTCAATATCACTGCTGTCCCGTTAAAAGATACATAGGCTACTGTAGGTAATTAATAATCTATCGATTATGGGCATGCTTCGAATAAACGGATTTGAATTTATATTCTTTATGAACTTCATTAAACAATATATCGAATAAGGTTTCAGGACATTGGTTTTCAAAAGCCCTCTGTTCCTTATTCTATATAAACTCTATGAGATAATAAATCATGCCGCCTGTATATTCACACTTTATTATGATACTTCAACGGGAAAATAGAGGTCTCAAAATTTAACGGGACACTAATGATTCAATATGTTTGATAATCCTTGCCGGAACGCCGCCTGCAACCGTATTGGCCGGGATATCCTTCGTAACCACCGAACCGGCTCCCACAACGGCATTCTCACCAATGGTCACCCCTGAAAGGATAGTTGAATTAGAGCCTACCCAAACATTTTTCTTCAACACAATGGGAGCAGGATAAGTATTACTGCGGTCTTCCGGTGCCAGACCGTGATTAAGCGTAGCGAAAACTACATTGTGCCCTATCTGACAGCCATCGCCAAGTTCCACCCCGCCATGATCCTGAAAATGGCAGCACGCATTAATGAATACATTCTTGCCAATCTTTATATTCTTTCCAAAATCCGTATAAAACGGAGGAAATACCTTTACCGAAGGATCAACCGGCTTGCCAAACAGCCGCGATAAAAGGTTCCGCACTTCCTCAGGCTCATGATACGATGCATTCAGTTCAAACGTTATACGTCTCGCCTCATTGCTCATCTCGTCCATAAAACAGTGAAGGTCTCTTCCGCTAAGAGATTTCCGTGTCTCTACATACTTCAAAAATTCTTCCAGTGTCATATTTTTTATATTAAAGTCTTATTTCAGCTCTTCGCTATACAATCTCCGAGCTATCCATTAAAAAAGAGACCTCCATACAAACGGGGAGTATATACTCCTCCATTTCCCTGGCGGTCTCTTCTACTATTTTTCGGGTTTTAAAGTCTATTTATCCAAATCTATCAATTCATATTTTCTGTTGCCTAATCCTATCGCTTCGCCATGTTCGAGCGTATGGATACCATGACGCGACTCCATTCGTTCTATCAGATGCACTTTGCCGGGGTCCTCGGATGCATACACCAAATCCACACAAGCCTGATCCAGCGCTACAGGGTCGAGCGAAGCCAATATGCCGATATCGCCCATTTGGGGAGCAGCAGGATGTGCGTCACAATCGCAATCCACCGACAAATTGTTGGCTACATTTATATAAAGAATGTTTTCTCCGCAATGGTCTGCTACTGCTTTGGCAGCCTCCGCCATAGACTCCAGAAAATCATCCTGCGGAGGAAGGTTGCCCCACATTTCCGCAGTACTCTTTGTTTTACCGGCAGAATGAATCCATGCCTTTCCGGATGAAGAAGCAATGCCGATAGAGATATTTTTAACAGCACCTCCGAAACCGCCCATCGCATGTCCTTTAAAATGAGATAACACCATTGTAAAATCATAGTCGGGATAGTGTGCTCCCACAAAATCCTCCTTGAGGTGTTTGCCGCCTTTAACAGGTAAGGCCACTTCGCCTTCCGCATCCATAATGTCCACCTTCGCTATCGCTGTAAAGCCATGCTCTTCGGCAGCCTTCAAATGATCCGCCGCTATAAGCCGTATTGCATTCTACAATGGTACCGTTTACCTTTTGTACCAAATCCTTAATGAGAGCCGGCTGCAAAAAATTGTGCCCGCCCGGTTCGCCGGTAGAAAGTTTCACCGCTACTTTACCCTTGGCTTCACGTCCGAGAGCTTCATAAATCCGTACCAGATTCTCCGGCGTAATATCCTTTACCATATACACTTTAGCAGGAGATCCAGTCTGACCGGATGCATTTTGCGTAACCGCATCATTACTGTTCTTTGCTTGTCCGCAAGCCATTGCCGCAAAACATACGAGAGGCATCATGGCCATCATACAAATTCGTTTCATTGCGATACTATTTTATTATTAAACAATCATTCAACTTCTTAACAAAGGGAGTTCCCTTCCATCATACACCCTCTTCCCTGTTCCTTTTTCTTAAAGATCCGGCTTATCCCGAAACCGGAAGTACCGGTCTGCATCCGCCCTCTCTTTCTTTATCTCTCAAAGGTTCAGGTTTATCCCTGTCATCACCGTAGCTCTAGGCATAGGGAATCCGGCGTTTATCTCGTAACGTTGTGCCAGCAGGTTCTCTCCACGAAGCCAGATTTGAAGCCATCGGGAAGCACGGAACTGTCCGCGCACATTCCACAATACAAAGTTCTCTTTCGTATACCTGCCCGCATTACCTACTTTCACGTCCGTATAAAGCCCGGCTATATATTGCACGCCGGTAGATACCGACCACCGTCCTTTTGAACAGGCAATTCCGGTATAAAGTTTGTGTTCGGGCGAAGCCAATACAGGTTGTTTCATATGCAGATAACTGTAATTAGCATCTACCGCCCATACCGGAGAAAAGCGATAAGCAACCTGCATTTCAGCTCCCGTATTCTCTATTTTACCGGTGTTGACATTCATCTGGCGTCCATCTACCGGCATCCGCATAATCAGATTCTCACCGTTCATATAAAAGATATTCACCCCGTATGAGAGACGCCCTTCGAACAACCGCTGCGAATAGGCCAGTTCGTAATTCCACATCCTTTCCGGTTCCAGATCGGGATTAGCCGGACGAAACATATACAGCTCGCGAATAGTAGGATAACGGAAACCTTTACTTACCATCAATTTAAGCTCCGCGCTTCGGGGCAACCCGAAAGAGAAACCGGCTTGCGGAACCCATTCGGTACCCACGTGCGAATGATAGTCGACACGTATTCCCGCATCCAAAGTCAACCAAGAGTTCAGAGCCTGACGAAAATCCATATATCCCGCCACCTCATCCTGCGTCTTATCCACCTGTGGTTGGCGTGCGCCTCCGCCAACAGGTTGGTTCCACGATTCTCCTCCGAAATGAAAATAATCCACTCCCGCCGTCAAACGGTTTCCCGGAAATAGCTGCACGCTCTGGTACCACGAAAGCCCTAACATGTTGTCGCGCGAATTAAAACGGTAGTCCAGCGGTTGTTCGTCCACACTATATCCGTCGTTAATCCAATGGTTACCCCAATTATAGAAAAAGCTCAAAGCACCCGAAGTCTTTTTATAATTGTTCTCCAATGCCAAAGAGGTCATACCCCGTGTAATGCGCTGGTCGTTATCAATTAAAGGTTCGGTCACTTCGCCCGGATTGGATGCCTTAAAATGGGTCAGATTTATATCAGCCCGCAGATTCCATGCTTTGGACAGTTCGTACCCCAGTTTCGCGTAGCCGCTATATTGTTCGAATCCCATGTTATCCCGATGTCCGTCGGTACGATTGTAAGAAACTCCCACCACACTGGTGAAGCGTCCGGCCTTGATGCGGTTGGTGACTTCCGACTGCAATGTATTATACGAACCATAGCCCACATTTACATGTGTTTTCACTCCATCTTCCCGTATCTTACGGGTAACAATATTAATCACTCCGCCCATTGCGTTCGAACCGTACAATACGGACGCCGGACCGCGCAACACTTCCACGCGCTCGGCCAAAAAAGGCTGGTAAGCATCGGATATGGGATGGGCAAACAACCCCATATATTGGGGATGGCCGTCAATCAGCACCAGCAAGCCGGTGGTGGGGACTCCCGATTGGGCCGGACCACCCACTCCGCGTACAGACATTTGTCCGGCCGCCCCTCCTGACACGCCGTAGCCCAACAAACCACGCGAAGTGGTAAAAAGCCCTGGTATCTGCTCGGTAAGCAAAGGGAGTAAGGAAGGTTCGTTTCTCTGTTCTATTTGCGTACGGCCAATAACCGAAACCGTCATAGGCAGATGGCGGACATCGGTCTCATTACGGGTGCCTGTGACCACCACTTCATTAAGGGCATGAATCCGTTGCCGCAAAAGGGTATCGGCAACACCTTGCGCCTTCACCACTACGGTAAAGAGCAATAAGATTGTCGTGCATAGAAAGAACTGTTTCTTCATAAGTAATTTATGTTATTTATTTCTATTTTAAAGTAGACATCTTCTCGGGTACGATGCAAAATTAACGTATGGAAACGAATCTGTTTATACCCATATTACTTATCTCGTTACCCATATTACTTTTTTAATCCATGAAGATACAGCCATAAACAAGGACGCCTCCACATGCTAACGTGGACGGATCTACGTTGCAACGTAGACAGCTCGGCGTCGCGAGGTTGCGCCGTCTACGTCAGCACGCAGAGCGGTGCGCCTCAACACGCATGTTCACAAAGCATTACACAGGACTACTCGAGACATTCATCCAGCTCGCGCGTCAGTTCTTCCTTATCCAAATGCTGCCCGATAAAGACAATCTTCTGCATACGGTCGCCATACTTCTCGTCCCAGTCGCGCATCAAACCCGGTTCCTGAATCATAAGTTGTATCAGGTCTTCCTCCGGGGCAGTGGCATACCACATACCGGCTTCCTTCAATGTTTTCTGCACACCGGCTTGTTCAAAGAGGTAAGACATGTCGCGGTTGTTACTGAAATAGCAAACTCCCTTGGCGCGAATGACGTTCTTACTCCATTTAGTCGTGACAAAACGATTAAACTTGTCGACATTGAAGGCCGGACGGCGATAATAAACAAATGTGCCGATACCGTATTCTTCCACCTCGCCTCCTTCGTGGTGGTGATGGTGATGTCCGTGGCCATGTGTATGCTCTGCGTGGTTGTGTTCCTCACGATCGTGCTCTTCGTGGTCATGCTCTGCATGGTCGTGTTCCTTGGGGTCATGTTCCTTGGGGTCATGTTCTGAATGGTCATGATCTAAATGACCGTGCTCCTCGTACTCATGCTCTGCGTGGTCGAGTTCTGCATGCTCATGTTCTGAGTGATCGTGCTCTTCGTGGTCATGCTCCTCATGGTCATACTCAGAGTGACTGCGTTTCTCGTGATCTTGCTCTGCATGTTCCGGTTCTTCAAATTCTTCGTCACCATGCACATGATGAGAGTGTCCGTCCAGGCCGTCACGTTCCTGCTTAGGGCGATGTCCATACCTTTTCGCCTCGGCTTCCTCCTCTTCGGTAACCGGACGTTCTATTTCACGAATCCAGCCCGCCGAAGTAGCCACACGCTCGAAGTCGAACTTTCCGGTATGGATAATTTTATTGAGGTCAACCTCCGCATAGTTGCATTCTATGATCTCAGCACCGGGCTGCAAAGCCTGAAGAATCTGTTTGATACGTTCCAGCTCGGCAGGTTTCACCTCCGCCGCTTTGTTCAGCAGAATGATGTTGCAGAATTCAATCTGCTGGATAATCAGGTTCTCGATATCCTCCTCATCCAAGCCCTTACGTGTCAGACCGTCTCCACAAGAAAACTCGCTTTGCAGACGCAAGGCATCCACCACGGTGACGATACTGTCCAGACGACAAAGTCCGTACTCGGTATATTCACCGCCCATACTCGGAATGGAGCAGATGGTTTGTGCTATAGGAGCCGGTTCGCAAATGCCGCTGGCTTCGATAACGATGTAATCGAACCGTCGCATCTTCAGGATGTCGTTAATCTGTTCTATCAAATCCATCCGCAGCGTGCAACAGATACACCCGTTCTGAAGCGCCACAAGACTTTCATCCTTTTTTCCTACCACACCGCCTTTCTGTATCAGCTCGGCATCAATATTCACTTCACCTATATCGTTTACTATTACGGCAAACTTGATGCCCTTTTCATTCGAAAGAATATGGTTGACTAAGGTTGTTTTTCCACTGCCCAGATAACCGGTCAGGAGCAGTATGGGAGTTTCTTTCCTGTTCATATATTTATCTCATTTTAGCATGACAAAGGTAACGAGCTTTTCCGGGATATACAATTCTTTTCCCTTTTTTACATCGCCTATCACCTGTCATTCCCTACGCTTTTCCACCCCAGACCGCTACCCCGTTATAAAGCACAAACCTAAGGGAAAGAAACAGCCCTATCTACTTAAGCATATCAGTGAAGCCTAAGTGAGCACATCAGACAAGCCTGCATCAAACCATTAGTCAAGCTTATGCTCTAACAGGTTCCTAAAGAGCGAAGCCCTGTTCCACCTGCATTTCGAAATAGAACAAGACCCCGCTCCAGCATAGTCCAAATCAAAAATTATATTGAATGACTATAGGTTCATTGATACTATCATAGGATGTGGCATAAAGCACGCCTTTAGTTTCATCTACATCAAAAGAACATACAGGTCGATCTAATAAATACTTCCTAATAAGATTACCATCCCAATTGAAAACGTATAACTGATCACTAAAATAATTTGGCAAAGACTTATATGACTCATTCGCTTTTGCCTCTTTTTTTGTATAAGGAATAATTAAACCATAGACAAAGTTTTCTGTAGCTTTCGCAATAATACCTCTATAACTATCTTCTTTCAGTCTTTTATATTTCGAATTCATTTCATAAGACGGCTCTTGGGAAAACAAGGGTATCACACGCTTAATTTTCTTATCTTGTATTTCAATAATATGCATATATCGCCCCGACCGACATGCATAGAGCAATTTATCCAATGAAGGGTGTTTCAAGAGCTGAGCATCGCAATAAACAAGATGTTCCATAACGCAAGGATCCTTTGCGGTCCGAAACCCTGGAAACTTAAAACTTAATTCTGTAATTTCCCCAGATTTAAAATTTATATAAGACAATATACTTTCACTGTTTACCCCAGAACCAGTCAATACACAACAACTATCATTCATGATTGCAACAGAAGGGAAAAATAGCATCTCTTTTTGGGGTTCAGGAAATTGAATAACTTCCCATTTCTTTTCATCCAAAACATCTTTCATTGATATTCTATATATTTTATCAAGTTTACCAGGAAAATTGGAAATATAGAACGCTGAATCTTTAGTATGCCCCCACAAATCAGGATGCAATACCTCATAGGGACCATTCCCTTTTTTCAGAAAAGATCCTTCACTTTGCAATTTAGTACCATTTACTTTATAAATTCCATACTGTTTCGTATTTCCCAATTCCTGTATAAACAACCTGTTATCACAAACATAATCAATTTTCATTCCCCACAAGGCAGAATCCGTTACCAAACAAATCCCCTTCAAACTTATTTCCTTTATAGAATCAACGCCAGACGTTTCTCCTACAGTCGCTTTATTAGGTCGCGATGTACAAGCTGTACAAATTAACAACCCTATTAATACAATTTTATTCATTCCTTTTTTATATATTTAAATGAATGTGTCAAAAATCAAATATATTACATTGTAAGCTCACGGCTTGGGGTAGCGTCAGTCACCAAAAGACAAGTCATCTGTCCGAAAGTTGCAATGTTGCAAATGTTGCAGCGGTTTTTTCTCTCACACACGTACGCGCGCACGCGAGAGAAGAATCCGTATCAATCCATCAAAACACGGTATTTGCTTACCATATTGCAAGAATCATTCATTTCAACGAAAAGAATGTTGTCGTTACATATCGCCATAGGACGGGAAAACGCTTTCTCGTTATCGACCGTCAGAATCTGACGCTTGTTCTCTTTGTTATAAAAGAACAGATAAGCGTTTGAATCGCAGTTAAAATACAATACCAGTAACTTATCAGATTCGAGAAAGTTTAAATCCGTAACATACTTTTCTTCCGCCATTTTTCTAAATAAGCTCATAATATCCGTTTGTTGATTCTCCATTAAGAAGCTATCAGAACACCAATGCTTGCCGAAATCCAATTGATAAGCTACCTCCACCTCATTGTTCGAGCATTGATAGATACGATTCTGCATTTCGGGTAGAAAATGAATAGCTTCGCCTACATTAATGAGCGTAAAATAAGGCGCAATGGTCATATTTCGAAGAACCTCGGGTACAGGAACGTACTTCATAACTTCATCATCTCGTTCACAGAGGAGTGTATACGCCTCCTTTTCCGTAGCATTGTTACCCATATCCATCCACGTACCACCCTTATCATCGAACGCGAAAGCAAGTGGTTGACAAAACAACTTCTTCGATGATTGGTATTCACATTGCTTATTAAGCCTTATTATCTTCTTTCCGGAGGTGTCTAACAAATAGACGCAGCCATTATCTATCTGAAAATCAGATAAACGAACAAACTCTTCTCTTCCTTGCCCCACATTGTTATAGGAATACAGGAAATGTCCACTCTTATCATACACATATAGTCCATGCGCTTTGAATGTATCCAATAAATACAATGTATCATTCTCAACCAATAACTTATGCACAAACCCGGGGAAAGTATCTCCTTTATTCTCAAGAGATATCATTTCCCTTTTCTCCAAAAAACGGGAGCTTGGCAATGCCGATTCCATATCAATGGAAATAAGCGTCCCCTTCTCCGGCTGAGCAGCCTCCCGTTTACCACAACCATAGCAGAATAACAGAATAAAGCATATAAAGGAAATGTAATATTTCATCATTATAACAGTTTTTTTTATAGAAGCATCTCCGACAAATGTAGTAAAAAAAGAATAAAAAGCATTCGCTATAGAGAAATTTTTCTCATACCAAAGAGGAACGGACATAGCAAAAACGTTCGACTGGGATATCTCAAGAGAAATATACATCACAAGGAACGTTGACATCATACATTCCCTCGCGTACGCGCGCACGTGTGTGAGAGAAAAAACCGCTGCAACATTTGCAACATTGCAACATTCGAACGGAGGTGGAACCAAAGAACAGCTCCTTTATCCTTCCGGTGCGGGATCTCACAGACTTCATCTAAGATTCTTCTAAGAAAACAAATAGAAGTCATGCTTTCCACACCATAAAGACACGGGGTGGCTCGACTTTCTTATGCACCGGGCGTTAAATAATCGCACTTTTTTATATACCTTTGCCGCCAACTTAAAAAGAAGAAAACGATCATGAACGATACCAGACATATTAAAATCAGCGAATTCGATTATCCGCTTCCCGATGAACGCATTGCCAAATTCCCGCTTCCCGTACGCGACCAGTCGAAGCTGCTTGTCTACCGGCACGGCGAAGTGAGCCGGGACGTTTTCACTTCTCTCCCCTCCTATTTGCCAAGCGGAAGCCTGATGATATTCAACAATACAAAAGTGATTCAGGCACGATTACATTTCCGCAAAGAGACGGGCGCGCTGATAGAAGTATTTTGTCTGGAACCGGTTCAACCCAACGATTATGTACTCGCTTTCCAACAAACACAGAAATGCAGTTGGCTCTGCATGATAGGCAACCTGAAGAAATGGAAAGAAGGGGTTCTCTCCAGAGAAATTGAAATAAAAGGCAAGAACATAACGCTTACCGCCACACGAGGCGAATGCCGGGGAACCAGCCATTGGGTGGACTTCGAATGGAACGACCCTTCATTTACTTTTGCCGATATATTGGAAACGGCTGGCGAGTTGCCTATTCCTCCCTACCTGAACCGCGAAACGCAAGAAAGCGATAAAGAGACCTATCAGACCGTTTACTCCAAGATAAAAGGCTCTGTTGCCGCCCCTACTGCCGGACTGCATTTTACCGAACGGGTACTGAACAGCTTAAAAGAAAAGGGAATAGACTTGGAAGAGCTAACGCTGCATGTGGGCGCCGGTACGTTCAAACCGGTTAAGAGCGAGGAGATTGAAGGACATGAAATGCATACCGAATACATCTCGGTACACCGGCAGACCATCGAAAAACTGATTGCACACGGTGGAAAAGCCGTTGCCGTAGGCACTACCTCCGTACGCACCCTCGAGAGCTTGTATTATATAGGCATAGCCCTTTCATTGAATCCGGACGCTTCGGAAGAAGAATTGCATGTAAAGCAATGGACTCCTTACGAAAATACGGTAAACATGAGTACTGTGGAATCCCTACAACATATAGTAGATTATCTGAACCGGCACGAAATGGAAACGTTGAATACCAGTACGCAAATCATTATCGCCCCGGGATACCGATATAACATAGTGAAAGCAATGGTGACCAATTTTCACCAGCCTAAGAGTACTCTTTTACTCTTAGTGTCAGCTTTCGTAAAAGGCGACTGGAAAACGATTTATAACTATGCATTGGAAAACGGCTTTCGTTTTTTAAGCTACGGAGACAGTTCGCTTCTCATTCCGTAAGTATTTCAAACAAAGAGATATACATACCGATATATTTCAGAAACATGTCCATAAACATATCTTAGAATCTGTAATTGTCAGAGTGATTTTCTAACTTTGCACAAACCGGAATACTTTATTCAGGCAAAGTTAAAATCTAACATTATGACATTTACACTACCTAACCGATTGCCCGAATATCCTACCTTTGTGGAAGGTATTCGAAGAGCCCCCGACAGAGGGTATAAACTGACTCCCGCACAAACAGAAACGGCTCTGAGAAACGCCTTGCGTTACATTCCTGAAAACCTGCACGGACAACTGGCTCCGGAATTCATGGAGGAATTGCTGACACGAGGCAAGATTTATGGTTACCGCTACCGCCCGCAAGGTGACCTGAAAGCCAAACCCATTGACCAATATAAGGGGAAATGTATCGAAGGAAAAGCATTTCAGGTAATGATAGATAATAACCTGTGTTTTGATATTGCTTTATATCCTTATGAACTGGTAACGTATGGTGAAACGGGGCAGGTGTGCCAAAACTGGATGCAATACCGACTTATCAAACAATATCTGGAAGAACTGACCGACGAACAAACGTTAGTCGTTGAATCGGGACATCCGCTGGGATTGTTCAAATCGAAACCGGAAGCGCCTCGCGTCATCATTACCAACTCTATGATGGTAGGTCTGTTCGACAACCAGAAGGATTGGGAAGTTGCCGCACAAATGGGAGTGGCCAATTACGGGCAAATGACTGCCGGAGGATGGATGTATATCGGTCCGCAAGGAATTGTACACGGTACATTCAACACGTTATTAAATGCAGGACGTTTAAAACTCGGCATTCCACAAGATAAGGATTTGCGCGGCCACTTCTTTGTATCCTCCGGGTTAGGAGGCATGAGCGGAGCCCAGCCGAA
>ENA-OPAR01000849-OPAR01000849.1-human-gut-metagenome-genome-assembly--contig:-NODE-849-length-12491-cov-3.175458_pt1 | contig 12491 bp, 13 predicted proteins | sample MGYA00241061_ERZ501438 | MGnify/ENA primary metagenome ERZ501438 (study PRJEB25962, sample SAMEA2042580) | human gut metagenome | biome: human gut; feature: human-associated habitat; material: faeces...
GTGGTGGTCATCGCGTCCGACAAGATGGGCGAGGGTGCTGAGGAACTGGGCAAGACCCTGCTGAAGGCTTTTATCTTCTCGCTGACCCAGCAGGACAAGCTGCCCAAGACCATCCTCCTCTATAACGGCGGTGCGCACCTCACCTGCGAGGGTTCGCCCATGCTGGACGACCTCAAGGCGCTGGAGGCTGAGGGCGTTGAGATCCTCACCTGCGGCACCTGCCTGAACTTCTACGGCCTGACCGAGAAGCTGGCCGTGGGCGGCGTGACGAATATGTACGTCATCGCCGAGAAGATGCTGAACGCCGGGAACGTGGTCAAGCCGTGATCTACCTCGACAACGCCGCCACCACCCTGCAAAAGCTGCCCTGCGTGGGCCAGGCTATGCTGGATGCACTGGAACATGCGGGCAATCCGGGCCGCGGGGCGCATGAGCCGACCCTTCACGCGGCCCGTATCGTCTACCATGCCCGTGAGACACTTGCAACACTTCTCCATGCGGAAGGCCCGGACTGCATTGCTTTCACGGCCAACGTGACCCAGGCGCTCAATACAGCGCTCTGCGGCCTCGTCCGCCCCGGCGACCATGTTATCACAACGGTCTGCGAGCACAACTCAGTGCTGCGGCCGCTCTATCGCCTGCGGGAGCAGGGGGCAGAAGTGAGTTTTGTGGAGGTGGACGACACCGGGCGGCTGCGGTATGAGCAGTTCGAAAAATTTCTCCGCCCCAATACCCGCCTTGTCGTGGTGACGCATGCTTCCAACGTCACAGGCAATCTTACGGACCTTGCGTTCGTCTCCGCTTTTGCAAAAAAGCACGGTCTTACGCTTGTCGTGGATGCGGCCCAGACCGCAGGCGCACGGCCCATCGACGTGCAGGCGCTGGGGGTGGATGTTCTCTGTTTCACCGGACACAAGGCGCTGCTGGGTCCGCAGGGGACCGGCGGGCTGTATGTCCGCCCCGGGCTGACCATGGCCCCCCTTGTGGTGGGCGGCAGCGGTATCCACAGTTTCGACGAAACGCATCCTTCTCAAATGCCCACAGCGCTGGAAGCGGGGACGCTGAATGTTCCCGGCCTCGCGGGCCTCGGGGCAGGCGTAGAGTGGATACTTTCGCAGGGCGTCGAGGTTCTGCATGAAAAAGAAATGGCCCTGACACGCCTGTTTTATGAGAAAATCGTCCATGCTCCCGACGTGAAAATTTACGGCAGTTTCGACGAAACAGACCGTGCGCCCATCGTCTCCCTAAACTTCGGGGATGCAGACGCAGCCCGTGCCGCCGACATCCTCTGGGAGGACTACGGCATCTGTGTCCGGGCGGGCGCTCATTGTGCGCCCCTCATCCATAAAGCCCTCGGCACCGTGGAGCAAGGGATGGTGCGATTCAGCTTCTCCCACCAGAACACAGAGGCCGAGGTGCTCAGAGCCGCCGAGGCGGTCTGTGAGCTGGCCGAGGAGGGCTGATATGCGCCGCAAAAGACAATATATCGTTCTTTCGTTTGCCTCTACTGCCCGCGCGATGGGCTGGGAGAAAGAGTGTGCCGCCCGGGGGATCCCGGGGCGGCTCATCCCGCTGCCCAGTGAGATCACGGCAGGCTGCGGGCTCGGCTGGCGGATGCTGCCCGAGGACTGGCAGGCGTGGCAGTCTCAGCTGAACGATGCGGGCTACGATGCTGCCACACCGGTGGAGCAATAAACCATAATGGAGAAATTCTATGTCGATTCGTGAGTTTTTGGACGCTTTGCGCAGCACACAGGGGCAGCATACGCTGGCCTCCGTACTGGAAGGGCCGGAAAGCGGAGCGAGGCTTCTTCTTTGTGAAGGCGTACCCGTCTGGCCTGCAAGACCGGAGGGTCTGCTGGCCCGGAATCTCCCGGCGCTGGCCGGGTGTGGTGCAAGCGGCATCCTGACTCTGGAAAATAAGCGGATCTTCGTCGAGAAATTCGGAGGCGCGCCCCGGCTCGTCATCTGCGGCGGAGGCCATGTGGCCGAGTCCGTCGTCCGGCTGGCCGTGATGCTGGGCCTGCCCGTCACCAGCCTCGAGGAGCGGCCGGAGTACGCTGACGCCCTTCGCCGCGCCGGGGCAGAAAAGGTCCTCTGCGGTCCTTATGCCGAAAATCTCACGCAGGTGGAGGGCAGTGCGGAGACCTACTTTGTTGTTGCCACCCGCGCCCACTCCTTCGACGTGGAATGCCTTACCGAAATATACAAGAAACGACTTGCCTACGTTGGTATGCTGGGCAGTCGAAGTCGGTCGGCTCTTGTCCGCCGCCAGCTCATCGAGGCCGGAACTGCCCCGGAAAAGGCTGAGTCACTCCACGCCCCCATCGGCCTCGCCATTAAGGCGCAGACAGCGCAGGAAATCGCACTATCCATCCTCGCGGAGATCGTTGAGGTGAAAAATGGCCGTCAGCAGACGGAAGGCTTCCCGCCCGAGCTGCTGAATGCGCTGGATGCCTGCATGGGACAGGGGAAGGCTCCTGTCCTTGTGACCATCGTTTCCCGCCACGGTTCGACCCCCCGGGAGGTGGGAGCAAAGATGTTGGTGCTGCCGGACGGCAGATCCGTGGGCAGTGTGGGCGGCGGCATTATGGAATACCGTGTGCAGCAGCTTGCATCAAAAATGCAGGCAGGCGAGGCTGCACCCTGCCAGCTGGCAGAGTATTCGGCCAGCGCAAAAGAGGACGATGCGGCGCTGGCTGCCTGCGGCGGCAAGTCCGCTTCTGAACGTGTTCCTGCAGCTGCTCAAGGAGGAAGAAAATAATGAAGCGTGATGACGTCATCCTGGTGCGCGGCGGCGGCGACCTCGCCACCGGCACCATCCATCGGCTGTGGTCGGCGGGATTGAAAGTGCTCGTGCTCGAGGCAGAGCATCCTGCCGCCATCCGCCGCCAGGTCTCGGTGAGTGAGGCCGTGTATGAGGGCGGGGCTGTCGTGGAAGGAATGCGCGCTGTCCTTGTAAAAACGCTGGATGAGGCCGTTGTGGTCTGGCATCGCGGCGACGTGCCGGTGATGGTGGACCCGAAGGGAGAGCTCATCCCGCAGGTGCGGCCTGCCGCGCTCGTTGATGCCATCCTTGCAAAGAAAAATCTCGGAACGACGCGGGATATGGCTCCGCTGACCATCGCACTCGGCCCGGGTTTTACCGCCGGTGTGGATGTCGATCTCGTGGTGGAGACCAAGCGCGGCCACCGTCTGGGCCGTATCATCCGGGAGGGTGCGGCCATCCCCAACACGGGCGTCCCCGGAGTCATCGGCGGCTATGGCGCTGAGCGTGTCATCCACGCAGAAAAGGCTGGTGTCTTCCGGAATGTATGTGCCATCGGGGATATTGTGTCGGCGGGTGAAACGATCGCGGAAATCGAAACGCCGGACGGCATCCGCACTCCGGTGATGACCCGCATTGCGGGCATCCTGCGCGGTCTGCTGCGGGATGGCTACCCCGTCACGCCCGGCTTCAAGGTGGCTGACGTGGACCCCCGCCGGGAGGAGTTGGAAAACTGCTTCCTCATCTCCGATAAGGCGCGCTGCATCGCGGGAAGTGTGCTGGAGCTGATCGCGGCAAATCTGTGGAAATAATAAAAAGGGAAGAGGCTGCCTTGGGCAGTCCCTTCCCTTTTTTACATCAAATATCCAAGTCGGTAATCTCCGAGACACACCCGAAGTGCGCCCCACGTTGAGGAGAACTCGATGCCGTGAGCCCGGAGCTTCCCGGTATCCATCGCGAGGTTGCGGGTGAGATCGGATTCCTCGATCTTTACATCCACCTGCAGTAAATTGGCGAAGCATCGTGCTGTCTCGACCATATCTCCGTCGCACTCGCTGCCGAAGTTGTAGACGCCGCCGGGCAGCTCCATCGCAGGGATGAGGTTCTCGATGACCTCCCGCACATAGCCCACGCCACGGTAGTCATTGCGCGAAAAGCGCAGCACTTCACCGGTCTTTGCCGCTTTCAGGATGTTCAGCGGCAGGTTGCCCCGGATGGGCAGATGATAGCCCGGGAGGTCGTACATCCAGGGCAGGCGGAGCGCCACAGCATCCGGGCAGCGGGCCAGAACCCGGGCCTCGGCCTCGAGCTTGTGCTGCCCGTAGACGTTGGAAGGGGAGAGGGGCAGCGTCTCCGCCAGCGCCCCCGCTGCGTCACGCCTGCATACACCTGGTCGGAGCTGCAGGAGAGCAGCTTTGCGCCCACCTCCTCCGCTCCCTTCGCTACCCACTCGGGCAGCAGGACGTTGGCGCGGAAGGAATCCTCCGGCTCCTGCTGGCAGTACTGGGTGTTGGAGAGGGCCGCCGTGTGGACGATGACGTCCGGGTGCTCCTTCAAAATGAAGCGCAGTACCGCGTTTTCGTCGGCAGTGCGCAGGGCGTCGGACGGGAAGGCACAGAGCGCAAACTTCCCCCGCCACATATCGAGGATGCGCGCGCCCACAAAGCCGCCTGCGCCAGTTACAAGGACTCGTTTCATAGGGCAGTCACCTCAGTGAACAAGGAACAGTTCCAGAACGAAGACGACGGCGCAGCAGGCCACCGACACCTGGAACAGGCTGGCCCCGAACCATGCCGCCGCAATGCCTACCACCAGCGCCACCGCACCAGCTGCCGGACTCTGGGTGGCGTTGACGATGGCCGGGAAGGTCATGACCGCCAGAGTGACGTAAGGGACGTAGTACAAGAACGACTGGATGAACTGGTTTTTGATGGGCTTCCGGATGAGGGTCAGCGGCAGGATGCGGATGGTGTAGGATACGGCGAACATCACTGCGATGTAAAGCCAGTTGCTGCGAATCATTGTTCAGCCTCCTCACTCTGGGTCTTGACGGGGAATAACAGCGCACCTGCGCAGGAAATGGCCACTGTCAGGATGATGGTGCGGGTGCCGTCCGACAGGGCGGAAATGCCCGGCAGATAGGTGCAGGCAAAGCTCAGCGCAAAGCTGATGGCCACCAGCGCGGCCACGATCTTATCTTTCCGGGCCGGAGGAATGATGATGGCGAGGAACATGCCGTAGAGCGCCACGCTCAGTGCGCTGACGGCCCGCAGGGGCAGCAGATTGCCCGCGATGATGCCCAGCGCCGTACCCGAAGCCCACGCCGGCGCGGCCAGCGCGATGGCGCCGTAGGTGTAGAAGGGGTTCAGATAACCCGGCCGGGCGATGGTAATGCCGAACAGCTCGTCAGTGACGTCATAGCCGATGATAAGCCGGTGGAAAAACGGCGTACCAGGGGCGAACCGCTGGGCCAGTGCACAGCTCATCAGCAGATAGCGGGCGTTGGCGATGAGGGTGATGATGGCTACCTCGAGATAGGTCGCGCCGCTGGCAATGAGGGCAAAGGCGGCGTACTCGCCGGCCGAAGCATTGTTGAGCAGGCTGGCCACGAAGCCCTGCAGGGGTGTAAAGCCCGCCGTCCGGGCCGCGATGCCCAGCGAGAACGACACCGCAAAATACCCCAGCGCGATCGGCACACCGTCCCGCATCCCCTCGCAGAACACCTTGCGGCTGAAAGCGTAGGGTTTGGCGGGCTGTGCGGAGCAGAGAGTCTGTTTCGACGACTCATGCGTAGTTTCCATGAGAAAAGCTCCTTTCCAATTTCAAACACAAACCCTATTATAGCATAGTTCGAGAGAAAATGACATCGGTCAGAAACGAAAAAACCACAGCTTTCACCCCTGAAAGCTGTGGCATTTTCAAGATGGACTGCTTACTTGAACAGCTTGCGGCCAGCCCAGATGCAGACACAGGCTCCGATGACCGAGACGATGATCTCACCCACGAGGCCGGTAGCGGACAGGCCCACGAGGCCGAAGAGGATGCCGCCCACAAAGCTGCCCAGGATGCCCAGCACGATGTTGCGCAGGGCGCTGGTCTCACTGCCCATGATGCGGCCTGCAATGTAACCGGCCAGCGCACCGATGAGAAGACTGAAGATAAAACTAAACATAAGAAAAACCTCCTGAAATATGTAAAATCAGACGTTGGATGCTTCCTCCCGCGCGCAGCGGCAGATGTCCGAAAGACAGCATTTTTCGCACTCCGGCTTCCGGGCATTGCAGACGGCCCGGCCATGCATCACGAAACGGTGGCACAGATCACTGCCCTCTTCGGGCGGGACGATCTTCCAGAGCGCCATCTCTACCTTCTGCGGTTCCTTGATGCCGTCCACAAGGCCGATCTTGTTGCACAGGCGGATGCAGTGGGTGTCGGTGACGATGGCGGGCTTGCCGAACACGTCGCCCATGATGAGATTTGCGCTCTTGCGGCCCACGCCGGGCAGTGCCAGCAGTTCCTCAAAGGTCGTAGGTACCTTGCAGTCGTACTTGTCCCGCAGCATCCGCATACAGGCTGAGATGTCCCGGGCCTTGCTGCGGCCCAGCCCGCAGGGTTTGACGATGGCTTCGATGTCCTCGGGCTCTGCTTCGGCAAGCGCGGCCACCGACGGATATTTTGTAAACAGGTCCTGCACCACGATATTCACCCGGGCGTCGGTACACTGGGCCGCCAGCCGGACGCTCACCAGCAGCTGCCAGGCGTGGTCGTAGTCCAGCGTGCAGCCTGCGTCGGGATACTCTGCCTTGAGCCGCCGGATGACCTCCAGAGCCAACTCTTTTTTGGCCGTCAGGTCTTCGGCAGAGACGTTCTTTCCGCGCATACATTTCCCCTCGTTTCTTGATTGGAATGGCACAAGCATATCATGTTTTGCGAAATTTGTAAATGCTTTGTCGTTTATCTGAGAATCATTTTCATTATTTCTCTTGCCGCGGCGTGCAAAATGCGCTATACTATAAAAGAGAAGGATTCTCATGATCATTTTTGGAGGGAAGACCCATGAACGAACCGCTGGCGCAGCGTCTGCGCCCCAAAACGCTGGCTGATGTCTGCGGCCAGCAGCATCTTCTGGCCGAGGGACAGGTGTTCCGCCGCACCATCGAGAGCGGACGTATCCCCAACATGATTTTCTACGGCCCCTCCGGTACGGGCAAGACCACGGTTGCCCGCATCATCGCCGAGAACAGCGGCATGACCCTCCATAAGCTCAACGGCACTTCCTGCGGCACCGGTGACATCAAAGCAGTGCTGAAGGACATCGGCACGCTGGCCGGGGCAGGGGGCATCCTGCTCTACCTCGACGAGATACAGTACCTCAACAAAAAGCAGCAGCAGAGCCTTCTGGAGTGCATCGAGGACGGTTCTGTCACCCTCATTGCATCCACCACCGAGAACCCTTACTTTTACATCTATAATGCACTGCTGTCCCGCTGTACGGTATTTGAGTTCAAGTCCCTCTCCGCCGCCGATGTGGAGCGGGGCATCCGCAACGCCCTGAAAAAGCTCTCGGAGTCGGAATCACAGCCTGTCGTGATGGACGAGGACGCCTGCGCCTACCTCGCCGAGAGTGCGGGCGGCGACCTGCGCAAGGCGCTGGGTTGTCTCGATTTCGTGGTGACGGCGGCCCCCGTGGACGAAACTGGAAAGCATATCACCCTCGAGATGATACAGCAGGTCACCCGCCGCACGGCCATGCGGTACGACCGGGACGGCGACGACCACTACGACATCGTGTCGGCTTACCAGAAGTCCATGCGCGGCTCCGACCCCAACGCCGCCCTCCACTACCTGGCCCGTCTGCTGGAAGCAGGCGACCTGCCCTCGGCCTGCCGCCGGTTGATGGTCTGCGCCTGTGAGGACGTGGGCCTTGCATACCCGCAGATCATCCCCATCGTCAAGGCGGCAGTGGACGCAGCCAACATGGTGGGTCTGCCGGAAGCCCGGCTCCCGCTGGCCGATGCCGTCATTCTTGTGGCAACCAGCCCGAAATCCAACAGCGCCCACGACGCCATCAATGCGGCCATCGCCGATGTGCAGGCGGGGCGCACCGGCCCCATCCCGCGCCAGCTGCAGAACAAGCACTTCGACGGCGAGGATGCTGCCGTCAAGGGCCAGAACTACAAGTACGCCCACGACTATGAGAACCACTGGGTGGACCAGCAATATCTGCCCGACCTGCTCAAGGACGTGAAATACTATACGTTCGGCGACAACCGCACCGAACAGGCCGCCCGGGCCTACTGGGCGAAAATCAAGGGGGAAGACAAGCTCTGAACCCGGCCTTTATCCCGATACACACCCCATCATAAAAAGGAGAAAGACCATGCGTTATTCCAAACAGCGCGAGCTGGTACTGCAGAAAGTGGAGCAGCTCTGCGACCACCCTACTGCCGAGGAGATTTTCGACCTCGCAGCCAGGGAATGTCCCGGCCTGAGCCTTGGTACCGTCTACCGCAACCTCAACAGTCTCGTAGATGCAGGCCGCGTCCGCCGCGTCTCCATCCCGGGCAAGGCTGACCGCTTCGACCACACTCTGGGCTGGCACAGCCACCTCTACTGCAACTGCTGCGGCGGCGTCGTGGACGCTGACGTGGACGAAAAGCAGGTGATGAAGCTGGTGCGCAACCAGAAGGGCGTCGTGCAGGACTGCGCCGTGGTGCTGTTCGGCCTGTGCGAGGCGTGCGCCGGCAAGCAGGCTCAGTAAAAATAAACTCTTGCCCTCCAAGGCCAAAAAGGGTATACTATAAAGAGCTTTCTTTATAGTATCAGTATGTCTGCTGCCGGAGGTGTGTCCCCAGCAGCAGAGAAGGATGGTTTCATTGGAGTACATAGCATTTGAACATAACAACGCGGCGGCAGAGCTGGTCAAGCTGGCCTATGACACCCCGCCGCTGGCCTTCGTCCACAGCTACGGCTGCCAGCAGAATGTCAACGACGGCGAGCGCATCAAGGGTGTGCTGATGGACATCGGCTACGGCCTGTGTGACAAGCCCGAGGACGCCGACCTCATCCTTTTCAACACCTGCGCCGTCCGTGAGCACGCTGAGCAGCGTGTCTTCGGTAACGTGGGCGCTCTCAAGGGCCTGAAAGAGAAGAAGCACGGCCTCATCATCGGCCTCTGTGGCTGCATGGCCAACCAGAAGCACGTCGTGGAAAAGCTGCGCCAGAGCTACCCCTACGTAGACCTCGTGTTCGGCGTGGACGGCATCGACACGCTGCCCCAGCTCATCGCCCAGAAATTGCAGAAGCACAAGCGGGTGCTCATGGAGCCGGCTCAGCGCCCCGTCATCGTGGAGAATATCCCCATCCGCCGTGAGAGCGAGTTCCGTGCCTGGCTGCCCATCATGTATGGCTGTGACAATTTCTGCACCTACTGCATCGTGCCTTACGTCCGCGGCCGCGAAAAGAGCCGCAAGCCCGGCGACATCCTCGCCGAGTTCAAGGGTCTCGTGGAGGCAGGATATAAGGAGATCACCCTTCTGGGCCAGAATGTCAACAGCTACGGCAAGGGCCTCGAGGAGCAGGTGGATTTCTCCGACCTGCTCAACCTGCTCTGCACCGTCCCGGGCGACTACCACATCCGTTTCATGACCAGCCACCCGAAGGACGCCAGCTTCAAGCTCATCGACACCATCGCGGCCCAGCCGAAGATCTGCAAGCATCTGCATCTGCCGGTGCAGTGCGGCTCTGACCGTCTGCTCGTCCAGATGAACCGTCACTATACCGTGGAGCACTACCTCGAACTCATCGAGTATGCCCGGAAGAAGGTCCCCGGCATTACCTTCTCCAGCGACATCATCGTGGGCTTCCCCGGTGAGACCGAAGAGGACTTCCAGAAGACCCTTGAGCTGGTGCAGAAGGTGGGCTATATGCAGCTGTTCACCTTCATCTACTCCAAGCGCACCGGCACCAAGGCGGCAGATATGCCCGACCCCACCCCTCGCAAGGAGAAGACCGACCGTATGACCCGCCTGCTCAAAGTTCAGGACGACATCGCAATGGCCCTCGTGAAGGCTCAGGTGGGCCAGACCGTCCGCGTCCTCGTGGAGGGCTATGGCCGCAATGAAGGCACCCTCTCGGGCCGTCTCGACAACAACCTTACCGTCGAGTTCAAGGCTGACCCCGCCTTCATGGGCAGCTATGCGATGGTGCGCCTCACGGGCGCCCGTGCCACCGTCCTGCTGGGCGAATTGGTTGAATCATGATATTCTGGATACACCATCCTAATATATAACACAGGAACGATAAAAGGAGACTATTACAATGGATTGCATCGACCTTTTCAAGCGTGCCGCCATGGCACTTCAGACCGACTCTCGCTATCTGGCTATGGACCAGGCCCGCAAAATGAACGACAAGGACGAGGAACTGCAGAACCTCATCGGTGAGTTCAATCTGGCCCGTATGGACCTGAACAATGAGATCGGAAAGCCCGAGCGCAGCGATGAGCGCATCGCCGAGCTGAACCAGAAGGTGAACGACCTCTACGGCAAGATCATGGCCGACGACGGCATGGTGGCCTACAACGAGGCAAAGCGCGACTGTGAGGCCCTCGTGAACTATATCGACGCCATCATCAACACTGCAATGAACGGCGGCGACCCCATGACCGTGCAGGAGCCTTCCGCTTCCTGCACCGGCAGCTGCTCCACCTGCGGCCTGCCACTAAGGCTTAAACCATGAAACACAAAACGCGGCTGTGCAATGCAGGGCCGCGTTTTGCTTGCAACAGGCGGTTTTGGATGGCAAACCGATAACTAGGGGAGGAAGGTGAACGGTCATGGCAGAGCTTTCGCCCATGATGCAGCAATATCTGGAGATCAAAAAACAACATAAGGATGAGATTCTATTCTACCGCATCGGTGACTTCTACGAGATGTTCTTCGACGATGCGCTCACAGCTTCGCGGGAGTTGGATTTGACCCTCACGGGCAAGCAGTGCGGCCTTGAAGAGCGCGCGCCCATGTGCGGCGTACCATTCCACAGCTACGAGGGCTATGTGGCCCGCCTCATCTCGAAGGGCTATAAGGTCGCCATCTGTGAGCAGGTGGAAGACCCGGCAAAGGCCAAGGGCCTTGTCAAGCGCGACATCATCCGCGTGGTCACGCCCGGCACCGTCATTGAGAGCAGTATGCTTCAGGATGACAAAAACAACTACATTGCGAGTGTTTTCCTGAAAGGCGGCGCAGCAGGCCTCTGCTTCGCGGACGTTTCCACCGGCACGGCCCATATCACAGAGCTCAAGCGGGAGAAGATCGCCCCGGCGGTCATTGCGGAACTCTGCCGCTACAACCCCAGCGAGGTGCTGATGAATCCGGGCCTGCTGGACTGCCGGGAGATCACTGCCTACATCAAAAAGAATATGAACTGCGCCGTCGAGCTGGTGGAAGAGGAGCGGTACGCCCCGGGCCTCGTGGCCATCTCCCTCGAGAACCAGTTTGGCCGCGACTGGGCCGCAAAGACCGGTATCACAGAAGACGGCCTTGTCCGCTTTGCAATGGCCGCGCTGCTGGAATATCTCCATGATACGCAAATTAAAGGCGTCGAGCGCCTGAAAACGGTCATCACGTATAATGAAGCCCAGTTCATGCGGCTGTCGCAGGTCACTCGAGCCAACCTCGAGCTCACCGAGACGCTGCGGGGCCGCGAAAAGCGGGGAACGCTGCTCTGGGTGCTGGACAAGCCCAGCACCGCCATGGGCAAGCGGATGCTCCGCAGCTGGATCGAGCAGCCGCTCATTTCCAGCGCCGCCATCAACCGCCGCCTCAACGCGGTGGAAAGCCTCGTGAACCAGACCATGCAGCGGGGCGATTTGATCGAACAGCTCCACTACATCGCCGACCTCGAGCGCCTGATGACCCGCGCGGTCTACGGCTCCGCCACCCCCAAGGAGATCTACACGATGGCCCAGACCTGTGAGCGCCTGCCGGAACTGCGGGCGCAGGCCGAGAGCTGCAGCTGCCCGGAGTTGACTGCGCTTGCGGGACAAATCGACCTGCTGGATGACGTGAAGACGGCCATCCTTGCCGCCATCGACCCGGAAGCGCCCTCCACCCTCAAGGACGGCGGCGTCATCGCCAAAGGCTACCACCCCGAGGTAGACGAGCTGCGCTCCATCCGCGACAACACCAAGGGCGTCCTCGCCCAGCTGGAAACGCGCCTGCGGCAGGAGACCGGCATCCCCAAGTTGAAAATTGGTTACAATCACGTCTTCGGCTACTACATCGAAGTCAGCAACTCCTATAAATCCATGGTCCCCGAGACCTACATCCGCAAGCAGACCCTCACCTCCGGTGAGCGCTATATCACCCAGGAGCTGAAAGAGCTGGAAAGCAAGATTTTAGGTGCGCATGAGCGTCTCATTGCGCTGGAGCACCGGCTCTTCTCGGAACTGCTGGAAACGATCGGCGGTCAGCTCGACCGCATCCAGCGGACGGCAAATGCTGTGGCCGAGCTGGACGTGCTGGCGGCGCTGGCGCAGGTGGCCGCTGAAAACAACTACTGCCGCCCTGTGGTGGATGACAGCGACGAGCTTACCATCACCGAGGGCCGCCACCCGGTGGTCGAGCAGATGCTGAAAGGCAGCCTCTTCGTCCCCAACGATACCAGGCTCAACTGCACCACTGACCGCTGTCTCATCATCACTGGCCCGAATATGGCAGGGAAA
>ENA-OPAR01000858-OPAR01000858.1-human-gut-metagenome-genome-assembly--contig:-NODE-858-length-12373-cov-2.656113_pt1 | contig 12373 bp, 10 predicted proteins | sample MGYA00241061_ERZ501438 | MGnify/ENA primary metagenome ERZ501438 (study PRJEB25962, sample SAMEA2042580) | human gut metagenome | biome: human gut; feature: human-associated habitat; material: faeces...
GATTTGTGCGTCCGTGGCATCGTGCCGGCCCATTCTCATATTGTCACGTATGGTTCCGCTGAAAAGTGTGTTGCCTTGCGGTACATACGAAAAGTTGCACCTTGTACCAGGGGTGACTCTGTATGTCGTTCCGTCTTTGCCGTATATTTCCACTTTGCCTTCTTGCGGAGTCAGCAGTGCCAGCATCATTCTTATAAGTGTGGTTTTCCCGGCTCCTGTTTCTCCGAGTATGGCTGTAAAAGTTCCAGGGCGGAAATCGTGGTTGAAGTTTCTAAGAATTGTGCGGCCGTCATCGGTGTAACGACAGGTTACATCAGTAAATTTAACACCTGCAGGCATCTGTACGATTGTTTTTTCTGCATGCTCTTCGGTTGTAAGTTCGTCAAGTTCCATAAGTCTTTCGCAAGAAGTGGCGCTTCCGACAAAAGTTGGTACAAGGCGGACGAAATCAAGCATAGGCCGCTGTATCTTTCCTACAAGTTGTGTGAAGGCCAGCAATATACCTATGCTTGTGCCTCCGTCGCGCAGTCCGTAGATTCCCCATACAAGGGCAATCATGTAGCCTCCGGCAAATCCGAAATTGAGCATGGTTCGTGAAATTACGGAGAAACGGGTCCGTTTGGCAACTTGACGGCATAGAAGTTTCTGACGTCGTTCCAGTCCGTTGAGTATGTTGCTGTCCTGCTCCAGCGTCTTTATGACCATCCTGTGTTGTATACTTTCCTGCATGAGTGCCTGTATGTGGCTGTTGCTGTCTTTGATGCGTCTGACAATTTTTCTCATGCGCTTGAAATACAGTTTGCTGAGAATCATGAACAGCGGTGACACTGTTATGAGAATATACGCCAGTGTGCTGTTCATGCTGTAAAGATAGATTACGGATGCTATGAACTGTACGGTGACGATAAGTATTGACGGAATGGCTTCTGTCATAAGATTTACAATGTCGTATACATCGCCGTAGAGTCTGTTGAGAATGTCTCCGCTGTGGAATTTTTCATTGCCTGCCCATCTGCTGTTCAGAATTTTCGTGAAAAACTGCTTCTGCATGTTGTTCTGCGAACGCACACCCAGAATTCCTCTGGCCCATGAGGCACCTATACCTGTGAGTATTTCGGCAACGAGAAGTATGGCGAGCAGTATGGCATAATTCCATAATGGACCTTTGTCTGATCCTGTGGCTGTGTCTGTCAGGTTTTTTAGTACTTCTACTCCAGCCAGGCTTAATGTTATTTGAAGCAATCCCAAAATGATGTTTGTTATTGCTTGTCTTCTGCATCCTTTATGGTATGACCATAACCACTTGGCCATCTGGGCAAGCGGATATTTATTGTTCCTTATTCTCATCTATGTTCAGCGTCTGTTGTCTGCTCCCCACATCATTTTGTGGCGAAGGGTCTTGAAATAGCTATGTCCGGGTTTTGTAATAGATTTGACGCAGTGAGGCGCCTTTTTTATGCGTAGAGTGATGCCTTCTTCGTAACTTTGGCTCCTTCCGTCGATGGCAATCAGAAAATTATGGCTGCGGCTTTCAACTGTCAGTTCTATTTCTGAGTCGTCGCAGAGCACCAGCGGTCTTGCATTGAGGCTATGCGGAGCAACCGGAGCAAGCGATATGGTTTCCGACTGCGGAACGATTATAGGACCGCCTACACTGAGCGAGTAGGCCGTTGAGCCGGTAGGTGTACCGACAATGAGGCCGTCGGCCAGATATGTAGTCAGATATTCTCCGTTGATTGATGTCTTTATGCCTATCATTGAGGATATGTCGTGCTTAAGTATTGCAATTTCATTTAGGGCATACGGACATCCTTTCAGTTCTGCATCGTCGCAGGTAATCTGTAGGACACTGTGTTTTTCTATCTTGAAATCGTTCGAATATATACAGTCGATGGCATATTCGATTTCGTCGGATGAGAAATTTGCAAGAAAACCTAAACGTCCTGTGTTTATTCCAAGTATTGGGATTTCTTTGCCTCCGACTCTGCTGGCAACATCTAGAAATGTTCCGTCTCCGCCCATGCACACTGCAATGTCGGCCGTAAAATCATTGCCGTCTATGATTTTGCAGTCGGGTATCTCTATTTTGACCTTATCTTTGAGAAAACTGTGAAAATCCTTTTGTATTGAAAGTTCTCCGCCTTTTGCGGATATCACACTGAACAGCTTCTGTACCGCTGTAGATTTTTTAGCCTGATAGACATTGCCGAATAGAGCGAACTTCATACTTCTATATGCCATGTTTTGTTTTTTTTTGACAAATTAAATCCTTAAATTAACAGCATAAAGGAAAAATAGCTACTTTTGCATTATTGGTGTTCCGTAAATAACCGAACGGTTTGGATACTTGTTTTGGTTATGCAAAATGCTTCTTCCGCGAGGCTTTAGGAACAAATATACGCTTTTTTGGCGTACGCATTTCAATAACGGCGTAAATTAAATATATGTTATCAGTATAAATGACAAAGTTAAGCGTTAACATCAATAAGGTTGCCACTATCCGTAATGCAAGAGGTGGCAACAATCCGGACGTTTTGAAAGTGGCCGAAGATTGTGAGAAATTTGGGGCAGACGGCATCACTGTGCATCCGCGCCCAGACGAGAGGCATATCAGATATCAGGACGTAATCGACTTGAAGCCGATTCTGACAACGGAATTCAATATCGAAGGATATCCGCAGAACAGTTTCATTGATCTTGTAATGAGAGTCAAACCGACGCAGGTTACTCTTGTGCCTGACAAACCGGGACAAATTACGTCAAATGCCGGTTGGGACACAAAGGCCAATTTTGATTTCCTTACAGATGTTGTGGGCGCATTCAATGAAGTTGGAATACGTACTTCGATATTTGTCGGAACAGAACTGGAGATGATTGAATATGCGGCCAAGATAGGAGCAGACAGAGTGGAACTCTACACCGAGCCGTATGCAACAATGTATGCTTCAGATAGGGAAGCGGCTGTGAGGCCGTTTGTTGAGGCGGCAAAAGTTGCAAGAAAGTGCGGCCTCGGACTCAACGCAGGCCACGACCTGAATCTTGACAATCTGAATTATTTGTATAAGCAAATCCCTTGGATTGACGAAGTAAGCATAGGACATGCATTGGTTTGCGATGCACTTTACCTGGGATTACAAACTACAATTAAAAACTATAAAAACTGTTTGCAATAAAGAAAGCTATGAACACAAGTGAAATGAGCATCCTCGAGCTTGCAGAAAAAGGAGGTTGGATAATGATTGTACTGGCTGTTATGTCGGTTTTGGCGATTTATATATTCGTAGAACGTTTCATTGCCATCAAGAGGGCTGAAAAGGATGATCCTATGTTTATGGACCGCATACGCGATTATATCAAGAACAGCGATGTCAAATCTGCCGTAAATTTCTGTAGAGTGACAAATACTCCGGCTGCAAGAATGATTGAACGTGGCATAAGCCGAATGGGGCGTCCGGCAGCTGATGTACAGAGTGCCATCGAAAATACAGGTAATCTTGAAGTTGCACTGCTTGAGAAACGTCTTCCGGTTCTTGCAACTATTGCTGGAGGTGCGCCAATGCTCGGATTCCTTGGTACGGTCATAGGCATGGTTGAGGCTTTTTGGCAGATGTCAAATGCAGGCAACAATATAGACATAACAATGCTTTCAAACGGTATATATCAGGCTATGGTTACTACAGTAGGTGGTCTTATCGTCGGTATCATAGCGCTTTTCGCATATAACTATCTTGTTGCCAAGGTAGATGGCGTCGTTAATCAGATTGAACAGAAGTCGTTGGCTTTCATGGATTTGTTGAACGAATAAAAGCTGTACGCCATGTCGTTGAAAAGAAAAACCAAAATATCTCCGACTTTCAGTATGGCGTCGATGACGGATATCATTTTCCTGCTTCTGATTTTCTTTATGATCACCAGCACAATGATTTCGCCTAATGCCATAAAGGTTTTGTTGCCGCAGGGCAGCAAACAGACTACTGCAAAGACGATTTCGCGTGTAGTCATAGACAAGGACCTTAACATCTATGCCGCTACGGGCAATGATAAGGAAAAGAAGGTAACTTTGGAAGAACTTCCTGCTGTGTTGGGAGCCGCTGTTAACGACACAACTGATTTGTATGTTTCGTTGTATGCAGACGAATCTGTTCCATACAAGAATATTGTGGAAGTTCTGAATATTGCAAATGAGAACAACTTCAAGATGGTTTTGGCCACAAGGCCTCCTGAGAAGAAGTAAATCACACAGGATGTTTCGATGGTAGAAGATAATAACAAGAAAGACAAGCTTAAGGCTGCGGTCGTGACAGTGGTCGTGCATGCTGTCCTTGTGGCTTTTCTTGCGTTTCTGACACTCCAGGTAAGTGAACCCGAAAAGGATGAACTGGAGGATGGCATACCTGTGATGCTTGGTAATGTTCCTGATGCAGGTGATGCTCAGGAGGGTAATAATATGACACCTCCTGAAGCTGAGAATTCCAGTGTTGAGGAACAGATTCCAGAGGAGGAACATGCTCCGGAACCTGTACCAGAAAAGGGAACAAAGGAGCCTCTGATAACACAAGATAAGGAACCTAGTGTGAATCTGGAGGAGAAGAAACGTCAGGAAGAAGAAAAGAAACGTCAGGAAGAAGAGCGCAGGCGCAAGGAAGAAGCAGAACGTAAACGTCAGGAGGAAGCCAGAAAGCGTGCTGAGGAAGAAAGGCGCAAGATTGAAGCCGCTGCCGCTGCCGCAAACAAAAAAGTTACGGGTGCTTTCGGCAAGACTGGAGGTACAGGGCGTGGCGAAACTTCTGGTGAAGGAGTACAAGGTGTGAGCACCGGAAATTCAAATTCGGGAGCAAAATCAGGTGTCGGAGGTACAGGTGTCAACGCTGTTGTCGGATCGCGTACGCCGAAATTCCTTCAGGTGCCGGAGTATAAGGATCCTACAAGTGAAGGTACTGTCGTTGTGGCAATTGTCGTAAATTCAAGGGGAGTTGTGACAAGTGCTACAATTAAGAGCTCGACAACAACTTCTTCTTTGCTTAGAAATGCAGCTATTGCCGCGGCACGAAGATCTACATTCAGTGCTTCAGATAATAATAATGAGAGTGGAACGATAACTTACAGGTTCAAACTGAGATAAGCAGAATCAGTTTGTGACATGTGAAGCTTTGTATAACAATCCAAAAGTGAATCTTATGAACACAATTTATTTGTTTCTTGCTACAGGTTTTGAGGAAGTCGAAGCCTTGGGCATTGTTGATGCGTGCAGACGCGGAGGTTTGACATTGAAGACTGTTTCAGTGACCGGAAATCTTCTGGTTGAAAGCAGTCATGGTGTAAAAATTCAGGCTGACGCTCTTTTTGAAGACTGCAGTTTTGATGACGCCGATATGCTTGTTCTTCCTGGAGGAATGCCTGGTTCTACAAATCTGAAGGAGCATGAGGGTTTGAGGAATGTTATATTGAAGCACTATGAGGCTGGTAAACCTTTGGCTGCAATATGTGCCGCTCCTATGGTTTACGGTTCGTTGGGCTTGCTGAAGGGCAAGAAAGCTACATGCTATCCTGGATTTGACAAGTATCTGGAAGGTGCAGAATATACTGGCAAGCTGGTTGAGCATGACGGACAGTTCTTTACTGGTAAGGGTGCCGGTGCTGCGTTTGCGCTCGGTTTTGCTATAGTTGAACATTTCTGCGGCAAGGAGGTCGTTGAAAATGTGAAGAACGGAGTAGTGTACAATGATCTTCTGGCTTCTGCAAATAACTGATAATATTTCTGCCAGTTTTTCGCTCTTTGATAAATGTGGAAGGCTGGTAGAGTATGGGAAATAATTAATGCAATGCTCTGTTTGCACAATTTTTACTGTGCAGACGGGGCTTTTTTATTATAACTGTAGTCTTTTTATTATGAAGAAAGCTGTTGTTATTGTTGCAGGAGGCAAAGGCGTCCGAATGGGCGGAAGTGTGCCTAAGCAGTTTATGGTAGTTGCCGGATTGCCGATTCTGATGCGTACTATATCTGTTTTTCATGATTATGATGTAACAATGCAGATAATTGTTGTTTTGCCTTCTGGAACGCATGAAGATTGGCGAAACATGTGTCGTGAATACCGTTTTGACATTCCGCATGTTGTAGTAGCTGGAGGCGAGACACGTTTCCATTCCGTAAAGAACGGTTTGGATGCCGTGTCGGCTGATTGTGATGTTGTCGGTGTGCATGACGGAGTGCGTCCTTTTGTTTCTCCAGAAGTTATCGACAATTGCTATAATTCTGCAATGAAATTCGGCAGTATAGTTCCTGTGATAGATGTGGTCGAGACGGTACGCAAAATTGACGGAAATGCCGAAGGGGGCAGTGTTACTGTAGATAGAAATCTGTATAAGCTTGTACAGACACCGCAGGTGTTCAGACATGAGATTCTTGATGAGGCCTATAGGAAACCTTATGAGAATGCTTTTACCGATGATGCGTCTGTCGTAGAGGCATGTGGGCACAGTATTCATCTGGTACCAGGCAATCGCGAGAATATAAAAATAACTACGCCTTACGATCTGATCGTGGCGGAAGCTTTAGTTGCAAGCTGGCATTGATGCCGGCTTTATTTTTTTGTCATGGAGTGTATCTGTCAGGATATTGCTCCCCAATTGATTTTTCCGCTCTGAAGCTCCTTTAGTCTTCTCCAGATTATCTGGTTTTCTGGATTTCTTTGCTCTGGGTCGTTTTCTACTATCTCTGAAGCTGTATCTCTGGCCAGTTGGAGAATCTGTCCGTCCTTTGCCAGATTGGCGATTTTAAGGTCAAAAGCAGTACCGCTTTGTTGAGTTCCTTCAAGGTCACCTGGACCACGCAGTTTGAGATCTTGTTCTGCAATTTCGAAGCCGTCGTTTGAATCGACCATTATTTGTATTCTCTTGCGTGTTTCTTCTGTAATCTTGTAGTCCGTTACGAGTATGCAGTATGACTGTTCTGCTCCTCTTCCTACACGTCCTCTCAATTGGTGCAGCTGGCTTAGTCCGAATCTTTCGGCATTTTCAATGACCATGACAGATGCATTAGGAACGTTTACACCTACTTCTATTACCGTTGTGGCTACCATGATCTGCGTTTCTCCACGGGCAAATTTCTGCATCTCTGCATCTTTTTCGGCCGCTTTCAGTTTGCCGTGTACCTTGCTTACATTGTATTCCTTGAATTCGGCTTTAATGTTTTCGTATCCGTCTTCTAGATTCTTAATGTCCATTTTTTCGCTTTCTTTGATAAGAGGATATACTATGTAAACCTGATGACCAAGTTCAAGTTGCTTCCTTATGGAGTTGTATAGGCTTTTTCGGTGGCTGTCAAACTGGTGTATGGTCTGTATCGGTTTTCTTCCCGGAGGAAGTTCGTCGATGACGCTTACGTCAAGATCTCCGTAGAGAGTCATTGCCAGTGTACGCGGGATAGGAGTTGCCGTCATGACAAGCACGTGTGGAGGTGTGGTATTCTTTTTCCACATCTTGGCACGTTGGGCCACTCCGAATCTGTGCTGTTCGTCTATGATGACTAGTCCTAAGCTTGAGAATACCACGTTTTCTTCAATGACTGCGTGAGTGCCTATCAATATATTTATGCTTCCGTTTATGAGATCGTTGAGTATAGCTTCACGTTTTTTGCCTTTTACTGATCCTGTCAGAAGCTCAACTCTTACATTCATATTGCCAAGAAAATTGCGGATTGTGTTGAGATGCTGTTCTGCAAGTATCTCCGTAGGTGCCATTATGCAGGTCTGATAGTTGTTGTCTGTAGCTATCAGTGCACACATTAGTGCAACAAGAGTCTTGCCACTTCCGACGTCGCCCTGCAGAAGTCTGTTCATCTGTCTTCCGCATCCCATGTCGCGCCGTATTTCTTTTATGACTCTTTTCTGAGCTCCTGTGAGCTCGAACGGAAGATGGTCTGCATAGAATTCGTTGAAAGCTTCGCCGACTTTGCCGAAAACCAATCCTTTGTATTTGTGGGATCGCTCTTTGGCATAGCGCAGGATATTTATTTGTATGTAGAAAAGTTCTTCAAATTTCAGTCTCAGCTGTGCATCTCTGAGCGCGACAGCGCTTTGTGGATAGTGAATGTTTCTGATGGCATCGTCTAATCCCATGAGATGATGCTTGTTGAGAATGTAGTCGGGGAGGGTTTCTGCAATCCTTTCCTTGAAAAGTTTGAACACATTAGCTGTCAGTTTGGCTACAGCGGTAGAGTTGATGCCGGCGCGTTTCATCTTTTCTGTTGTAGTGTAGAAAGGCATGAAACGTCTTCCGGGGTCTAGCTGATTGACTGATAGGGTGAGTCCTCCTTCTGTGGCGTCAGGTGTTTTTATCTTTTCGATTTCCGGATGTGCAATGTTTATCCGGCCGTTGAAAACTGTTGGTTTGCCGAAAATCAGATATGGGGTTCTGCAGTCGTAAGTCTTTGCTATGTATTTTATGCTCTGAAACCAGACAAGGTCGATAACTCCAGTTTTGTCGGCGAAATGGGCAACCAGTCTTTTGCTTCGCCCTTCGCCGATTGCCTCAAATGACAGGATTATGCCGGCAATCTGTACGTACGGCATGTTGCCGTCGATTTCACTTATGCTGTATATACGGCTTCTGTCTACATATTTATATGGATAGTTGTGCAGCAGGTCGTCGATTGTCCTGATGCCCATTTCGTTGTATAGTGTCTCAGCCTTATGTGGACCGACACCTTGCAGAAACTTTATGTCTTGATTCAGAAAATTATACATGATATGCAAAAGTACGTATTTTTTGCTGATTTCTGTTCTAATGCAAGATATACAGTGTGCTGAATACGTATGTAAAACACTGTTTGCCTGTTGAATTCCTTTTGCTATCTTTTTTGCGTTTTTGTAGAAAAAATATTGCAAAAACTTGTTTTTTGTTACATTTTTCATCGAAAAATGCGTTTTTGCAAAATTTTTTCTTCTTATAAATTTGATGTTAAAACATAAATATCTATCTTTACACCACGAAAATGATATTTTATTAAACCAACATAAAAATAGAATTTATGGACGCAAAAAAAGTTTTGGAGGACTTGAAACGTCGTTTCCCAAATGAACCTGAGTACCATCAGGCTGTTGAAGAAGTTCTCAGCACAATTGAGGAAGAGTACAACAAACACCCGGAATTTGACAAGGCAAATCTGATTGAGCGCCTTTGCATTCCAGATAGAGTATATCAGTTCAGAGTAACTTGGGTAGACGATAAGGGACAGGTGCAGACAAATATGGGTTATCGTGTACAGCACAACAACGCAATTGGCCCGTACAAAGGTGGTATCCGTTTCCACAGTTCTGTAAATCTTGGAATCCTTAAGTTCCTTGCTTTTGAGCAGACATTCAAGAACTCTTTGACAACTCTTCCAATGGGTGGAGGTAAAGGTGGTTCTGACTTCTCTCCAAGAGGCAAGAGCAATGCTGAAGTTATGCGTTTCTGCCAGGCTTTCATGCAGGAGCTTGTGCGCCACATCGGACCGGATATCGATGTACCTGCAGGTGATATAGGTGTAGGCGGACGTGAAGTTGGCTATATGTTCGGTATGTATAAGAAGATTACACGCGAATTCAGCGGTGTTCTTACTGGTAAGGGACAGGAATTCGGTGGATCGCTCATTCGTCCTGAAGCAACTGGTTACGGAAATGTTTATTTCCTCATGGAAATGCTTAAGACTAAGGGACAGGATCTCAAGGGCAAGACTGTGCTTATTTCTGGTTCTGGAAACGTTGCACAGTACACTGCAGAGAAGGTTCTCGAATTGGGCGGAAAGGTTCTTACTATGTCTGACTCTAACGGATATATCTATGATCCGGACGGTATCGATCGTGAGAAGCTCGATTACATCATGGAACTCAAGAATCTCTATCGCGGACGTATACGTGAATATGCTGAAAAGTACAATGTGAAATATGTTGAGGGTGCTCGTCCTTGGAATGAAAAGGCTGATATCGCTCTTCCTTCTGCTACTCAGAATGAAATCAACGGTGATGATGCACGTGCTCTTATTACAAACGGTGTTATGGCTGTTTCAGAGGGTGCCAACATGCCTTCTACTCCTGAGGCTATCAGAGTATTCCAGGAAGCAAAGATTCTCTACGCTCCAGGTAAGGCTGCTAATGCCGGTGGTGTTTCTGTTTCTGGTCTTGAAATGACTCAGAACTCAATGCGCCTCGGATGGAGTGCAGAGGAAGTTGACGAGAAGCTTCACTCTATCATGAAGAATATCCACGAGAACTGCGTTAAGTATGGTACTGAACCAGACGGATATGTCAACTATGTCAAAGGTGCCAACGTTGCAGGCTTCATGAAGGTAGCAAAGGCTATGATGGCTCAGGGCATTGTTTAATGCTTGGTCATTGCAGTTTTTAAGTTGAAAATTTTTTGATGAGTTAAAGGCAAAGGTTGTCGGATGATTGTGTATACAATCTTATCTGGACAACCTTTGCTGTTTTTTTATCTTTTCGTTTGGGCTGTTTACGTTGCATGTGCATATAGCGGGGGTGCGTAATCTTTTCTATGCTTGGATTGCGCTATATGATATTTCTATATTGCTGTATCGGGTCGCTGTATTCGTGTATAGTTTGTATTTGATATAGGTATGAGACGTATGGACATAAAAAAAGGGGTAACGCCTTACCCCAACCTTTGTTAACCTTAAATCTAATACTATGAAAAACACGATGCAAATATAGGGCTTTTGGTGTTCTTGTCAATAGCTGTGTGCGTAAACATTGCGAAAAATGCAGTTTTGTTGATATTTATCAACAGCAATGCTGGTTTGTTTAATTGGTTTGCTTGAATAATGTTTATTGCCTATAAGTGTTTATGAGAATTGTCTTGCGGAAACTTGGTTGATGGACCTGTTTTTTTTAGAAAGATATGATTGTTTGTTGCTTTTGGCTGCAGAATGTTGAAGATTAAAGTTTGAGTGCCTTTATTGCTTGTAGTAATAATGATTTGAGTACGGTCTGGTGGATTTCTTCGCTTGATAGTTTGTGATATACATTGGGGATATCGGTGTATTGCATAAATAATGAATTATGACTATTAAAAAATCTCCCTTTTTGTATTTTTTACGCTAAGATGTTTGTACATTTGTCTATAGGCATTTGCTTGTAAATATATTCAGGCTGTGTGCGTAAATCAGAAATTATTAATCTTAATAAATAAATCTATGGATGATATTAAACCTTATGTTATAGGAGTCGATCTTGGTGGTACAAATACAGTTTTCGGAATTGTAAATGCGCGCGGTGAGGTTGTCTGTGATGATTCTATACGTACTAAGAATTATGAGAAGGTAGAGGACTTTATAGAGGCGTCTTGTATGTGCCTGCGTCATTTGATTGAGCGTGTTGGCGGTATATCTCAGATCAAGGCAATGGGTATAGGTGCTCCTAATGGTAATTTCTACAACGGCACGATTGAAAAGGCGCCTAACTTGCCTTGGAAGGGTATTGTGCCTATGGCTGAACTGTTCTCTAAGGAGTTGGGGATACCTGTAGCGCTTACAAATGATGCTAATGCTGCTGCTATAGGAGAAATGACATACGGAGTAGCCCGTGGTATGAAGAACTTTATTGTCATAACTCTGGGTACAGGCGTAGGTAGCGGCATTGTTATAAACGGACAGATGGTCTACGGTTGCGATGGTTTTGCCGGTGAACTTGGACATGTGACAGTGGTTCGTGGTGAACAAGGACGTTTGTGCGGATGCGGAAGACGTGGCTGTCTTGAGGCTTATTGTTCTGCTACAGGTGTCGTGCGTACGGCTCAAGAGTATCTTTCAACGTCAGATAGACCAAGCTTGTTGAGAGACTTGGAATTTGAAAAACTTACTTCTCTCGATGTCGCTATTGCCGCCAGCAAGGGCGATGATCTTGCCAAGGAAGTTTTTGAATTTACAGGAAAAATGTTGGGTGAGGCTTGTGCTGATTTCGCTGCTTTTTGTAGTCCAGAGGCATTCATATTCTTTGGCGGTCTCACCAAGAGCGGTGATCTTATAATGGATCCAATAAAGAAGGCTTACGATGAAAACGTTTTGCCTATATACAAAGGCAAGGCTAAATTCCTTATTTCTGGTCTTATGAGTTCTAATGCAGCTGTATTGGGAGCGAGTGCACTGGGATGGGATATCAATAATTGATGATGTTTTGCTGATTTTTCAGCTTCGCGTATGTTTGATAATGACCTGTGCGATAAATAAAAATGTGCAGAAATCCAAAATTGTGATTTCTGCACATTTTTTTGATTGTATGTATAAATAGGGATATTCAGTAAATGTCCCTAAAAAGTAATATGGCATATAAAGTCGATAGAATATAATCACTTTATGTGCCATTATTATTGCCCATTT
>ENA-OPAR01000864-OPAR01000864.1-human-gut-metagenome-genome-assembly--contig:-NODE-864-length-12308-cov-3.507631_pt1 | contig 12308 bp, 10 predicted proteins | sample MGYA00241061_ERZ501438 | MGnify/ENA primary metagenome ERZ501438 (study PRJEB25962, sample SAMEA2042580) | human gut metagenome | biome: human gut; feature: human-associated habitat; material: faeces...
TGCTGCTGTAAAAATGAATAGACCAAAATATAGCACATACCCTGTCCCAAAAAGAACAGGCTATAATTGAACCGCTCTACAGGGCCAGTCTCATACCGCAAGCCTTTTGGCTGTTTGGAGACAGACATTATTCTCTACTTCCCTTTCCGTCTTTCTTGAAAGAACATTAGAAATGTGTTTTTACTGGACAGTAGCCTCCTTCCTTTTTTATGGATTCTTTGGATGCGGCGTAAATCAAAAAAGGTGCAACAAACAAGGGCCCGGCACAACTCCTTAAACACTGCATTTTGTACAATTTTCAGAAAAAAGCATTTGTAAAAAGATAACCGGGCAATTGTTGATTTGTATTGATTTCTTGATTCTTTTGTGTATAATTTTAGTTGTATTGGATGAAATAGTTTTATTTTATGACGCGATTTCTCTACTTTCAATTGCATAACACGTCCTTTGACGCAAGTGCCGTGTTTCATTTTCGGATTTAAGGAGGCGCCTGTGAACCGAAAACTCTATCAATCGAAACCATTTGAAACCGAGGAAATAAATGTGGTTGATACAGCTGAACGTCTTGCTAGGGTTAATGCCAGCGATTGCCGCCGAGCCACGGGGCCGGTATCTGTGGTGATTCAGGAGAATACGGAGGATTCCCTGCACTTGTCCTTGTGCGATGGTATCCAGAGCCTCTGTCGCAAAGTGCCGATTCAGGAAATCCAAAACCATCCGCCTATTCTGCACAAGCATAATTATTATGAAATGACCTTCGTGCTGCGGGGGGAGGTCGATATACGGATTGAGGATGAAGTGCATCGGTATCGGCAGGGGGATGTTTGCCTGCTGAATCGGAACACGTACCATGCGGAACAAGTGTGTTCCAACGTGACCCTTGCGTTTCTGTGTTTTTCCCCCCAGATGATGGTGGAATATAGCGGTTACCCGTTCGCAGATTTTTACCCCGAGAATGAAATGGATTTCGCTCACTTTTTTGAGAGTGATTGCGAAAACTGCCCGGAAGGAATCAAAAGTTTTCTGGAATTTCGCAGATGTACGCAAGAAGGACAGGGTGCAGCGGAAGAACTGCTGTTTCGGATCCGGCAGGAGCTGGTGCTACATCAGCCGGGATGCATTTATATGCTATATGGACTGATGACGCGCCTGCACTTTACACTGGCACAGTCAGAATGCTATTGCAGACAGTACACCGAGGTCAAGACGGCGCCGGACCTTGATTTGGTCCAAAAAATCCAGCAGTATGTGGAGGGGCGCCGGTGCCGCTTTTCCCGCAAGGAGATTGAGGAAACGCTGCATTATAATCGGGATTATCTGAACCGAATTTTCCGCCAGTATACCGGTTTTACGCTGGGGGACTACTGCCGCACGGTATGCATGGAGGAGGCAGCGCACCGGCTGCTGCATACCAGCGATACCATCGAACGGATTGCAGAGCAAGTAGGGTTTCCCAATCGAACGCAATTTTACCGCGTTTTTCAACAATATTACCACACCACGCCCTGCGTGTACCGCAAAACAAAAAGACAAGAGGCGGAGCAGCAACCCTCGGAAGCTTGCGATGCCTTTGTGTAGCAAAAATCAACATAAAACAACCTAAAAATGTGAAAGAAATCGCCTGCCGCGGCAAAGAAGTCGTGCTTATGGATCTGATGGGCCGTACGCTTGCTGTTGAGGGCGTGTTGGAAAAAGCAAATTTGGTGGACGGTTACATTGTGATACGCAGCCTCCTGTCGGAAGAATGACAAAAAATGGTGTCGCTATAAGCAGCAACACCATTTTTTGTTAAATTTATGATTATACCATGTTGTAGAAAAATAGAAATGCTATTTGCAGACTATTTTGTAAAGAACTTGTTGAAAAGAAAGACACAAGCACAATTTATGAAATGGAAAGAAAAAACTTGTTGAAAGTTGGATATTTTGCGAGTTTTTCCTTGACATTTCCGGGAAAAGGATGCTATAAATGTAGAAGAAAGGGCGAAAAACAGGATGCGGAATGGTTTTGGCCCGGTTGTTTTGGATGGAAGAATTGCATTTTTGTGTATTTAAGCGAACTAAGACGCGGGATTGGCGCGCCGAAAAGGAAGGTGTTATGGATGAAAACTCTGTTTCATGTAAAGGGGGTTCCTTTTTTTTCAGTCGGTGGTCAGGTAAATAACTCGACTTCCTACAGCGCTGAAAAAGTAGAGACCGTCTTTTCCCATGTGAAAGACTTTGGACTCAACACAGTGGCGGCGCCGGTTTACTGGGAACTTCTGGAACCGGAAGAGGGACATTATGATTTCGCCCAGACCGATATGTTGATGCAGGCCGCCCGGCGCCATGGGCTGCGGCTCGTTCTGCTTTGGTTTGGGACCTGGAAAAACGGCAACTCCCACTATATCCCTCGCTGGATGAAACTGAACGGAAAACGGTTTCCCATGGCCAAAAGCGCCGATGGGGTTCCGGTCTGTTCTCTTTCGCCGCATTTTGCAGCAACGCAGAAGGCCGACTGCGCTGCTTTCTGCGCGATGTGCACCCATGTTGCACAAAACAATGCAGATGAGACGGTTATCGGTATCCAGGTTGAAAACGAACCCGGCCTGATGGGGACACCCAGAGATTACGGCGCTGAGGCGGAAGAACGGTTCCGCCAGACGGTGTCCGATGCGGTTGCGGAATTTGCCGGGCGTTCCGGCACCTGGGAAGAGGTGTTCGGGGAGGATGCCGCGGAGTGTTTTACAGTCTGGTCGGTAGCGGTGTATATCGATGAAATCGTCCGGGCAGGCAAGGAGTGCCTTTGTCTGCCGATGTACACCAATGTATGGCTGGGTGAGATGCACAATCGAGTGCCCGGCGTGGATTACCCTTCCGGCGGCGCGGTGAGTAAGCTGCTGCCTCTGTTCCGCAAAGGCGCTTCCCACCTGGATGCGATTTCGCCGGACATCTATTTGCAGGATCAGGCTACATGGAATGTGCTGAACCGAGCCTACGGCAATGATCAGCCTTATTACATTCCGGAGCTGTTGCCCGGTGCACTGTCAGTGACCCGTGCAATCCAGGCGGTGGCTAAAAATGAACTTTGCGGTGTGCATTTCTTTGCGGCGGATGCTTTCTGTCAGGGGGCTGGCGGAGGCGTGCCGGAGCACTTTGCCGAAGCCCTTCAAGGGCTGCAGACTTTGGCCCGGATGGCCCCGTTGATCCAGCGCTACCAGGGCAGTGGTAAGCTGTATGCTGTTACCCAATACGAAGGAATGTCCGAACAGTATATCGACTTCGGGGATTATATTGGCATCATCCGTTTTTCCTCTTCTTTTGGCGACCTGATGGCCAAGCCTGTGCTGAGTATCCGTGATATAGATCACTTTTTCTTCAGCGATGCGCAGCAGAGAGGCAAGGGATTGATTTGCTATGAGGGCAATGGGCGCTTTTATCTGGCAGGCAACAGCTTCCGCTTGATTCTGCTGCCCAAAGGCGGTGTGGAACGGGCAACGGCTGCTGTGCGAAGCAGCGATTTCCTGAACACGCGTTCGCAGGCGTTCCTGAGCGTAACACAGGGAACGTTTGATGAAACCGGAACCTATCGGATCCAGGTGCGCCGCAATGGTGATGAAATGGACAATGGGATTTGGGTGACGCCGGACTGCGGTGTGGTGTGCGCTGAAATGAACACGACCTTTTTTGATTGCTGAATCCCCCACACTATGACATGTGTGGCAGATGCGCTGAAACAAATTGGAAAAAATGCAGATATGCATTTCATGGATCGGTCTTACAAATCCTACGAGGATTTGGGGTATTACGACCCTTCTTACTGCAAAGACAAAACCAATGAGCATGGACACCGGGACAGCCACTGCCTTTGTTTGAAATGTACCGACCATTATTATTGAGTCATTCAATGATAGAAGGCAGATTTGACCCGGATATATGGCAACAACAATGTCAGCAGTTTCTTGTTGCCACCGGTATTTCTGTGTCCACCATTTCCCGGGTGTTGAACTGGGACGAAACGATCCGCGTTTCCACGCAAACGGAACAGCGTATTTTTGAGGTGGCGCAGCAGCTGGGGTATGCACCGGCCCACCGGCACGGCAAAGGGGAGACCCGGCGCGGGGCCTCCCGGCTGAAAATGGGCATTGCCCAGATGGCCGCGGTGTTGTCCATCTTCTGCATGGTGGTGTACAAGCGCGGCTATCGTTTGACAGATGAATTCTATCACCATGTGCCGGCTGTGCTGCGGGGCGAGGAATCCCGTGCCGCCGGTGAATAAAGAAAGGAGCCAGTACCATGCTTTTGGGCGTTGATTATTATCCCGAACAATGGGACACTTCCCTGATGGATGCAGACATGGACCGCATTCTGGAACTGGGCTGCAATGTGATCCGCATCGGTGAATTTGCCTGGCACCGCATGGAAAAGCAGGAAGGTCAGTTTGACTTCTCCTACTTTGACGGGGTCATTGCCATGGCCAAGCAAAAAGACCTGCAGGTTATCTTCGGCACCCCCACGGCTACCCCGCCGGCCTGGTTCATCGCCAAGTATCCCGATATCCTCTCCCGCTTCCCGGACGGTTCCCCCCGTGCCTTCGGCGGGCGGCCTGCTATTCCAACCCCCATTACCTGGAAGCCTGCCGTAAGATCATCACGGCCTTGGCCGAGCATTACCGGGGCGAGGAGGGCATCGTAGCCTGGCAGGTGGACAACGAGATCGGCCACGAGGGCAGCGACCTGTGCTGGTGCGACCACTGCCGGGACGGTTTCCGTCGCCATCTGGACAAAGCCTTTGCAGGGGACATCAACAAACTGAACGATACCTTCGGCACCGCTTTCTGGAGCCAAGAATACAACTCCTTTGAGGAGATCCCCCTGCCCAATACCACCATCACCACCCACAACCCGGCCCTGCGCCTGGAATGGGAGCGCTTTTGCAGCGAAAAACTGGTGGACTTCATCCGTTTCCAGGCGGATCTGCTCCATGAGCTGCTGCCCGATGCCGTGGTCATGCACGACTTCCCCGGCGGCGGTCTGACCAAGCATGTGAGCTATGCGGATGTGGCCGCCTGCCTGGATCAGGTGGCTTTCAACAACTACCCTGTGTGGGGCGGCCAGAAAGAACCTCTGCCCCCCTCTGAGATTGCCTTTGGCCTGGATTATATCCGGGGCCTGCAGGGCAAGAATTTCTGGATCACTGAGGCCATCATGGGTGCCCAGGGGCATGATATCACCGGCTTTTTGCCCCGGCCCAACCAGGCCAAGCTGTGGAGCTGGCAGGGCATGGCCCACGGCTGCGACGGGCTGATGTATTTTCGTTACCGTGGCGCTACCAAGGGTGCCGAGCAGTTCTGCTACGGTATTCTGGATGCAGACAATGTGCCCCGCCGCCGCTTCTTTGAGGTGCAGAGCTTCTTCCGGGAAGTGCGGGAATACCAGGACGTGCTCACCGCCCCGGTGCACAGCGATGTGGCCATTTTGTACGACTACGATTCTCTGGCATCCTTCCGGATCCAGCAGCAAAGCCTGCTGCTGGACTGCGAAACCGAGATGAAACGTCTGCACGGGGTGTTCTTCCGGGCGGGCCAGTCGGTGGATATCCTGCCGGTCGACCGAGATTTTTCCGGCTACAAGATCGTAGTGGTGCCCAACATGATCGTCACCGACGAAGCCTTTGCCCTGCGGCTCAAGCGCTATGTAGCCGCCGGCGGCTGCGCGGTGGTGACCTATCGTACCGCCGTGAAAGACCGGAACAATAACCTAACCTTCGGCAAGGTGCTGCCGGTAGACTGCAGCGAACTGTTGGGCCTGCATATCGAGGAGACCGAGAGTGTGCAGGAATACGACTGCATCCCCCTGATCAGCGACAACGGCAGCGGCACCGCGGGTATCTTCCGGGATATGATCGTGCCGGACCGGGCGGAAGTGCTGTACCGCTACAACGATACCTTCTACCAGCAGTATGCTGCCATCACCCGCAACGAGCTGGGCGAAGGCCGGGCCTACTATCTGGGCACCACCCCGGATGCCGCCATCCTGGAACAGGTGCTGGGCGAAGCCATGACCTGGGCCGGCCTGACGGTGGAGCATCTGCCCGAAGGGGTGGAACTGGTCACCCGCAGCAGCAGCGAGCGCACGGTGCGTTTTGTGCTCAACCACAACGAGAATGCTGTCACCGTCCGGGGCCTGACCCTGGCGCCTTTCGAGGTGCAGGCGCTGTCTTGAGTTACAGGTAAAGTTTATTATTTACGTAACCACACGGTTGGGCAAAAGCCAATCGTGTGGTTGCTTTTTTATCTAGGAATCATGACAGAATCAATCGAAAAATTTTTCTTGATAGAAGAGCTGTGAGGAATGTATGGCAAGTAATGGGGATTATCAAGACTTAGGCTCCCAGCAGCATTCGGATCCCAGAAATGGGCAGGTGTTGCGGTAGGCTTTTGGTTTCAAGCGGATGAGGGGCAGTCCGGAATCCGGACCGATGCAGCACTCGCAATAGTGTTCTACAACCTGAGAGGGTGTCTGATTCAGAAACTTTGCAATGCGGAACAGATCCGCCGGATTGAGCAGAACGTCTTCTCGTTCACGGCCACAGCGGCCACAGCGATCACAGGAAAAAGCGAAGGTAGGAATCGGACGTTTTGATCTCCCGCTTATCCAGCGCCCTTTGCCGAAAGCGCTGGCGCCTGCTGATTTCTCGCCGGTCGGCGCTCTGCGCCAAAGGGACATCCTCTGTTTCAGCGGGCTGGGCGGCGTGCGCGGTTGGCATACGCCGGCGCTTTTCCTGAATCGACGATAGCTGATTCGTCCTGTATCCAGCGCCTTGCCCTGCAGGCTCTCTGCCTCCTGTGCGGTTTTTTCGGCATAAAAAGATAAACGCTTACTGTCCCCCTGAAAATCGCTGCCTGCTGATTTGCGTTTTGTCCTCTATTGCATCTACGGAGTACACAGGGGACGGTATTACGCCGGAGGACATTCCCAAATAAAGCAACTTCCCGATAGGCAATTTCTTGTAATTGCGCTATTTTTAGAAATTTTGCCAAAATCATAATTTCAAACACAGGGGGCATCCTGACTTTCGTCGGGATGCCCCCTGTTTGTCTATTGTTCATGGAATGACATAGCAGCTCTGTTTTCCGTTGCCCTTTTGTATCAGTTCGCCTGCATCGCAGAGCTCTTTCAGCAAACGATATGCTTTTGTGGTTCCGGCGCCAAGCAGTGTTTCGGCTTGTTTCCGTGTAATGCTGCCGTTTTCCTTCGCGTATTGGACAAGGCGCTGCCTTTGGTCGTTTAAGGATGTGCTGCGTCCCTCGCCGGGCTGCGCTTTGCCGCCTGTTTCCTGCACTTCATTGCGGTTCGGAAGTGTCACGCGGAAAACACCCTTTGCCGTTTCAAACTCCGGCTGCATCGGGCAGGATTTGTAGGCACGCTCAATCTTTCCGATCCCTGTGCCGTAGCTTTCAATCAAACGCATACGGTAAAAAACAGCGGCAAGATTCGGGTTTCTGGACTGCGAAACGCCAAGAAAAATAGATTTCAGCTCCAGACCGGGTACAAGACCGCCAAGGGAAACAAATTCAATTCTGTCCTCATACAGGTTGATCAGATTGCTGCCGCTGAAAGAGTAATCTCTGTGAACCATGCTGTTCAGCAGCGCCTCTCTGACGGCCACGTCCGGATAATCCTTGCAATCGGTTCGGTTCAGCCCGGAAAAAGTCGCCTTGGTTTTGTTGAAAAGGTCAACGAATTGGTAAGCGTCCTCCAGCTGCTTCAGGATAGAGCCGGTAAACTCCTTCCGGTCGCGGAACAGTTCTTTATCCGTGCCCTGAAAGAGCGCGATTTTTGTGGTGGTCTCGCACTGATCCGAGAGCAGCAAGGCCAGATTTGTGTACAGTCCATCCTCGCCGATGAGCTTTAGCGTTTTCATCTGTGCTGTTCCGATTTCAATGGAGCGCTTGCGCATCTCCTCCAAAAATGTTTGGAATGTGAGGTTCTGATTCATGCTGCGGCCGGATTCATAGGATCTTCCGCTGTTCTGCAAAAGCATTTCCCGAATCCCCTCCTCAGTCATGGGCTGCGTGGAGCTTCCCTTGCGGACATACACGCCGCTGGGTTTCAGCCCTTTTTCGCGGAGATAATAGGGACGATTGGTGCCGGTCGTCACGTCAATTTCTACAACCTGCTTTCCTTCCATTTCCACCGTGCTTACCTTGACAAACGGCATCACATCCGGGGACAAAGAATCTTTCAGCGAATTCACGACCTGCAGCATCACGCCGTCGGGGTCGTCCACCCCAACAACCGCCCCGTCCTTGCGAACGCCGATGTAAACCGTTCCGCCCTCTGCATTGGCAAAGCCCATCACTTCTTTTCGGATGTCGGGGACATACGCCTGCTTGAATTCGATGTTTTGATTTTCAAAAGACAGCATCGCGCTGCTCCTTTCCTTTCGCTTCTTTCTTTTCATTTTAGATGAGAAAGAAAGAAAAGTCAATAGGCGCGGCGATGTATTCTTTCACGGGGCGGGTTTTCCCGCCTATGCGCCGTCCTTTGCACCTTATCCTGCACCATCTCGCAGTCCATCTCAATGTCAGCACAGGTGGTAATCTCCCGCCGCAGCTCTCTGATGCGGGCTGTGAGCGCCTGTATTTGCTCCGAATAATCGGCAGGGGTAGTTTTACTCTTTCTGCGATAGAGCGCCTTACGCTGCGCTGTAAGAGCGTTATATTCAGCTTGCAGATTTTCTTTGTAAGTCAGCAGTTCGTCAAGCGTTGTGATTTGCCGTTCCCACAAAAGGTCACATTGCCGCCGGTAGCGATTGTACTTCAAGAAATCATCGCGCAGCAGGTAATAGCACCGCTTGCCGACTTTGCCTTTATATATAGTAATGCTCCATGCAGTAATGGGAACCGTATTTATGGTGAATGACCAGAGGATAGTAGGCTTCTCCGGCCTCCAGCCGCAGATACTCATATTGACCGGACACAATCTCCGGGAACAACTCTTGAAAGCGGCGGAAATTCTTGTGCGCCGTCGTGTTTCCTTTGACGGGCGGCGGTGTAGGCTGCTCCGCTGTATCTGTGGGGCGAGCCGTTTCGGGGGCCTCCACAACAACAGGGGGATTTTCGTCAGGAACGGATGCAGGCTCGTCACCGGCTGCTGGCGTGTCGTTTTCCATTTGAACAATCGCCTGCGGCTTGACCGGTTCCACTACGGTTTCTCCGGCTTCATAGGCAACAGCATCCAGAACATAATCAAAATCCGCTTCTCCAATGGTCATTTGCCGGTGAGGACCGCCCATTTCATCAACTTCATCAGGGATGTTATAATCCCCGATGGGGTCAGGTTGCTCCTCTACAACAGGATTGGGATAGTCGCCATCCTCGATCATGGCATCCAGTAAAAACGCCAGCCCGTTCCAGGGAATGTAGGTATAGCCTTCATCAAAGAAAAATGAAATGCCATCTTCACCATGCAACCGGGTACGATAGAGAAGATCGCCCTGATATTCACGGTCGCCATAGGGAGTAAAGAGAGCCGCAATCTGCCGCCCTTTGTCTGACCAGTCAGGATTGAGCGGCGGTTCTGACAATACGCTGCGAACCGCGCTGTGCAGCTCTGGGGGGTATAGATTGGTGCTGGTCAGGATGTACTCATAATTGCGCCGGACTTCTGCATCGGTAAAATGGCGTGTCGGTTGTTCCGCAGGAATAGAAAAAGAGCCGTCCTTTTCAGACGGCTCTCCCACAGGTGCGGCGCTTGGCGCCACTTCTGTATTTGGCTGTTCTTCGGTCAGCGGGGAATCAGGACTACGCTCTGGAGTACGGTTTCCTCCGCCATCAGTTTCAGACTGTTCAGGTGTCGCGTCCGCTCCATGATGTCCTCGGTCTGCGGAAGCGGCTCCTGCTGGAGCATTTGCTGCGTCAGGGCTTCGATTTTCTCGGTCGCCTCGTCCTGTACCCGGTGCATGATCTCCATCAGACTGCCATCCATTTTCAAAGTCGTAAATCGCTCCGGGTGATTCTCTCTGAGGTATTCCAGGGCCATCCGGCCGTACCTGCCCAGAGGTTGATCTGCTTCGCTGCTGTTGGAGATTTGCAGATCGGGAAGCATCATCCCGTCCTGCTCCCTGTATTTCAGATTGATATTCGGTTTGCTCATGTTGTGCCATCCTTTCACGATTGATAATCTTGATGTTCCGTTCTACTTCTAACAGGATACCTTTGGAAAGGGCGGTTACTGCCGTACCCAGATGTGCAACCAGCGGGAGTGTATTAAAATGGCTGACCGTCGCCATACCGTCACTCAACTGGATTTCTTCATCCGGCAGGTGACACTTTTTGCCGATGAAATAAGAAATGCTGTCGGTCAAAAGCTGGATGTATTGGGCTTCAAAACCACCGGCCGGGATCTCGGTGAACAAATGGCCTTTGGTTTCCTGCTTGAGTTCCTGCAAAAAGTGGTTGTAATTCTCTGCGACAGATTCGCTTGCCATCGCATACAGTGCTTGGGAAAAATCCTGCTTGGGGAAACCGTGTGCATACGACAGGCGCTCGGTCAGGGCCTTTTTCATTTCATCGGAAAGCTGCCAGTCCGTAGGATGAATCTCTTTGCCAATAGTTTGGCTTACATCAAAGAGATAGTCAAGAGTGAGTTTGGCATTCCGGTAGACGCAAACGGCAACGCCCTTTGCACGGGGAATCAAATTTCTGCCTATGGTGGCCCATTGCTTTCGTGTTGCCAGAATCGAAACATCCTCGTCCTGTGCGTACACAAGAAGTATGTTGTCAAAACTGTGCTTATGGAACTGCGATGCAAATGCCAGATAATCCCGCCAGTTGTGTTCATTTCGGACGATATAGGGAGCCATGACTTCATATATCGTCCGCAGGCGTTCATCATTTCTCAACGGTATCTGACCTCCTTCCTGTATTGGTGATTATGGCCGGTTATCCGGCCTCTTGCTCGGACTCCTGTCCTTTCTGAGCAAAGTAGAGGGCAGAGTGCCTCGTCCACAATGCTGTCGAACTCTTTCTGGCTGATGCTGGTGGTAAAGTATTTCTTGTAAATCGCCGGTTTGACCTTGAACGCCGTAGCCGTGGATTTCTTGGGTTTCCGGTTAAATTCGCCGGACAAAATCTGTTCGGTACGCTCCGGGGTCAGTTTTCCTGTATATTCCCGCAGCAGGACAACCTTTCCCTCATTGACCTTGTACTCGCTTCCCGAAAGTACATCGTCAACCATCTGCTGTTCCTGTTCGGTCAGATAAGAGAGCTGCACAGCCACCACAATCGGGAACTCGGCATCATCAATTCGCCTTTTCAGCGGAGTAATCAACTCATTGATGCGGAGATAGTTCGCAACGGCGCGGCCTTTTAAGTCATATTCAGCACCTAAAATATCCCGGCTTTTCGTCCTGTGGCACTGAGTGCCACTTGTGGGATTTTCCCTGATTTCATCAGCCCAGTTTGTCAAAGAATACTCCCCCAAAAGCCTTCGCAACCGCGAAGGCTTTTGGTATAATAGAAGAAAACTACCTAGGGAGGCCCCCTCATGGAAAAGCACGCCGAAGACGCCCGCCGCAAAGCAATGGTTATTGACATAGATATGCTCGTACCCAAAGACCATCTTCTGCGCAAAATCGAGAAGGTCATGGACTACGACTGGCTGTATGAGCGGCTGAATCCTCTGTACAATGACAAGGTGGGCCGTCCCGGCACAGACCCGGTCGTGCTTATTAAAATGGTGCTCATCCAGCATTTGTTCGGTATCCCGTCCCTGCGCCAGACGTGGCGGGAATGCGATGTGAATGTTGCGTACCGCTGGTTTCTCGGCTATGATTTGCTGGAGCATATCCCGCATTTTGCAACGGTAAGCTATGCGTTCTGCAATCGCTTTCCAGCTGAACTCAGCGTTGAGATTTTCGACCATATTTTAAATAAGGCCTTAAACAACCGTATGGTAGACCCCAGTGTAGTCTTTATCGACGGTACACATATTAAGGCAAGTGCAAACAAGAAGAAATTCCAGAAGGAGCAAGTCAACAAGGCAGCGAAAGTCTACGATGAAGTCCTGCGCAAAGAAGTAAACGAGGAGCGTGCAAAGCTCGGCAAGAAAGAAATTGAGGACAAGGACGACGACGAACCGCCCAAAGGAGAAAAAACGGTGTCTACCACAGACCCGGACTGTGGAATGTTTGTAAAAGGCGAGCACGAGCGGCAGTTTGCCTACGAGGCGCATACTGCCTGCGAACGGCACGGCTTTGTATTGGCTGTGGAAGTCACTCCCGGAAACATCCACGACAGTGTTGCCTGGGATGCCGTATATGATT
>ENA-OPAR01000872-OPAR01000872.1-human-gut-metagenome-genome-assembly--contig:-NODE-872-length-12194-cov-2.643216_pt1 | contig 12194 bp, 8 predicted proteins | sample MGYA00241061_ERZ501438 | MGnify/ENA primary metagenome ERZ501438 (study PRJEB25962, sample SAMEA2042580) | human gut metagenome | biome: human gut; feature: human-associated habitat; material: faeces...
GCACAGTGCCATAATAGCTACGCATAAGCCGGTAGCCGTAGCAATCAGCGCTTCACCGATACCACCGGTGATAGCCATAGGTGCGCCTGCCTGGATATTAAAAATACTGAACGCACCAATCATGCCGACAATAGTGCCCAAAAGGCCTAAAAGTGGCGAAAGAGTAACAATAATGCTTAAATAATCCAGTTTGTTTTTAAGCTGGGCAGTAAAAAAAGCCAGCCCGTTTTCAAGGTAATCCGTCAAATCATCCTGTGTATGTGCATTTTGTACAGCGCCAAAAACAAGGGCAGAAGTTTCACCGGAAGTTGTTTGTGCTAAATCGGCTGCAGCCTGTAAATCATTGTTTTTTAATAAAGTGCAGTAATCATCGGCAAATTTTTCGCCGCTGTCAGCTGCACGGTAAAACAAAAAGCGCTCAATGGCGATAGCAAAAACAGCGAAAGAACAGAACAACAGCGGATACATAACTAAACCGCCTTTGTGAAAATACATAATAGTTTGACTGATAAATTCCATGACCATCCTCCTGAAAATATACGATACCCAAATTCAGAAAACAAAATTTCTTAAAATAAATTATCCGGATATTTAACAAACAAAAATTTTATAATTCTCCTTCCGTTAAATTTTTGCTAAGTATCCAATAATTTATTTTTATCAAGCGTAGTTTTGTACTGCCTGTAATATAAGCCTTTTAGTTTTAATAATTCTTCATGCGTACCTTCTTCGGAAATTTTGCCATTATTCAATACAAAAATTCTGTTGGCTTTTTGTATTGTAGATAATCTGTGAGCAATAATTAAAGTTGTACGCCCTTTAGTAAGTTTATCTAATGCCTTTTGAATTTTATCTTCTGTTTTGTTATCTAAAGCAGATGTCGCCTCATCTAACACTACTATTCCAGGTTTTTTCAAAATTACTCTGGCTATTGCGAGGCGTTGACGCTGTCCGCCGGAAAGTTTGCCGCCCCGGTCACCGATATTGGTATTATAACCGTCTTCGCTCGCCATGATAAACTCATGCGCATTTGCGATACGCGCGGCTTCCTTCACCTGTTCCAATGTCGCTCCTTCCACTCCGATAAACCGTAAGTTATGTTATGCCGCACAGAATCAGAAAAAAGAAAAACCTCCTGTTGTACAAGTCCTATATTTTTACGTAATGACCTTTGCCCATATTTTTTTATGTTAATACCATCTATTAAAATATCACCCGAATCAGGTTCATAAAAACGCAGCAGCAAATTTGCTAATGTGGTTTTCCCAACACCTGTTTCACCGACAAAAGCAACAGTTTCACCGGCAGCAATATTAAAACTTACATTGTCAAGCACCTTATTTTTTCCATAACTAAAGGTTACGTTTTTAAAACAAATACTGCCGTTAATATTTTTACATTCAATTGCATCTTTGGCATCAATTATTTCCGGTTTAATCTGCATAATTTCATAAAAACGTGCAAATCCCGCCATGCCGCGCTGATACATTTCCGTAAAAACGGTTAACCTTAATAGTGGCTTCATAAATAAATTAACGTAAAGCAAAAAAGCAATAAAATCACTTAGTTGAATTTTATTAGCTGCTATTAATACACCACCGGCCACAAGTACAAACAAATTTGTAAAATTAGTAAAAAAATTAACGCTGCTGGAGAAATAGCCTAATATTTTAAAAGAAGTTTGGCGACCCGCCATACTTTCTTCATTTTTCTTCATTAATAGAGAACATTCCAGTTCTTCAGCAGCAAATGCTTTTACAAGCCGTATTCCGCTTAATGCTTCTTCGGCTTTTGCAGAAACCTCACCATTTTTAGCACGGTTTTTTCTAAAGGCAGCCTTCATCTTATGATTTATAATAACGGTATGCACTGTTTTCAGAATTAAAAGCAGTGCTATAAGCACACCTAAATAGATATTCATCCAAAACATTATGCTGATAGTACCCAGCATAACCACTAAGCAGATGATAACATCGTTAGGCCCACGGAAAGTCAATTCGCCTATTTCCGTTAAATCACCGGTAAGGCGCGCCAAAAGTTGCCCTGTTCTGTTGTTATCAAAAAATTTAAATGACATACTTTCAATATGCCTGAAAAGGTCACGCCGCATATCACGTTCAATATTGATACTCATAACATGCCCGCTATAACTTATCCAATACAGTAAAACTGTATTTAGAATATATAAAATCAGTAAAAACAAGGCATAAAGCAAAATACTTTGAAGATTTTGCTGCGGCAGTTCAACATTTAAAATATGCCTTACAAATACTGGAAATATCAAATCCAGGAAAGCAACTGCAAATGAACCAACAACAATAAACGCAGCAATTTTTTTATAAGGTTTGTAATACTGTAAAAAAGCAAATAACATTTTGCCTTTCATCAATTTAGTTTCCATATATGTAACCTGTAAGCTCCTATAATTTTCCCTTCCGGGGTAACTGCCGGTGCTTCAACGCCGGCCGCAGTCAGACCATCACTGCTTATATTTATCGCCTGTAATGGCCCTTCTGTATGGAAGAAATTTAATTTTCTGCCATCTGCAATGTTTAATATAAGCCCCCCGTGAGCACCGTAATTATGTGTACGTACATTACGCCCAACTGCACAGGCAACCTTATCTTTGGCAAAAGATAGCTCTTCCATCGTACCATCAGCCATATACTGATACTTAAATGTGCCATCATAACCAAACATAAATAAACTGTTATTGCTTGGATGCTCTATTGGCGTTGGAATTTGCCAGTTCTCACGGTTAAAAGTATTGATTGTTGAAAAAACAACACCTTCTTTAACAGCATAGCCATCTCTTCCGGAAGCATTTATCCAGACATTATCAACCTGAGTTGGTTTAGATAATGTACGTTCCCATAACATATTTCCCAAAGCATCAAATAAAAAGCCTCGGCCGTCACTGCAAGCTGCCGCTAAATATTTACCATCTTTACTAAAATTAGGGCTGCCGCGCATAACGGTATTGTCAAAAGGTTCAACTGGCTTTATAAAAACAGAATTTATCTTTTCGCCAGTGTTTTTATCAAGGAAATACATCGTATCTTTATATGCCATGTCTTCCCTGAAATCATATGCAGAAGTTGATATTACAACTTCGCCGTTGTTATCATTTACATCACACCAGTTTATCCAGCTGTCTATAGATTCTTCTGCCGGATATTTCCATAAAAGTTCACCACTGCGGTTTATCGCAAGCATCCTTCCGTTATATCCGCGGCTGCCGTCTTTATTCATCAAAAATCTATACGCATTGGCATATACGTTATCATTTTTATCAACAACGATATGTACTATTGAAGGGTAAGAACGCTTGCTCGGATCAGCACCGACAAAGTTCGCAGCAGCGTATTGCCATAAAATATCACCCGTGTGAACATCAATTGCATATAAATTTCCGGCAGGACTTTGTTCACCTACAAAAGCAACCTGTGAATCATTGCTTAAGCAGACAGAAATAAACTTACCTATGCCAAGCGAACGTTTCCAAATCTGTTCACCTTTTGAAGAAAATAAAAACAGTTCACCGCGTTCTGTACCTACAAGCCATCCATTTTCAGATTCTACATGTCTGACAACAGCTTTGGTAAAGCCCATGCGGTCATAATTTTCACTGGGGATATCTCCCAAATGTACAGCAATCCCTTCTTCTGAAGCAGTTAAACCTATATCATTCCATGGAGTACGGCTTCCGGTAATCCAAAACAAAGCCGCTAATGACAATAAAAATATAATAGTTATTATTTTGCTTTTAAAATTTTTCATAAGTAAACCTTTGCCAAATCATACACAAATCTGAATACACCATAATAAAAACCCTGTTCAGAAAGCAAATACAAAATCTTACTTAAAGCAGCACTGCTTACGAAAGCAAAAAGCAACAAACATACAAGCCGTTCCCTTAAAGGCCATAAATAAGCACGCTTTTTGTTATCTGCCAAAAAAAATCCGCGGCTTATAACCGATAAAGCAAGTGTCTGCGACCTGCGCAGGCAACGTACCAGTAAAGGCTTGGCAATATACGGCAAATGCCTTATAACAGCAGTGCGTCCGGCAGCACTGCCGCTACGGAGCCTGAGTGCAATTAAAACATCACCTGTTTCCGCTGCTAATACCGGTAAAAACCTGATTGCGGTAACAAGCATAAAGGCAATCTGCGCAGGCAAATGCCATGTAAGCATTGCCTGCAAAAGCTGCCTGGGATCAGAATTCCAGCAAACCAAGAGGCCCAGCGAAAGCATGGTAGCCGAACGCAGCCCCTGCACAGCACCATATATAATACCTTCGCGGTAAACGTAAAGCCCATTTGTAATAACACCAAGTATAGGCGTATTCGGTTCAATCAAAACAAATAAGGGTGTTCTGGGCGTTTGCGTAAAAAACAAAGCCTGGCTGAACATTGATCCCCATAAACCAAGCATCAGCAAAACCATCATAACCTGCCATTTGGCGGCAGAAGTACCTGCCAACGCATGCAGCAGCAGCGAAATTAAAAATACAATAAATAAAGTACGCGGATTATCAACCGTTATCGTCAATATTGAAAACAAAAACAGCATAACAAGTTTGGTTTTCCCGGTAACTTCTCTAATCCACTCCCGCGAATCGTTACCTTCCCACAGCTGACGCAAGTACATAATCCGCCACCTCCTTAGACGTAAGTAAAGGCCTGATATGCAATAAATCCGTAACATCGAGCATGGCCGGTGCCTTTAACCCACAAAGTTTTAAATAATTTCTGTCAGTAAGCACTTTGCTTGTTATATCATCAGCAATAATTTGGCCATCATTCATTAAAATTACGCTGTCAGCTATTTCAGAAGCTAATTCAACATCGTGCGTGCAAAAGAAAACACTGCCGCCATCTTCGGCGTAAGCACACAAAAGTTTTTTTATCTCTTCCAGGCTTTGCTGGTCCTGTCCGGTAGTAGGCTCATCAAGCAGTAACAATTTCGGTTTCTGCATTAAAACAGCACTTAAAATAACCCTCAGGCGCTGCCCTTTACTCAACGCTAACGGAAAATCGCCGGCATAATTTTCAAGGCCAATTTTTTTAAGCATAATTTGCAGTTCTACTTCACTAATTTTTTTATTATTCCAGCAAAGTTCTTCACGCACACTGTCGGCCAGTAGCATTAAATCTGCTTCCTGCCGCAAGTACCCAACGTTAAATCGTTCATTCTGCAAATCCCGGCCATCCAAACAAATCGTTCCTCTGTCAATAGCAGCAATTCCGCCCAAAAGGTTCATCAAAGTACTTTTACCGGTACCGTTTACACCCATCAGCGCAGTAATTTTACCTTTTTGCAACGTAAAGCTGATATTTTTCAGCGTATCTTCCAAAGCATTATCATATTTATAATAGACATTTTTTATATCTAAAATAGTTTGCCCTGTTGCTGCAACAACAGATTGATATTTATTTACAATTTTCAAATTGCCATAAACATCCGTTACCATGGCAGCAACAGTATCAGCATCGTTTACCAATTCAGGCAGCTTTAGCAAACGGCATAAAATAATATTCTGCGGCTCACGCAAACCGATATTTTTTAATCGGCTTACTGCTGGCCACACTTTATTTATATCGCCGTCATATGCAATACTGCCTTCGTTCATAACAATAATACGAGAAAAATAACCGGCAATTTCATTAACCCTGTGTTCTATTAAAAGAATTGTTAAATTTTGTTTTTTGTTCAGCTTCTGTAAAAGGTGTAAAAAATCATGCGCTCCCTGAGGGTTAAGCTGGCTTATAGGTTCGTCCAGTACCAACAGCCTCGGGCCGGTAACAAGTACAGATGCAAGTGCCAACCTTTGCCGCTGACCGCCCGAAAGTGCCTGAATACTATAATCTACCCTGTCACCAAGCCCTACCATTTCCAAAGTTTCATAAACTTTGGTTTTTATATATTCATCCGGAAAGCCGCGGTTTTCAAGTGCAAAAGCAACTTCATCATAGACAGTCATAGCAAACAGCTGGTCATCCGGTGTCTGATATACAGTACCTGCCAGTAAAGCGATTTCTTCAGGAGGCAAATCTTGAGATTCCCTTCCATCCAAAAAAATTTTGCCCGACAAACAGCCGCGCCGTTCTGTCTCAAAAATACCGGTTATCGCTTTAATTAAAGTTGATTTTCCGCAGCCGCTTTTGCCTGCCATAAGTACAAATTCACCTGTAGTTATACTTAAATTGATATTTTTTAATGTATTTTCACTTCTGTTTGGATAACGGTAAGATAAATTTTCTATTTTAAGCATTCGTTATTCCCCCGTAACCTGCTGAAGTTTTAAACCCAATTTATAACCAATCCAGGCGCCGATGCTGCTATATAAAAAGCCGTTAATAAGCATATACAAACCTATATACCAATCGGCATAGTAAAGCCTGTAAAAGAACATCATTTGTTCAAGATTTATAAAGGTAACAACAGCATCACCAATACCAAACATAGCCGCTATAAACAGCATATATTTTACGCTGATATTCTTTTTATCAAAAAATCCACACAACTTAAGTATTGTTTCAAGCACGCCTATATATACGCAGCAGCTTAAAAAGCCAAGAGGAGTAAAATTACCGAAAAGCAACCCGGATAACATATATCTTGTTAAAAACATCAGCGCCAATACGCCCTGCCGCCGGTATAACACTAAAAGCGAAACTATAAGTAAATATTGCAGTACGCCGCTTAAAATACCTGTAATAAACCCGGAAAACGGGCCTAAAAATACATGCAAAAACTCTCCTGCTAAAGTTGTGGGCACAGTTATTGCACCAAAACCTACCGCAGCAAATAATGCTACCGTTATAGCCCCCTGTGCACCTATATTAAATATTACGCGACGCAGGCGCGGTAAAAACAACAAGACTGCCGCAAAGCAAATAAATGCAAAAGTTACTGCAGCAATGCCAATACTGTGTTTTTGTTCTATTTTTACCGGAAGTTCCTGTATTTTCTGCTGACCATTGCCTTCAACAGTAACCCTTAATGTATAATCACCTTCAATAATTTTAAAATAATCAACATACAGCGGTATAATAAAAGCCTGTGTCTGTTTGCCATCCAGTGAAATCATAGCTTTTGTTGCATCGCTGTTATCGGTTTTACCGGCCCAGCCCTGCTCATGCTCTTCGGTAGAATTACTTGCCTGGCACAAACCAGGCATGACTTTACCAGTTGTTTTATCCAAAAGCTCTGCTTTTAAACGCAGCACTCTTACATCCTGCTGCGGATTACGCATATCAACAAGCATAAACGCAGCCGGGTGGTTGAACATAGATGACCAGCTTTCTGCGCCATCACCTGTTAAACGGCTGCGGAAAGATTCAAATGCAGTATCGCGTATATAAACAACATTATCTGCAGAACGGTCATCCTTATGCCCAAGGTTATCTACCGGTAAATCTACATTTTGTATATACCAGTTATAATCTTTATTTTTGTATTTTTTACCATAGGCTGATTTGGAGTTTTCGGCTTTGGAGTTTGCATCATATATAAAATTAATAACTTTTTCTTGCTGCCAGTTTTCAGCAGTAATATTAATATTAATTTGTTTCGTTCCTCTTACAACATTTTCATTTGGTTTTATATAAAGCAAGTCAAATGTATTGCCGTAATCAGCTGGCAAAAGCCAGTTGGTGTATGCACTGCTGCCGTTATCGCCAACCTGCCATTTACCGCCTGGTAATACCTTAAAACCTTCCGGCAAAATAACGGTTACTTTAACCGGCTGCTCATCTGGCACATCAAACGCCGTAATGTTTAAATATAACGGCATAGTGCTGCCAGCAGCAACAGTTTTGTTAACTTTTTTATCAAGGCTGTATGGGTAAACAGCATCTACCTGCACACCGGCCAGTGCAACATTTATATTTAAAAAGCATAACAAAAAAATGCTTAAAATTTTCAAAATCATAGTAAGAATGGTCCTTTAATATAAGTATAGTTAATAATACGATAACTTTTACGCCATTAAATATTTAGAGTATAAGGCGGCATAAGCCGCCTTATACTACTACAGAGCTTAGAATTTATAATTATAAGTAAGCATAAAGTTAAACGGAGTAGAATAATATTCAGAAGAACCACTATGACTTAAATTATCCTCTCTGTCTAACAAGTTATCCATTGTGAGAGTAAAGGAATTTTGTTTATCAGCATTATAAGTAGTTGTCAAACTTGTTAAAAAGTAAGGTTTTTCATGAGAGGAATGAGAGCTACTCGGTGTTCCAACCCTTTCAGCTAGATATGTTCCCTGTAAACTGGATACCCATTTATCTTTACTATAAGTAATACCACCGTTCAACTGTACCCTACCATATTTTCTATCCCAATACGGTTTTTTCGTACCTTTAACTTTCGGATCCATATAGTTTACGCCCCAATTATAAGACCAACCGTTCTTCCCTTCAATATCACAGGAAAGTTCAATGCCGGTATTTTTAAAATCTTCGTTCGTATACTGGTATTCCGTTTTATCAGTATCCCATGTAGCAGAAATATTGTCTGTTATATCAATATGGTAAACAGCAGCTTTCCAGCTATGGCTATCTGTTACACGTTTCCAACCGGCTTCATAACTTACGCCTTTTTGCGGTTGCAAATCCGGGTTGGCAATAGCTGTGTCGCTTGCACCATACATTTGGCTAAAAGTAGGCATAATAAAAGACTGCGTTACATTAGCGTATAAAGAATCATCGTCATCTAATTTATGTACATACTGACCAGACATACTAAAGTTATCATAGTTTTGATCTCTGTAACCACCGGTAGTCCACGTTTCACGCGCACCTACAATCAATTCATTTTTGTCATCAAATTTATGGTCATATTGGCCGTAAACAGCATAAATATGTCTGTCGGTAACTTTGCTGGAATAATCATCATAAAATTCATTTTGATAACTACCACCCAGTACTAAGCTGCCTTTACTATTAAGCTGCCATTCCTTTTGAACATCTGCACCATAGGTTCTGTTTTTTTCATCAGTATCATATATTTTTCCTTGAAATTTACCAGATGTATTATAATTCGTAAAACCATTTGCCATTAATTTATTCTGATTGTAATATAAATTAGCTTTTAAAGTATCATCCTGATACAACAACTGCACTAAATTTTGTTTGGTAACATATTCACGATTCTGCTGCAATGCTCCACCTTTAGGTACCTCTTTATATGCATCATCAAACCATGTGTCATATCTAACATTAGTCTCAAAATAATTATATAAGAAATTCCAGTTGTCATTAATTTTATAATCAACATACAAATTTCTTTTTTCTGAACCGGTCATATCAGTATGTTTTAATCCCTTATCATCAGAGCGGGAGATAGTATCTACATTTCCCCATTTTTCCAGGTTATAACCTACATTAACTTTATCAGTTCCTACAGACGCGCTGTATTTTTGTTGTCCATAATTACCATATCCAACAGACACAGAATTTGTAAATTCTTTTTTAGTTATAATATTAATTACACCACCCATAGCTTCACTGCCATATAAAACGCCAGCACCGCCTTTAACGATTTCTACACGCTCTACATTCTCAACAGGAATTGCATCAAGGAAATATTTACCACGTAAATTCATTGGTGTACCATTTAACATAACTAACGTACCATTAGATACGCCCCTAATAGCAATTTCATTTGCCATAGTCCCCATAGCGCCACCACCAGGAGAAAAAGTTTTGTATATCAAACCAGGAACACGCCCTAAAGCAACTTGCAAATTTTGCGCGCCAGTATTTTTTAAATCTTGATTACTCAAAATAGTAGTACTTGCAGGTACATCTACATCTCTTTTTTCAGTTCTTGTAGCAGTAATAACCATTGGGTCAAGAGTAAATTCCTGTTCATTCTCCTGTGCAAGAACCGAATTGCCTCCCCACAACACAGTGCCGGTAATCAACGCTGTCATCAAAAGACTCTTACTAAAACTTTTGTCCATCATTCACACCTCTTAATAAATTTTTATTGCAAGTCTCAGTATGCCCAGTCTCACATGGCCGCATACTTTAACAAACAAACTTAAAATAAAACACCCTTTGCGGCATGGCAAAAGGTGTATAAAACTATAAATGAATTATAGTTTCGCCCATCTACTGTCACTCGCAGTTGTAAGCAATAATAACAGGCAGCCTCCTGACTAAAGTTCATCGTTCAACAATACAACAAGTATTAATGAACTCCCTATAACAGTGACGTGATCGTATGGGATTTGCACCCATTTAGCTATTAAAATTAATCGCCTGTTATATTATTAAATTTTATTGCAATCCAGTTTCAGCACTTTTTCCGGTTGAATCTGCTGCAAATTTAAGGCAAATTTCATATAACGCCTCAGCAAAGCTGCCTTCCGGCACCGGTGCAAAAGTATTACTTATCTTTTCTTCAATAACCCTGTCTTTATCAGTATAGACAGTCATATTTTTTACACAGTAAGTTGAATTCTGCAAATTATAATGCATTTTCATTTTGCAGTATAAAACACGTTCTTTTTTCTCAAGATTTTTAGAATAATCTTTTTTTAACTTTTTTAAAATATCCTTATTGGTAAAAATAGTTTTTACTTCTGCCGTTACTATATTTTTATCACTGCTGCCGTCTGTATTTACTGCAAATTGCAGCGAATCAATGTCGTAAGCATAAATACCTATATCGTTTTCTGTTATTATTGACCATCGCGCAGCTTCGATTTCTTCTGCAGTAGGTTTGGGCATCATGCTAATTTCCCAGGACATTGGGTTTTGCGGCTGTTCATTTTCTGCCGCATAAACTGCAGCAGATGTTGTGCAAATTAATATCAACATAATTGCCATAAACAATTTTTTCATCAGTTATCTCCTAAATTACGTATTATTTTTATAATATTCTCTTTGCTAAGCCTGTTAAGCGTATAATACGCTGCGCCCATAGCACCAGCCAAATCGCGCGCTATACCAAGTTTGATAAAATCATTTTCGGTATCTATAACCACAGAGGTTATTTTTTCTTTTTTTATTTTTTTTGCAATTTTTAATGCGCTGCCAACCGGGTCGCTTTCTCCTTCCACTGCATTGGCACGTCCGTCCGTTACTACTACAAGTACCGGTTCCATATCGTGCTCTTTTTTATTTTGCATTGTAAGAGTTAAAAACGCTTTGGCAAGCCCGTCTGCAAGCGGTGTTTTACCACCGGTCGGCAATTTTTGCAGGCATTTTTGTGCTAAATCAACACTGCGTGTTACCGGCAGTAAAACTTCTGCTTTATCACGCCTGAAAGCTATCATGCCAACTCTGTCGCGTTTCTGGTAAGCTTCCTGCAACATGTAAAAAATTGCGCCTTTTACGGCACGCATTCTTTCGCGTGCTCCCATAGAGCCGCTTGCATCAACTGCAAATAAAAAAGTGTTTCCAATACGTTTTTCCCTTACTTTTTGGCGTAAATCCTCATCTTTTATTACAATTGCACAGCCATTTTTAGTACGCAATTTTTGATATGGAGCCGCAGCGCGGATTGTTGCATCAAAAGCCATATCTGTAGTTTTCTCTTTTGGCAGTTCTGCCCGCACATAACGGCCCTGTTTCAAATCAGTTTTTGTTATGCTTCGTTTGCCGCTGCCGTGCCTGATGCGGCTTTTTTCGCCCATATCAACAATTATTTTGGGCATAACAAAGTTTTTATCAATATCTGAAATTTTTTCATCAGGCGCTAAATTGTTATTATCCTGCTGTGTATCGTTCTGCGGGTCAACATCATTTTGCTGATTTGAATCGTCAGAGTTTATATCATCAGGTAACGGCAAATTATTTTCCCCGCTGCTGTCATTATCTTTGTCACCATTATTTTCTTCCGGTTCATTTTCATTATCAGGTGTATCTTCCTGCTCATCCTGTCCGCCGTCACTGTTATCCTGCGTTATTGGCGGACGCTTGCGGTGCGGCAGCACAAATTCAGCTGCTTCTTCTATATCTTTAGGCAATACATATGCCCTTGTTGCCAGGGCGGCTATTGCTTTTGCCGCTTCCAGCATATAAATTTCAGCCCTATGCCCGCTGCAAAATGCCTGTGAACATAACTGTGCGGCTAACTGCAGCATTGCATCGCTTATCTCAACCGTTGGAAGCAACCGGCGTGCGTTTTCAAGCGTTTCTAACAGCTTTGATGTCTCATCAGCGTATGCGG
>ENA-OPAR01000877-OPAR01000877.1-human-gut-metagenome-genome-assembly--contig:-NODE-877-length-12143-cov-3.025645_pt1 | contig 12143 bp, 6 predicted proteins | sample MGYA00241061_ERZ501438 | MGnify/ENA primary metagenome ERZ501438 (study PRJEB25962, sample SAMEA2042580) | human gut metagenome | biome: human gut; feature: human-associated habitat; material: faeces...
ATAATCTTTTTACACCTAATAGTCAACTTTTAAATAATGTCTCATTTACACTTACAAGCATAATCGAATATCTAATAACAAATTATGGATTGATGGTTTGAAAATATTATATTGATTTACCAGTATATTCCATTTGCTGACAGCTTCTTTTTTGTATTCTATATTTCTTACTATGAAGATTTTGTGCTACAGCCAATCAATAGGATTAAGTAATATCTGTTCAGTTATTATTGATAGATATTTGATGTGGAAAAGTCTATTCTTCGTGGGGATTCTATTCTCACATCATAGCTCGGAGACAAACGCCATTTATCTGTTAAAAATAAATCTTATATCTTGATATACCCGGTAGCCTTTGCCTTACCCACCTTTTCAATATATCCTGCATCTAACAATTCTTTCAATGTCCGCTCAATAGTTGTTTCACTGATGTCGGGACAATATGCCACGATGTCTGCTTTCGTGAGTTTGCCTACTTTCTTGTCGAAAACGGCTTTCACCCTCTCCGACTTGGATAAATTACGGTAGTGCAGATGTTCCACCCTTTCTTGAAACTCTTTATATGCTTTGAGTATGACTCCTAAATAATAACGGACAAATGGTGCATAATCATTTTCATTATCATGCCACCCCACAGAACTGTTACGCAGAACCTCATAATAAGTCTCTTTCGATTTCTCTATTAATTTTTCTACGCTGATATATTTCCCCACGATATAACCACTCCGATACAACAGTAACAATGTGAGTAAACGGCTCATGCGCCCGTTTCCGTCATTGAACGGATGAATGCAAAGAAAGTCGAGGATAAACATCGGGACAAGCAGAAGTGCATCGTATTGGCCGTTTTCCATTGCGAAGCGGAAACTTTCGCAGAGTTGTTCCATTGCTTCTGTGGTTTGGAATGCAGGAACAGGAACAAAGCGCACCTTCTGTTTCCCATCTTTTCCGGATTCCGCTATTACGTTGTCTACATTCTTGAATTTGCCTCCGTTGTCGCTTCCGCTGAAACTGTATAAATCCCGATGCAATTGAAGGATGTTATTAGGGGTGAGGGGAATATACTCATAACTTTCATGTACTGTAGCCAGTACCTCTCTATAACCTGCAATTTCTTCTTCCGAACGGTTTTGTGGCTCTGCTTTCTCCATTACCAATGCTTCTAAACGCTCGTCTGAGGTAAAGATACCCTCAATCTTATTGGATGCCTTGGTACTCTGTATCTTGGCAATATCCAACAATGCCGTTAGCACATCGGGTTGTGCTTCAATGTATAATTCCTGCTTACCTTTGTATTCATGTATGGCGGACAACAAATTAACAATATCTGGTGTCAGGAGTTTACTGGGAGCGTCTATGTATCTATAATCATGCATACTATCCTTTTTTGTACCGATAAAGTTAATCATTTTTATCTCATCTGCGTTTAAATGAAAATATCTGCATCATTTAATTTCATTATGATGCAAATATCTCTATAATGATGCAAATACAAGCAAACTTTGTTTTTTTAATATGTTCTTTCAATCGATAGTCCGGAGGTCGTTTTTGCCTAAATAAAACATAACTCAGCCTGGAATCGGTTCAGATTATTTTTTAATGTGCCGGAAACAACTACTACCACCATAAATGTAGTTAAACGAAAATTATCGTACAACTACTATCATTTATTAAAGAGTCTAGATTCTATTCTTCTCTTCTTATCTCTAAATGCTTGTTTGTGAACCTATAACCAAAGTCCCACGGGTACTTATCAGCGTAAAGGGCTAATTTAAAATGAAAAGAATACATCTTTTACAGAATAAAAGTTGCATAAAAACCGATTGTAAACATATATGTTTAACTTAAAAAATCAATCTATGAAAAGAAAATCACTAATGATTCCTTTTTGCCCTAATGGATGGGGAAGAGGAAAGAAAAGCGTTTTATGGTCTTTTGCCATAGGGGCTTTATTTTTGGCTTCTTGTCAACAAGGATTTGAAAACAACGAATTATTCAAAAGCGATGTAAGTAATTCGCAATTAGAATCTCCAAAGCAAGAGAATATTAGCTTCTCGCGTGTATTCAATGCGGATGGAACACAAAGCGTAAAAGTATCATGGCCCGTTGTATCAGGAGCCAGTGGCTATGAGTGTATCGCAAAGATAGTGAATGATCCTACCAATCCTGAGGAAGTCTATAATGATGTAGTGGATGGAGTGTCTTTTTCGTTCCCTAGAGAAAGAGACAAACATTATGAAGTAAGTATTCGGGCTATCGGCAATACGAGCCTAAATAACAAGGATGCGGAAACTGCTGTATTTGCATCGTTGAGTACATACGTGCAACCCATACAGATCGAAAGTGGAGATATAGCTTCGTCTATTAAATCGATCATGGATAAGTTTGGCGACCCGGAATATATTTTCGAATTGGAAGCCGGTGGAAATTATATTCTTAACACAGAGTTGGATTTTGCTTCATCTATGGTTACGTTGACGAGTGACGAAACCAATCGTCCATTAATAACTGTTGGATTAGATGGCGTTATACGTACTTCTACAAGTTTAACCGTTGAAAACATTCTGTTCGATTGTACCTCTATTAACGACAAAAACGGTGTTGTTGAGTTATCCGCAAATCCCTCTGCGAGTCTGTCTGCGGAAGCCCAAGGTATTATATGTGGAAAAAGTAACAATTTCGCGGATTGTTATGTCACACAAAATCCGATTATCATACAAGGATGTGCTTTTAAAAACGTCAAATGTTGTCTCTTTGCTGTTGGCCCATGCTCATGGGGAGTAGGTGACGTACGTGTTATCGATTGTGTCGTACAATTAGACAATGATGGTACCCACTGGGGAGATGGTTCCGTTATTTGCGGTTACTCAAACGCATTTAAGGCTCCAAGCGGCAATCAATTCTGGTATGGTGGCATTAAAAACATCACTATGAAGAATAATACAATCTATAATCTGCAATCGAATGGAAAGAATCGTTTAATTCGTTTTAATAATAAAGATCTTGATCGCGTATTTCCAACGGCCGAAGGTTCTGCCATCATTACAGACAACACCTTTTATCGTGTATATGACAATAAGGAATTTGGAAATAATACGCCTAGCAATGCCGCTTATACAATTACATTCAATAATAATATTTGTTATGATACATGGCGTTTGCAAAAGTTTATTCAGGGAGGTTGTACGAAAAACATTAATATGGCAACCAATACTATTTGGGGCATTAAAAACAGTGTTGATAATACGGATAAAACAAAATATGCGACAGAGGAAGATGCTGCATTTGTAGGTCCGATAGATCAACCTCTCGACTTTACACAACCCAACTTTGGCGTGAATTTCAAGGCCACCGGTACAATCTCAAGTACAGTAGGCGATCCACGGTGGCTCAAATAATAAAATTAATCATTCATTCAACACTATAACAAATGAAACATCATAGTATATTTAAATGCTGCTTGGGCATCCTGCTAGCACTGGTTATGTCGGTACCGGCTTTTGCTCAAAAGACTTATACCGGTACCGTGGTTGATGAAAACGGAGAACCGGTTATTGGCGCATCCATCAAGATAGTAGGAACTACTACCGGTACAATTACCGACTTTGATGGTAAATTCAATTTGGCTATCCCTGCCGGAAAGAGCATAGAAGTCTCTTTCATCGGATATATTACCCAAAAGATTACTAAGTTCACTCCCAATATGAGGATTGTCTTGAAAGAGGATACACAACAATTGGAAGAAGTGGTAGTGGTAGGATATGGCGTACAAAAGAAAGCCCATTTAACCGGGTCAGTGGAATCGGTTCCGATGAAAGAACTTCAGGACATCCCTACAGGTAATATTGCCAGCGCATTAAGTGGCATGGTAAACGGTGTAAGCGTAAGCGGTGGTGAAAGTCGCCCAGGTGAGAATGCTACCATCTATGTCCGTGGAGCCAACAATATGTCGGCTATCGGAAGTTCGGCTCAACAACCCCTATTCGTCATCGATGGATTTATTTTGGACGCGACGGCATTCAATAATTTGGACGCTTCTTCCATCGAAAACATTTCTGTATTGAAAGACGCGGCAGCGGCAGTTTATGGTGCACGTGCGGCAAACGGTGTTATTTTGGTAACTACTAAGAAAGGAAAGTAAGGTGCTACACAAATTTCGGATAGCGGAAGTTTTGGTATTACGGACGCGGTGTCAACTCCTAAGATGTTAGATACTTATAACTACGGTCGTTTGTGGAATGCTGTTCGTGCGGCAGATCCTACGGAAACGGATTTAAATTCACGTTACGATTTATTCCAAGCCGATGAGTTGGCTGCCATGAGAAGCCTGAATTATGATTTGCTCGACAAATATTGGAAAACAGCCGTCACACAGCAACATAGCGTAAACTTGAGCGGCGCCACCGAAAAAGCAAGTTATTTTGCAAGTATCTCGTATTTCGATCAAGAAGGCAATCTCGGTAAGTTGGATTACGACCGTTGGAATTTCCGTGCCGGTGTAGATTTGAAGATTGGCAAATGGATGAAAGCAACCATGCAAGTATCGGGTGACTATGGTAAGAAGAATACTCCGTTGATGAAAGTGCAGAACTCTAATAACGATAAAGATTATATGATGTTGTTGACCCATCCGGGATATGTGCCCGAGGAAATAAATGGCAAACCGATGGCCAATTATGGTGTCTCCAACAATGAGTTGAATACAAACCAATGTTATAATTACGGTTATTTGCAGAATTCAAGCGATTATAAACGTAATATGACTCAAAATACATATATAAACGGTTCATTGGAATATGACTTCGGATGGAGTAACATCCTGAAAGGATTGAAATTGAAACTGAGCTATTCCAAATCCATTTCCACATCGAAGAGTAATGAATTCGGAACATCATTCAATGTCTACCGTTTGGCCAATCGTGCAGGTAGTGGCGCCCATTTATACACTCCCACAGACGATTTTGACGCAGATATGCTATATGCAGAATCTAATTTCTTGTTAGGCCATAACAATGCGGCTGTATCTAACGGTACGGATGGCGGCTATATTAGTCGTTCCATGAATCGTGCGGATAAATATCAGCTTAACTTTACAGCCTCATATGCGCGCGATTTCGGTAAACATAGCGTGAGCGCTTTGTTCTCAATTGAAAAATCGGAGAGCGAATCGGAGGATCTGTATGGACAGGGAACTAAACCTTATGAATTTTCAACGGGACAATCGAACAGTATCAACTCTGCGGACGGCGGTATCACAAGCTCCTCATTCGGGCGTAGTGAATCAGGTACATTGTCATATGTAGGGCGTATCAATTATGCCTATAACGACCGTTATCTGTTAGAGTTCCTGATTCGTACGGACGCTTCTACCAAATTTGCTCCGGAGAACTACTGGGGTACATTCCCGTCGGCTTCCGCTGGTTGGATTATCTCTGAGGAAGAATGGATGAAAAAAGTCAAATGGGTTGATTATTTGAAAGTACGCGCTTCATTCGGTTTGACTGGTCGAGACAACATCGCTGCATGGCAATGGATGCCGGTTTACTCTGTTGCAGGAGATAAAGGTGCCATTATCGGAACCGGAAATCCTCCCGCAGGCAGTCACTTGACTATTCCTAACGGTAATGCTTCAGTAAATCGTGATGTACATTGGGATAAATCATACAAAGCTAATTTTGGTTTAGACTTCAATACATTGAATAATCGATTGGCATTTAATATCGATGCTTATTACGTATGGGACAGAGATATGTTGTTAGCCTTCTCAGGTTCTGTTCCGAGTACAGTGGGAACCTCTTCCGCGTCACAAAACTATGGTAAAATGGATAGCTACGGTGTGGAGCTTTCCGCAACTTGGCGCGACAGGATTGGTAAGGATTTTAAATATAGAGTACAATTACAAACGGGCTTATCAGACAATAAGGTGTTATTAATGGATTGGGAAACCGGCAACGACATGTATCTGAAGATTCATAAGAACAGCCGTACCGACATGGGTACTTGGGGATTGCAATGCATTGGTATGTTCCGTAGCTTCCAGGATATCGAGGAATATTTCGAAAAATACAATATTACCTCTTACATGGGTATGACCAAAGATCAAGTGCGTCCGGGTATGTTGATTTATAAAGATGTCCGTAGTACTAAAAAAGCGGATGGCACTTACGGAGGGCCCGATGGAATCGTAAGTGAGGCGGACGACAAGGTACAACTCTCTCATCGTAACAATCCTTATCATTTCACTACTAACTTGAGTGCCGAATACAAAGACTTCTCTATTTCCGCACAGCTTAACGCAAGTTGGGGTGGCTATAGCTTTGTTGATTCGAAATCCCTGACGCCGAACGACGGATCGAACTCCGGCTGGAAAAACTTGGAATACATTAACATGCCTTCATTCTGGAATCCGAATAATATGTTCGTTTATGAGGATATTTACGATGCTTCCGGCAACCTGCTGATGGCCGCCAATCGCAATGCGGATTTGCCGAACATGCGCTATGCCGACGTAAACAGCAAGACTTCTACATTCTGGCGTATCAACGGTACGCGTGTTACGCTAAACCGCGTTACGTTGGCTTATAAAGTGCCTAATAAGCTTGTCAATAAGCTTGGCGTACAATCATGTCGTATAAATGTAACGGGACAGAATTTGTTGAGCCTTTATAATCCATATCCGGACAATTATATCGATCCAATGGCAGGTTATGGAAGTTACCCTACTTTGAGAAAGTTTACTATAGGTCTTAATCTTACTTTCTAAAAAAACAATGATGATGAAAAAATATATGAATTCAAAAATCTTTCTCAGTGCTACCGCTGTGCTTGCGATATCAATGAGCTCTTGTAGCGATGATTTTCTTACGGAAAAGAAAAACTACGATAACACATCAACTGAGATTTACGACTACTACAGCGGTGCCAACGGACGTTTAAACGATCTGTACTATTGGTGTAATCCGAATATTCAAGGAGCGTCAGGTGCTCGCTTGTGGCAGTTTCCGAGCATGGGATTACAGGATGATCATTCGCAAAGTACCGAAGAGTATTCTGGATTCGGTTGTTTCGTAGATCCGCAAAAGCCGATGAATACGGTTACGGGTACTACTCAGCCGCCTGAATATTTCCAGGGTACAAGTCCTTATGGTCTCAATGCCAACGCATGGGGACGTATACGTAATATTAATGATGTAATTGAGGGTGTTACAAATGGAGCGCTTTCTGAAAGCGAAAAAGAAGAAATCCTAGGACAAGCCTATTTCCTTCGTGCATGGTGTTATTATTATCTGGTTCGTTACTACGGAGGCGTGCCTATTATCACGGAAGTTCTCAACGCAAGTTCCGAGTCTGTCGTGCCACGTTCCTCAACAAAAGCCTGCATCGATTTCATTTGCGAAGATTTGGACAGAGCCGCTCGGATGTTGAAGGCGAAAAGCGGAAGCGGACAATGGCTAAGTGGAAGCAATTATGGACGCGTAACCACAGGAACGGCTATGGCTCTGAAAGGACGCGTGTTGTTACTATGGGCCAGTCCGCTCTTTAACCGCGCCAACGATGAAAGCCGTTGGGTTACTGCTTACAAATTCATGACGGAAGAAGCGTTGCCGGCTATCAATGCTTGCGGTTACGGATTGGGACACGAAAGCAATCCGGGAGTGAACGGTTCGGGATGGGCTCAGATGTTTTTGGATCTGGCTGGTAATCCCGAAGGTGTATGGGTAAGTTTGTATAATCAATATGTACCCGATTTAACTCCTGATTATCAACGTAATAATCTTTGGGAACAAGGTGCGCGTCCAGCTAATACATTGGGTAATACCGGTAAAACTCCGTCGGCTATGATTGTAGATCTTTTCCCTATGAAAGACGGAAAACGACCCGCCTCTTATAATTCATACAGAAAATTGGAAGCTTCCAGCTATACCTATGATCCGGAATTCCCATTTGCCGACCGTGACCCCCGCTTCTATCGTACATTTGCATTCCCAGGCGAATATTGGAGATTCAAAGGTGATCCGAATACAGGCAAAAGCTGTAACCCCTATAACGGTGAAAAATATATTCTTTGGAATTATGTCTGGTATAATGACCCTGCTAAATACGACGACCCAACGAGTGGGGACGCTTATGGCGCGGACAACTTGTTAGATAAGGCACATGGCATGTACATCCGTAAGTTTTCTGACGATTTGGACGTGAATGCTTCTCCTAATTACATTTTCAATACAGAGGGTAAGTCTATTGGTTTCCGTTGTTGTCAGACTTCTACTATGGAAATCCGTTATGCTGAAGTCTTGCTGAATTTAGCAGAAGCTGCCTGCATGACGAACCATTTGGATGTGGCGGTTGAACAACTGCAACGTATTCGTGCACGCGCAGGCTATGATGCTTCTAACAATTATGGACTGCCCGCAAACCTATCAGGCGATCAGGCCGCTTGCATGTCTGCAATTCTTTATGAGCGTCAGATTGAGTTTGCTTACGAAGGAAAGCGTTTTGAGGATATGCGTCGCTGGTTGCTTTTCGACGGTGGTGCAAATTTCGCAAGCATCGGAGCCAAACAGTTGACCGGCTGGGGAGGAAACACTTGTACTTGGTTAGGCGTACAACCGTTTAACGATCAACGCCGTGAAAATATGGAGTTTCGTTTAAAAGACGAATATAACTATACAGACGGAAAAAGCGGCCGTACATGGGAATTCACAAGCGCTGTACCGGCAGAACGTGAAGCGGGTAACCCTGATAAGATTATTGGTGGAAAAACACCGGAAATGACGCGTGAAGAACGTGACGCTTACGCGGTAGACTTAAGTGAGAAGAATATCAAAGAACAACCTTTGGTTGACCAATTGGTCAACTTGAAAGAGTTCTATGACAAGTATTTAGTTAGAAAAACAAAGAAAGGAGACGGATATGATTCTAACAATACCCAGTTGTACATTAAGTTTGAACCTCGCTATTACATTCTTGGTTTGACTCAGTCGGCTCAAACAAACAATCCGAGCTTGGAACAAACCATTGGGTGGGAAGACTATACCAAAGGAGGTGCTCCCGGTACATTCGATCCATTGGCTGAATAAACAACTTAATATACGAATGGTAAGTTAAACAGCATATTTTTATTTTTTCGGGTTTTTAAATTAGAAGAGCGGGCTGCGCCGGGAGGTGCGGCCCACTTTGTCTATAGGTGAAAGAGAAATGCCAATAAGGAAGAATGGATTTTAGACCTTACATGTACCGCATTTTTAGTTTCTACTGTCACTACTATCACTCTTTTTATGAAACCTCGTGTACAAAGCTTTTTCATGAGTGGTGGTAGTGACAGTAGAAATTAAAAATATAATGAACGTAACAAGTATACGGCTTTCTAAGTTGAACATTTTAATCGGAACTTTTAGATTTTTGGACAACCCCAATATAATGTTGTCCAAAAGTAACAATCTGCCGGATAACCTATCGAAGTTATATTCAAGAAGTTAAAGATAGGAGAAACAATTATTTCGCTTATCCGGAACAGCGCAAATGATGAAGGGAATAAGTGTCACTATTTTCTTACGCTTAACGGATAAAGCTGAAAGGGCCGCGCCTCCCGGCGCAGCCCTCCCACAATTTAAAACCCGAAAAAATAAAAAATATGCGTTTTTACTTAATAATGAATTAAGTTTATGATTATTCAGCCAATGGATCAAATGTACCCTTTGCTTTTACAGCGTCATCCCATCCGATAGTTTGCTGAATCTTCTTGTCTTTCTCCAATGCTCCTTTCGTTAAGCCTAAGAAATAGTATCTCGGTAAGAACTGTATGTAAAGATCAGTGTTGCCCGAACCGGATTCTTCGCGGCCGTCACCTTTCTTCATCTTGTATACCAAGTGGTTTTCATACCAATCTCTTAATGTTTGCAATTGAGTATCCAAATCTGTTTTTGTTAAGTCAACTGCAGCGCAACGCTCAACACCGGCTTTAACAAGTGGGTCATCGGTTACTTTAGTTCCACCGATACCGTAAGCATCGGCTGTACGGTATTCCAAACTTTCACGGCGCTGACCGTTTAGTGGAGTGAAGCCTAACCAAGTGCATGTGTTACCTCCCCATCCTGTGGGTGCCCATGACGAAGGTGCACCATCGGCCAGTGTTGCTCCACCATCGAACAACATCCAACGGCGCAAGTCATCGAAACGTTTTCCTTCGTATGCGAACTCAATCTGGCGTTCGTAGAGAATAGCCGACATGCAAGATGGTTTATCGCTACCGATTCCGGACAAACCGCAATCGCCTGTGTAGCCGGCACGCATGCGTACAGCCTTGATTTGTTCAATGGCTTCGTCCATATGTCCTGCCATACAAGCAGCTTCGGCAAAGTTAAGTAATACTTCTGCATAGCGAAGTTCAATGTAAGGAGCTCCTGAAAAACGGAATGCACTTGCACTGGAATTATAGATAGGCTTATAATCGTATAACGGAGTACCTAAATCTGCGTCATCCGAGCGTTTACGCAAATATACAGATCTATTGTTCTTCAACAAATTATCGGCGGCATATGAATCTCCGCTTTCCGGATTACCTGCAGCGTTTTCCTCCACATACCATACATAACTCCACAATTCATAATTCTTACCGCTGTTATATGATGGATTGTTGGCATCGTTTTGAGTTGGATCGCCATTGTATGCCCAACGGAAACCGGGGAATGCAAAGGTACGATAGAAACGTGGATCGCGGTCCATAAACGGATACGCATTTACATACGCATGGTCTGAAGCCGGTAATTTGTTATAAGCCGTATAAGTAGAAGGTCTTTTACCGTCTTTCATCGGAAACAGGTCGATCATTGTTTGTGACGGAGCGATATTACCTTTACCACCTGCATTCCTTGGGCGGATATATTCTTCCCACATGTTATAGTAACCATTTTCATCCGGATCGATAGAGCTACGGATGGTTACAAATACGTTCTCCGGACTTTTTACCTGAGTAAATATCTTGGCATAAGTGGATCCGTTTACATTGTTTCCTTCATTGTACAAGCCGTATCCGCAAGCTTGAATAGCCGGCAAATCATTCTTCATCTGCGTGTAGGCATTGTCCCAACGAGATTGGTCGTTAGCACGGTTAAAGAGTGGGCTTGCCCACAACAGCAACACACGGCCTTTCAGTGCCAAGGCAGTACCGGTTGTAATGCGGCCCCAATCACTGCTTGATTTCCAACCGCCGTTTCCGGTAGCTTCTCTCAACATGTCCGCTGATTTCTGCAAATCATCCAAAATGAATTCGATACATTCTTTGGCTGAAGAACGGGGTGTATGCGCATCTTCAGTAGGATCAATCATAGTCTTTACCAAAGGCACACCTCCGTACCATTTTACCAACTGATAATAACACCAGGCACGCAAGAAATAGACTTGGCCCAAAAATTCGTTTTTATAATTTTCTTCCAACTTGCTGTTCGAAATTCCGTCGATTATTTCGTTGATGTTACGAATACGTCCGTATACAGAGTTCTGAATGTTCGATGCGTCACCCATGTAATAATCGGGAACGGTGGGGGAATCAAGTGTTGTTAGTTCCTTTTTCGGATCTACGAAAATTCCGAAACCAGTATATTCCTCTGTGCTCTTTGCTTGGTCATCTGCCAAACCTGTTGAGTTGTATTTCCAATTGGCATCACTGTTACAGTTAGGTAATGTCCAGCCGTATGCATCACTTACACGTGCGTAAGCACCTTCATAATAGTCGTAGATGCCGGGGTTTACGTTATCATAGTTCTTTTTGTCCTCCAGAAACTGGTCGCTACAAGCTGTAAAAGCAAGTGAGGATACCAATCCTATGCCTAACAATTTTATTGTGCTATTTTTCATTATTACTTTTCATTTAAAATTTAACATACTTGCATTAGAATGTAACATTCAATCCTACGGTGAACTTTCTTAAGACAGGATATTTGCCGAAGTCGCACATCGGATCCATGAAGTTGTCCGGATATGGATTGTAAAGGCTCAACAGGTTCTGCCCGGTTACATTTACACGGCAACTTGCGATACCTACTTTCTTCAGCAATTCCGATGGAAGTTTGTAAGCCAAAGTCAGGTTGTTGAGAGAGGCCCGAGTGCCGCTTACTCTCCAGAATGAAGAATCCATTCCGTTA
>ENA-OPAR01000896-OPAR01000896.1-human-gut-metagenome-genome-assembly--contig:-NODE-896-length-11959-cov-2.447749_pt1 | contig 11959 bp, 10 predicted proteins | sample MGYA00241061_ERZ501438 | MGnify/ENA primary metagenome ERZ501438 (study PRJEB25962, sample SAMEA2042580) | human gut metagenome | biome: human gut; feature: human-associated habitat; material: faeces...
TACCCAGTTTAAGAGGATCAGCCCGATGCCCAGTGCCAGAAAGACCTGATACATGGTCTCGGCAGCAGGAAAGTAGCGAAGAAACGTATCCATGGAACAGCCCAGAGCACCGAGGACTGAAGTGGTGATCAGATCCAGAATGTTCATGACCTGTTCGGCAATCCATTCCACGATTCCGTCAAGTATTCCCATAGTGGCATCTCCTTTCGTCTATCCGTTCCATTTTCCGCCTGCAAAGAACGGGGTGATGTAAGCCATGATAAAGCCAAGCCCGTTTAAGATCGCCCAGGTAATGACGATACGCTTGAGCCATGCACGTGATTCGTCCACGGTTTTTCCGCTTTTGGAAAAATTCATCATCAGAAGGGCAACCGATGCCGTTACGACTGCAGCAATGGTGGAAATGAGGATAATCTGGTTATAGACATCCTTCATGATCTCATTGGCTTTGGTCCAGATGGTAGCGGCAAAAACCGGCTGTGTGTATCCGCAGAGGACTGTGACAGCCAGAAATGCAGCATACAGGCATCTGCCATAATTGACATGCCGTTTTGTGTCCGGCGGAGCGTTTTTCAGTTTGTGTTTCACGTAAAAGTACCTCCTTTTTATAAGAGCGGCAGGAGAATTACCTCCCCTGCCTTTGCTTATGGTTTTCCTGCCTCAAGAAAGGACGCAGCCCGGTCAATGCAGGCTGCGTCCTAAATCAAAGTATGAAATTGTAAAGATCCTCCTATCTTACAGAAAAAACGCAGCTTATTTGCCGCAGGAGAGGCTTCCCATACGGCAGTGCTGCGTTTCGTTCTGCATATAATTTTGACAATATCAATTTTAACATGGGTAAATTACCGCTACAATCGCAGGACTGTGCCAGTTACAGACGATGGAGTGCCAAAAATGTGACCAACGCTAAAAGCGTTATAAATGCAATCCTTATGGATACTGTAAGCGTGATTTGCAACCAATTATACTGGATTTACATGACTAATGCTTTAAGCGTTAGTGAATACTGGAAGGAGGAGGTGTGCGTGTGAAAGGAATGGGAAAGGCAATCCGCAGGTACAGGGAAGAGGCAGGAATTACGCAGGAGAGACTGGCTGAACTGGTGGATATCAGTACCAACCATCTGGGTGCGATTGAGCGGGAAGTGAAAACACCTACGATGGAAACATTTGTAAAGCTGTTGAATGTATTAGGTGCGGAACCGAATGAAGTGCTGAAGGAAGTGATTCCTCTTACCAGAATGGAACATACTTCTGTAGTGGAAGGAAAGCTGGAAAGGCTCACACCGAAGAAGCAGGAAAGCGTGCTTCGGATGCTGGATGTGATAATTGAAGAGATGATGAAATAGAAGCTGTCTGCGAAATTGCCGCAGGCAGTTTTTTTGAAAGCTGTATATGCAATAAAACACATAAAAATATGCGATTTATGATGAAAGTGATTGCAAGATTTGATATAGTAATCCTAAAAGCATTATAAAACTAATTCTTAAAGGATGACTATAATATGAAAAAGGGATATGTGGGATTATTGGCATGTGCGTCAGGAATTCTGATCGGACTGGGAATCAGCCGGCTGGATCTGACAGGTTATCTTGAAAAAACACAGGAGCAGGAATATCACCCGGTAGAAAGAAAGGTGCCTGAATCAGTAGAAAGCAAGCTGAAAGATCCAAAACAGTGCTGGCTGTGTGGAAGCGATGAACGGAGTATGATGGATTATTTCCGGAAGTTTGACGATCTGGGAGTGATCTGTACCAATCACTGGTATGTGATGGATATGCATATCCGGAATCATGATGAGGACGGGAATCTTACCGGCCCGCAGGGAAACGGGCATATGGGTTATACCGGGACAGGAGAAGGCGGCTGCTTTTTCCATACGGAGCAGATGTCGGATTACGGGATTTCCGAAGTATCGGTGGATTACGGGGAAGATAGTATCTTCGATGTGAAAAAAAGTACAGAACCATCTGTGTCAGGAATGCCTGGATAAGCTGGTGGAAAGCATGGAGGTATTCTGTGAGGAAACGCAAAAACCCAAGCCCCGTGATCTGGTACTGGTGGATTTTCAGACATTGGAGCTGTACGCCATTCAGGAGCATAATGCGGGATACTTTATCCGGGATTATTATGTGGAAATTGAGTCGGAGGAAGATGGGGTGGAAGTAAAGGCATTTTACTGCCCGAAGCTTAATAACGGGAAAAAGGATGGAGAATAAATTGAGGTTTGCATTGGTGAGGAGTATAATGTAAGTACGTGTTATGTATTGGAAAAACTTGAATTTAGCAGAAAGAAGGATTGTTATGAAATTTATCAATACTAGAAAATTCACATGGATAATTTGTATAATAGGATTTTTGCTTGCTCTTGTAAGTATATTTTTCTTACCGAGTATTATTCCAGTACATTTTGCAAATGGGATTGCGGATGATTATGGAAGAAAAATACAAATATTTTTATTTCCTATATTACAAGTGCTTATCACTTTTTTGACTGGACGAGAAAAAGTAAAATATTGCCTGACACATTCAAAAACTTTCTTAACGGACATTCAGTTTAATTGGATGATAGATGGTGTACTTTTATTGGTAATGTTTGCAGAAATATGGGTTATCTATGCTTCATTTGCATAGAAATACTTGCATAACAATTTACATTTGATTGAGCAGATAAAAATGATTTGAGGTGGTAGCAATGAAAAAGCGATTGGGAATCATAGCCGGAATTTTAGGAATTGTATTGGCAGTCATTGGCATTGTACTGAAGCAGAAAGAAAACACAGCCGTTTCTGTTATTGGTGGTGCGGATGGCCCGACTTCTATTTTCATAGCAGGGAAGTTAAATGGTGATAATTTTATTTTTATGATTTTGGCAGGAGTTATTTTTTACAAACGTAAGCATTAAGTTACAGTTTTTTAGACTGTGTATGGCGGAAGAACCGGGAAAGTGTAGATATATCATGGGGATTTTGGAAAAAAATAAAAAAAGTAAGGGTACAGCGTTTGTCTATGATGAGAATAATGATTACTATAAGATGGAAATAAACGGGATTGAATTTGTCTGTGACAGTATACATTCCGATTATGAGAAGCATGCAGTTGAACTGGCACAGGCGTATGAGAAAAGGCTGCCGGATATCGTGGATTATCTTATGCCGGATATAAAGGAGATGTTTGGAATTACAAATCCAGATGTAATAGCAAACTCACTAGGAAAGCCGAGTATAGATTTGGATAGAGGAACACTGACTTATCTGGAGCACACAATGGACAGCCTACATATTATTGAAATGGAATTTGACGGTATCTTCACGGCATTCTATAACTCCTGTATTGATGGATAGGACTTTAGTAACATAGAGCTGCAGTTGTCTACAGCTTTTATCCAGACTTCGGATGTTACAGAGAAGCAATCAGAAATGGATTGATCGATTTCTGAAGCAGTATCCGGTGAAATCCTTGAACATATGAAGGAAAAGTATGTATGTTAATTTTATTTTTATTGTAGACAAAAGATAGGACTGATATGATAAAAGAACAGGTTATTACAAATAGAGGTGGAGTATTTGATGCAGAAAATATTATTACTGGAGGATGACTTGAATCTAAATCGGGGAATTGCCCTGTTACTTTCACGGGAAGGGTATGAGGTTCGTCAGGTTTATACAATAAAGGAAGCAAAAGAAGCATTTCAAAAAGGAGATTATGCTCTTGTTATCAGCGATATTACATTGCCGGATGGTACAGGACTGGATTTTGGAAGGATGGTACGTGCAGGTGGAGATACATATCTTATCTATCTTACGGCTTTGGATCAGGAAATAGATATTGTAAATGGTTATGATACAGGGGCAGATGATTATATTACCAAACCATTTTCACTGATGGCTTTGGTGTCGAAGGTGAACGCATTGATGAGACGGCTTTCTAAGGTACAGGCACAGATTATGTCTTCCGGAGAGATTACGGTGCATATGAAAACGATGCAGGTGTATAAAGGGGATGAACCAGTTACTTTAAGTAAGAAAGAATTCTCTCTGTTGCTGTATCTCTGGGAGAATGCAGGACAGATTGTTTCAAAAGAAAGTATCCTGGAGCATGTATGGGATATAGACGGTCAATTTGTCGATGATAATACGGTTACTGTCAATATAAGCAGACTGAAGAATAAACTTGGAACAGAAGAGATAGCGAATGTGAGAGGACTGGGATATATATGGACCGGAAAGGTAAACAAAAATTAAAACGGTATTTTATCGTATATGTAATCTTTGCAGTATTTTTTACAGTAGGAATGTATCTGATAACAAAGTATGAGGAAAATGCGAAAGCAACGCAGATAGCACTGCTCCTTGCAGAACATCCTGAACTGGAAGGGGAAATAGTTGCAATCTGGGAAAAGTCAGGAACAGTAGATTTTATAAGAGACCGGGACGATCAGAAGATAGAAAGAGTCGTACAGATGCTGGAAGAAACTTATGGTTATCACTCAGGGAGTGGATCTTCAGATGTGGTTATAAGGATTATCTGGGGAATTGGATTACTAGTGGGAGTCATAGTATGTAGCCTGTTCTTGTACCTGGACCGAAGAAAAAACTGGAGCAGATACGGTGATGAGGAACAATTACAGCAATTATATGAATGTCTGCAGGAATTCAGAAAAGGAAAATTCCAAACATATCCTGAAGAAACATCAGAATCGGAACAATGGTTAAAGGTGTGGGAATCTGTAAAGGAGCTGGGGCAATATTTCGAAGATTTGAAGGAACGTCTGGAGCAGGAAGAAAATGGTACGAAGAGTCTGATTACAGATATTTCCCATCAGTTGAAGACTCCGCTTGCATCACTCCGGATGAGTCATGAGCTGGTGGCAGAAAATCGGGTTACAGGAGAAGAACAGAGGGAGTTTCTGGAGCAGGAATCACAGGAACTTACCAAACTGGAACAGCTCTTGAATGAACTGGTAAATCTTTCAAGGCTGGAAACACATATGATCCAGATACATTCGCTTCATGAAAGCCTGAAGAAAACGCTAACAGAGGCTGTCAGTCAGATTTATATGAAGGCAAGAGGAAAAGATATTTCCATTCAGGTGGAGATGGATGATGATATAGTTGTGAACCATGATTCAAAATGGACGGTAGAAGCATTAACGAATATCCTTGAGAATGCAGTCAAATATTCACCGGAACATACAACGATTACAGTGAGGACGCAGGAGCTAGCAAGCAATGTGCTTATTGAAGTAGAAGATGAAGGAATGGGCATTCCTGCGGAGGAACTGCATAAGATCTATCAGAGATTTTACCGGGGAAGGAAAGCAAAGGAACAGGTAAAAGACGGAGCGGGTGTCGGTCTGTATCTTGCCAGAAAGATCATAGAAGAACAGGGGGGGACAATAGCAGCCAAAAGAAAGGCTGAGAAAGGTATGATATTTAAAGTGACACTGCCGCTCATAATAGGAGAATAGTCGGAACCCTTACAAAACTGTTATGGTTGTTGTAAGGGTTTTGTAATGCAGGAATGTTATAGTAGGGGTATGAAATGGAAAGGGGACTTGAAGATATGAGTAGTATTTTAAAAGTAGAAGATCTAGTAAAGTATTATGGAGAAGGCGAGAATCAGGTGAGAGCCGTGGATCATACAAGTTTACAGATAGAGAGAGGCAAGTTTACAGCTATCGTAGGACGTTCCGGCTCCGGAAAATCTACACTTCTGCATCTGATTGGAGGGCTTGACAGACCGGATTCCGGCAAAGTATGGATTGATGGAACCGATATCTATTCTCGAAAAGATGATAAACTGGCACAGTTTCGAAGAAAGAAGATAGGATTTATCTTTCAGGATTTTAATCTGATTCCATCGCTGAATGTGTGGGAGAATATCGTTCTTCCGCTGGGACTTGATAATCGCAAGGTAAAGCCGCGGGAAGTGGAAGATATTCTCAAAAAAATCGGACTGCAGGATAAGAAAGATGCGATGCCGTCTGCTTTGTCTGGTGGACAGAAACAGAGAACTGCGATAGCCAGGGCATTGGTGACAAGACCGGCGATAATTTTGGCGGATGAGCCGACGGGAAACCTTGATTCCCAGACTGAGCTAGAGGTTATGAGCCTATTGAAAAGCTGCGTGTCGGATTTCGGGCAGACGCTTATCATGATTACCCATGATGAAACGATTGCCCAGATGGCGGATGAAATGATTATCATTGAAGATGGCAAGGCGGTGAGAAGATAATGAAGATGACGACCAGAGTTGCATATTGCAATATGCGGCATTATAAGAGCAAAAACATACTGATTGGAATTGCCATTATCCTGACAACATTACTGCTGTTCGTAATCCCATCAATCGGAAAAGATATGGTGGAAGTGAACTTTGCGGTAATCAATAAGATTTATCCAACATGGCATGCCCTTTATCGGAACGTGGACGAGAGTACAGTTATGAAACTGGCGGCACATCATGATGTGAAAACTTACGGACTCCGCAGCGATGCGGGGTACATGAATCTGGAAGATGCGACGGTTTCCATGATGTATATGGACAGAACAGGGATGGAACTTTATAAAGTGAAGCTGAAAGAGGGGCAACTTCCGCAGAAAGAAAATGATATTGTGGTTTCAAAAGGAATACTGGAAGCATTAGGACAGAATGGGAAAATCGGTGACACTATCACAGTACCTTATCAGATTCTGAAAGATGACGGACTGGATTATACGAAGGAGAAAGACTTTCGAATCTGTGGTTTTTTAGCAGATAATGAGAGCAGCAAAGAACAAAAACAATATACATCATTGGTTTCAGAGGCCTTTCTGAAAGCGGAGATACCGGTAGAACAGGTGAAATATCGGTTTTTACTTCAGGTGAATGGACAGAAAGGAAATACGACTGCAGATTATACAGAGACGATACAGAATATTGCCAGACAGTTCGGGATTTCCGAGGATGACATGAATATTAATAAAGAGTATCTTGCAGCAAATTATGTGGATCCGGCTACAATTCCGGTGATTGTAGGAATCATGCTTATTGTTGTATTGGCGGGCATTATCACAATTTATAGTGTTTATTATGTATCTATGAACCAGAGGGTTCGGGAATTTGGAAAGTTAAAGGCAATCGGGGCTACGAAACGGCAGCTTAGACAAATCGTACTAAGAGAGGGAATGGGAGTGGCGTTGTTTGCCATTCCGATAGGACTTTTGATCGGAACAGTTGCTGTGAAAGTTGTACTTCTCCAGTTTGTAGAACATGCAAAGGATTCAAACGTACTTATAACAGAGGCATACAAGGTTGTAGCTAAAGGAGAAGTCCAACTTTATTATTGGTGGATTTATCTGTTGGCAATTGCAGTGACTCTGTGTACAGTGTATCTGTCACTGATGAAGCCTATGCGTATGGCGGCGAAGGTATCAGAAATAGAAGCTATGCGTTACCAGGGAGGCAGTAAGCGACAGAAAAGCAGCAGGAAGGGATATCAATTTCTGAATATCGGACGACTGACCAAGAGAAATCTTGCAGAGAATAAAAAGAAGAGTACTATCACGATTGTATCTATGGCCGTTACCGGAATATTTGTCATGATGGTAGCAACGGTGCTGTCTTGTGCAAATCCGATGGAAAGTGCAAAGAGTTCGATTGTGGGGCAATATGAGATTTCTCCAATTGTGGAATCCGGGAATAAAGAGCATCCTGAATATGAATGGGCGGAGGTTCAAAAGAATAATCCATTAAATGAAGGACTAAAGCAGCAGATAGAGGAGCTTGACGGTGTTGAGCGGGTAGATGTGTTTACCGCGTTGAAGGTATCAGGAGGACCTTTTGAAGAAAAAATTGGAACCGAATTTATCAATGGAGTGCCGGAAGAATACGCAGAAGAGCTGAAAAAAGGAATCACTGAAGGCAATGTCACATACGAGGAATTGAAATCCGGGGATAAAGTGATTCTGGACCGCGCGCTACTTCACTGGTATCCAGATATTAAAGTGGGAGATAAGCTGAAACTCAATATTCATGATGGAGATAATACCTTTCAAAAAGAGATTGAAGTGGCAGCAATTGGTGAATATGGAACAGGTCTGACAAACTATAACTGTCTTATCATGGCAAAAGAAGGGGCAGAGAAACTTACCATAAATAATTCTTCCAGCTATTTTCAGGTGATTGCAGATAAGGATTATGATGAGGCACTGGAAGCATCTCTACAGGCTATTGTGGATGGATCAGGCAGACTGCAGATGCGTACCTGGAAGAATGAGTACGATACATGGGAAAATGCCATACAGATGACTAGAGGTGCATGTTATGCATTTATCATCATTCTGGCAGCAATCAGCATTATGAACTTGATTAACACAATGATCAATAGTGTCCATGTGCGAAAAAAGGAGCTTGGCATGATGCAGGCAATCGGAATGTCGGACCGTCAGTTGATGAAGATGCTCCAGTTGGAAGGTATATTCTATACAGTAGGCACTCTTATTATCAGTATCGGAGTGGGAAGTCTTGCAGGATATCCGTTGTTTTTATATGCAAAGCGTACAGGAATGTTTGATATCAGCACATACCATTATCCGGTAACAGCAGCTATTATTATAATTTTAACATTGTTTGTGATACAGATGTTATTGGCAATATTCATTGCAAAGTCAGTAAGGAAAGATTCATTGATAGAGAGAATTCGTTTCAGTGAGTAAGAATATAAATTTCTGATGTTTAATGCAGATACTAATCAATGTCATAATAAAAAGGGGGACTTGATTTCTCAAATCCCCCAGTGTATAATGAACTCAAGAAAGGTATTCAGATGCAAAATCTGATGCCCTCAGTTAAATTTTATATTCTATGTATAAGTCATAGCATCCAAAACTTTCCTAGGGTCGTGGATGCTATTTCTTATTATGTCGATCTATATAAGTCAAAGCCGCAAAAATTACCAATAGTAAAGTCAATACTTCCATTGTATTCATGGGCATCACCCTCCTTGGATACTAGAGGGCAAAATCGAAATGCATCCGTCTTTCCGGTTCAGTAATACCGAATCAGTATAACACGTTACCGTTTTCAGTACAATAAGGTAATGGTCTGAAAAATACTTTATTCTGTCACCTTATGTAGCTGTATCGTGAGTATTTGCTGGACTAATTGGTGCTGTATATGAAAAAAAGCTATTTAAAAATAAGGTGGAAGCCTTATATGGTCTGCTTGATGATGCGGGTGATGATGCCGAGGGCAACATTACGCTCTTCATCAATATGCGTCACCACAAAGGATACCTGATCCTTTTTCCCGACTGTCCGGCTGTCATAGCAGGAGTGGGCAATGGCATTGACACCGATGGAGAGCCGGACAAAGACGGTGCCTTTATGGATGTCTTCCACAGTTCCGGCGTATTTTCCCTGAATCTTACATTTTTTCATGTTTTCCTTGCTGGTGTTGCCTTCCACACTTTTGACATCTGCGTGGACAATGACCTGCTCCGGTGAGTCTGCCCGCACATCCAGGATGCGTACCAGGATGTGATCGCCTACCTGGAAGCGTTCTCTGGCATCACCCATCCAGTCGAAGGACAGGTCTCTGGCAAGAATGGAGGTTTCCACACCGAAAATTTCTGCCCGGACTACCTTTTCCGCAACAGCAATGACTCTTGCCTGCACGATACGGTCTTCATAAACTTTCGGCATTCCGGAAGCATCTTTATCCAGATAGAAGATCTGGCGTTTCTTCAGCATCGCTTCTTTCCGGCTGGCGACAATGCTGCGTGTCTTCGGATCTAATCCCTTAATCAGAAAATCAATCTCACATCCAAGCATATTGTTGAGGATTTTGTTCTGCCGCAGAGCAAGCTCCCCATAATCGTGTGCTTCATCCTGCATGAGATGGATCATCATCTCAGTTACTGGGATGACAGTACGGAAATCCTTGTAGTAAACCACGGCAATGAGGCTGCCGTTTTCTGTTTTCTCGATACCGCCAAGCATTCCGGTTAAGATCCGGCGGGTACGGTAGGCATTCTGGATCTCATGCCAGGTAAGGTCTGAAATGGACTGGGCTGTTTCCAGCTTCGCATCGGAATCCAGAGTTAAAATAGGTGTGTTGGTTGTTTCGTTTGGCATCATAGTGTCTCCTTTCAAATTATGACATGATAGAATCTTTATCTAAAGGAACCATGTCTGTGTGATCCGAATAGTTATCTGCTGAGAAGTCATCCGGGAAATCGTGATAGCCAGGTTCCTGATAAACGCTTTGCTGGTCAAAGTGCGGTTCAGCTTTTTTCTTTTTCTGCTTTCCATAAGAAGCGGTTTTTTTCGGGTGGGAAGCAGGAATAGTTGGAGTGTACGTATATTCTTCACTACATGCTCCTTTTCTCCATTCCGGAATATGTTCGGAAGCCTTCCGGGGAATGAGTTTTTGGGCATCCGGGTGCAGGGTGTAATCGTATTTTTCTACCTGCAGTACCTTCTGACCACGCAGGATAATCAGTGCAGTATCCAGCGGGAGCCGCAGGATCTCATCCGGAGTTAAGAGCTTTCGTTTCCCGATGGATCTGGTCTGGCGGTATTCCGGTGTATAATCGGATACCCTCCAGCTATTTAATTGTTTGGCTTCGCTGCTGACACCAACGGTCACATCACCGGAGCGGTTAGAGATAAATGTAGCAGTTACCTCATCCGTACAGCCTAAAAATAGCTGAGTGTCGCAGTTCCCGATGATTTCCTGCCATTGGTTTAAGGGATACCGGTTCTGCATCTGAGGCAGGTTTTGGAAAATGCAGGAAATACTGAGGTTTCGACTTCGGATCACGGAAATCTTTTTGTTGAGCGATAGGATTGCTCCCGTATTCGCCAGCTCATCAGCCAGGATATGTACCGGAACCGGCAGTTTTCCATCTTCCCCATAGGTGTCTGCATAACGGACCAGTTTGATAAATACGAAGGTCATAAACAGGGAAGAAAGAAAATCAAAAGTGCTGTCTTGATCCGAAGTGATGCAGAAGTATGCACATTTTTCTTTTCCCGGCAGCGTCAGGTTGATCTCATCATAGGAAGTGATCTGGCGGATCAGCTTGTTCTGGAATACCTGAAGTCTGGAACCGAGTCCGATGATGACGCCGGAACGTACCGTGTCACTTGCCTGCTTATAGATGCAGTAGGGGACTTTTGCCGGATGGGAGACCGGAAGCAGGTCAAAGAGGCTGTTCAGTTCTTTTTCCGAACTCATGGTCAGGAGTTTGTATACCTGTCCGATATTCTTTGCCTCCGGTGGGAATCCCTGATCCACATAGAGAATCAGAGCTTTTAATAAGTTCATCTCGGCATTGTCCCAGAAGTGATCGCCTTTGGCAGAACCGGTATTCTGGATGATGACATCAGCAAATACCTGTGCCATGGTTTCCTGTCCGCCAATTTCACCCAGACAATTCCAACTATCCGAGTTTTCCGGATTGACCAGATTAAATGCTTTTACTACATAGCCCTCATTTTCCAGATAAGCAGACATGCTTTCATAGAGTTCGCTTTTGGGATCGGTAATGATTAAACTTTCCCCGGAAGCGTTGTTGCCTTCCTGCCCTCTGGCGACACACTGGAAAATCATATTCCTGGCAAATGCCCTGGATTTCATGGAACCGCTGGCACCGTAAACGGCAATATTCCGGTTCATGCGGGTATCCTTCGGGAGACAAACGGCTTTTCCGTTCAGTTTTCCAAGAATGGTTCCCTTGTGTTTCTTGACATCATTCGTAAGCTCCAGTACCTGATGCATTTCCTCCAAAGTCATAAAACCGGAAGTCCCATAGGTTCCCTTTGTGGAATAATTCAGGTTCCGGCCCCGGTCTGTTATTTCCCCGTTTCGGTCAAATCCCATACGCATGAGAAGGAAGGTCAGGAGTCCAAAAGCTGCCAGACATAGAAAAATCCCATACAGATTGTACGGGAAAGCAGTCAGGGCATCCAGAC
>ENA-OPAR01000902-OPAR01000902.1-human-gut-metagenome-genome-assembly--contig:-NODE-902-length-11914-cov-30.786744_pt1 | contig 11914 bp, 9 predicted proteins | sample MGYA00241061_ERZ501438 | MGnify/ENA primary metagenome ERZ501438 (study PRJEB25962, sample SAMEA2042580) | human gut metagenome | biome: human gut; feature: human-associated habitat; material: faeces...
TTGGCAAGAGAAAGGAGACTCCGAAGGATAGAGAGTTTTTCCTGATGAACGAGAAGCAAGACGATATTCAGATTCATCCAGACTCAGAAATGATGATGGTGATGAGCCATGAAGAGTTGCTCCAAACACTACTGTCTCGTGAGTTTGTAGATAGCAAAGGGGAGTTTGCCATCATCAAGCTGCCTGATGGAAAAATGACGGTAGTGAACCGGCAGGGAGAACAAGTCTTGGAGCCAGGCGATTACCGTGACATGAAGCTGTTGGATGGCAACATCCTGTTCTACCGACATCGCAGAAAGGAGGTCTGCTATTATGACCTGTTGTCTGGAGCTATTATTGACGATGGTCCCAATGTTTACGATGTTCCAAAGGTGGTTACGCTAGAAGGTTGGGAGTTCATCAAATATGGAGATGTTTATATGTCTCGCACCTACGAACATTTCTCTTGGCCATATTGCCCTTCCAAATATGACCTGTTCAATTTTGGGGATTACCTGATATATCGTTATAATTCTTTAGTAGATAGTGGTTGCCAGGAATGGTACTATTATGAAGGAGGCAATGGCTTGATGATGAAGGCTACTATAGATAGTAATCGAGTATGTTTCTTGCGTGGTGATTATGAACATGTGTATTGGATGTGTGCCACTCTTCGTTGTGGTTGTATCGTGGTTATGGACAGCAAGCAGGACTACTACCTGGTGGATTCATATTTGAAGAAGACCTATATTGGATGCAATAACCCAAAGAATGAAAATGAAGATCTTCATATTGTAATGCCTCGCCTCGGCAAGAAATACTATGATGAGATGATGTTACAGGAGAAGAAAAAGGAAGCAAGCGAGATGATTCTTTTGCATGAAAAGTCTGTAGCAGGACATGTGGAATTATATCAGGCTGGAAAGAAATGGGGCATAAAAGTGGATGGCAGAGTTGTCGTGCCACCCCTTTATCGCAGCATAGCGCAACCTGTTGGTGCCTATTGTGCCTTTGAAGAGATTCCAAGTTATTGGGGTATTATGACCTTAAAAGGCAAGGTGATAGTTGATGCCAAATATGAGAAGGTCGAGATTCGTGATGGAGGGATCGCCGTGGTAACTGATATCACGGGGAAAACACAGACCATCCATCTGAAATGATCTATTATAGGGGCGTCAGTCTGAGAATATTAACAAAAAAGAGTGTGTCATGAATTTATGATACACTCTTTTTTTTATTCTGTTTAATTACATCTTCTTTATCCGTTTGCGATATTTCCGAAGAAATCGAATGAGGCATCCCAATCCTTCCAGACTGGCTCTCTGCCCAATTCCTTCAATCTCGCATTGATTACCTTGGCGGTACGCTCATCGCTTACGGTGAACTGTTCCAATGCCTGAGGATAGGTATGATAACCACCAGGATTTACCTTTGATTCTGCCGACATGGTGGTGACACCCAGTGTTGCCATGTTGTCACGGATGTAGGCTGGCTCACGGGTAGAGTAGGAGATATCTACATCGTGGTCGAAGATACGCATGGCGAAAGTTGCCTGTGCCAACTGCTTGTCGGTCATGAAGCAGTTTGGCTGGAAACCTTCGTTCTGTGCAGGGCGCATACGAGGGAAGTTTACGCTGTACTTGGTCTTCCAGTAATGCTTCTGCAGGTAGCGCAGGTGATGAGCCATCATCACTACATCCGTGCGCCATTCCTTCTCCAAGCCGATGAGCACACCCATACCGATGGAATGGACACCTGCCATACCCATGCGGTCGAAACCATCGCAGCGCCACTCAAACTTGCTCTTCATGCCACGTGGGTGGTAGAGCTTGTAGTGCTCGTGGTTGTAGGTCTCCTGGAAACAGATGACGCCGTTCATACCATGGTCGGCGAGGGTCTTGTAATCCTCTGTAGAGAGCGGCATCACCTCTATCTTCACGTTAGAGAAATACTTCTTGGCGATGTCGATTGCCTTGGCAAGATAAGGGGTGCCAGCCTTGGCTGGGTTCTCGCCCGTAACGAGAAGGATGTTCTCGAATGGAGCCAGCTGCTTGATGGCCTTGTACTCGTTCTCAATCTGCTCTGGGGTGAGGATGGTACGAGCCATCGGATTCTCACGATGGAAACCGCAATACACGCAGGAGTTAGAGCATGAATTGGTGATGTAGAGAGGAATGAACATCGACATGGTCTTGCCGAAGCGCTCCTCGGTATATTGGCGGGAAAGACGCGCCATCACCTCCAGGTATGGCTCGGCTGCCGGTGAAATCAGCGCCATGAAGTCGTTCACATCGCAATGGTCCTTGGCAAGGGCACGACGCACATCATTATCGGTCATTCGAGCAATGCGCTCCGTGGTCTCCTCCCAACTGATATTCTTTAATTCGTCTGAAAACATTTTCTTACTTTTTAAACTTTCTCAAATCGTGTGTCAACTTGGCTGCGCAGAAGTTTGGACCACACATGGTGCAGTACTCACCGTCTGTATGACCAGCCTCCTCGAAATACTTCAAGGCAAGCTCTGGGTCGAGAGAGAGGTGGAACTGGTCTCTCCAGCGGAACTCGAAGCGTGCCTTGGAGAGGGCATTGTCGCGGATGGTTGCACCTGGATGACCCTTAGCCAAATCGGCTGCATGAGCGGCAATCTTATAGGTTACCACACCTGTGCGCACATCTTCCTTGTTAGGCAATGCGAGGTGCTCCTTAGGTGTTACATAGCAGAGCATTGCGGTGCCGAGCCATGCTATCTGGGCGCCACCGATGGCTGATGTGATGTGGTCGTAACCTGGAGCGATATCGGTAACCAATGGGCCGAGGGTGTAGAATGGTGCCTCGTGACAGTGGTCGAGCTGGCGCTCCATGTTCTCCTTGATCTTCTGCAATGGCACGTGACCAGGACCCTCGATGAATGCCTGCACGTTCTTGTCCCAGGCACGGGTAACAAGCTCGCCCATGGTATCCAACTCGGCAAACTGGGCTGCATCGTTGGCATCGGCAATACAGCCTGGGCGCAGACCATCGCCCAAAGAGAGGGCTACGTCGTACTGTGCCACGATGTCGCAGATATCGTCGAAGTGCTCATAGAGGAAGCTCTCCTGGTCGTGGTAGAGACACCACTTGCTCATGATACTACCGCCACGGCTCACGATACCGCAGAGACGGCTATCGGCGAGATGCACGTTGTGGCGACGGATGCCGGCATGGATGGTGAAGTAGTCAACACCCTGCTCGCACTGCTCGATGAGGGTATCACGGAATACCTCCCAGTTCAGATCCTCTACCTTGCCGTTTACCTTCTCCAAAGCCTGGTAGATAGGCACGGTGCCTACTGGTACAGGACAGTTGCGCACAATCCATTCACGGGTTTCGTGGATGTTGTCGCCGGTAGAGAGGTCCATCAAAGTATCGCCTCCCCACTTGCAAGACCATACAGCCTTATCCACCTCTTCCTCGATGCTGGAGGTAGTGGCAGAGTTACCGATGTTGGTATTGATCTTCACGAGGAAGTTGCGGCCGATGATCATCGGTTCGCTCTCCGGGTGGTTGATGTTGGCAGGAAGAACGGCACGTCCGCGTGCAATCTCATCACGCACATATTCAGGGGTGATATGGGTATCGATGCCCAACTCCTGGCAGTTCATGTTCTCGCGGATAGCCACGTACTCCATCTCTGGAGTGATGATGCCAGCCTTGGCATAAGCCATCTGGGTGATGTGCTTGCCAGCCTGTGCACGGCGAGGCAACTGGATGTGCTCGAAGCGGAGGTGGTCGAGGCTATGGTCAGCAAGGCGCTGCTTGCCATACTCGCTGGTAACCTCCTTGAGCTGCTCGGTATCGTTGCGGTCGAGAATCCACTGCTCGCGCATTCTTGGCAAGCCTTTCTTCAAATCTACCTGATAGTTAGGGTCGCTGTAAGGACCGCTGGTATCGTAGATGTAAACTGGAGCGTTTGGCTCTGTATGTGGAATGCCGCGCTCATCCTTCACAACAGTAGGAGTGAGGTTTACCTTGGTCATTCCAACCTTGATCTGTGGGAAGAGTTTTCCCTGCATATACGCCTTTTCTCTCTGGGCGTAAGCTTTCTTATCGTTTGGCATAATTTTTTAAAGGTAAAAAGGTAAAAGGGTAAAAAGGTAAAAAGAGCGTTCTTGCTTCTTTGCCTTCATCCTTCATGCCTTTTATTATCTATATTATAATTAATCGTTGAGGAATGCGGTGAGAGGAGAACTTGCCTCAGCACAATCGCTGATGGCTCCGAGACCTGCCTCGTAAGCACGGCGACCGCATACTACTGCTTCCTTGAATGCCTTAGCCATCTCTACAGGGTCACCGGCAACGGCGATAGCTGTGTTGACCAAGCAAGCGCTGGCACCCATCTCCATAGCCTCGGCAGCGTGGCTAGGTGCACCGATACCTGCATCTACTACTACTGGAACAGTAGCCTGCTCGATGATGATCTGCAGGAAGTCCTTCATTCTCAATCCCTTGTTGGTACCGATAGGTGCAGCAAGTGGCATCACGGTAGCAGCACCAGCCTCTTCGAGGTGCTTGCAGAGGGTAGGGTCTGCCTGGCAATATGGCAATACCACGAAACCGAGTTTTACCAGTTTCTCGGTAGCCTTCAGTGTCTCTATAGAGTCTGGAAGAAGATAGCGAGGGTCTGGGTGGATTTCGAGCTTGAGCCAGTTGGTTCCGAAAGCCTCGCGAGCCATCTGTGCTGCGAAGACAGCCTCCTCGGCGTTGCGCACGCCACTGGTGTTAGGAAGGAGCTGGATATTTGGGTTCTGCACAATATGAGAGAGCAGATCGTCCTGCTTGTCTTCGAGTTCGATACGTTTCATAGCAACAGTAACCATTTCTGTTTCTGATGCTTTGATGGCTTCAGCCATGAGGGCATTGTTGTTAAACTTTCCTGTACCCAAGAAGAGGCGGGAGTTAAACTCTCTGCCTGCGATTACTAATTTTTCCATTGTTTTATTATAGAGTTGTTATTTTTGTTTTCATTTCTGTAGGAAAAGTACTTTTGGATGATTATTTTCCGCAGTATTCTGGGACCGTTATCCTCCGCAGAACGCTTTTACGATAACGATGTCAGCTCCTTCTGCGATGATTGTGTTTTCCCATTCATCACGAGGCACCATTTCGTTACTGATAGCTACAGCAACTCCTGTAGCTGGCAAATCGAGTTCCTGGGCTAACTCCCTGATGGTTTTAGCCTGTGTCTCGGTCTCTTTGTTGTTGATAGTTACTTTCATATTCTGTTCGTTTTATATGATGAATAATCCGTTTGTTTACGCTTTTTCTATCGCCCGAAAGCGATGATAAGATAATATGTAATCAAACACGGTGAACTTCCAGATGAAAGCCTTAAGAGAAAGAATAAAGCGCTATCAAATATCCCTGCGACAGCATTACCTGCATCAGGTTCAATGGGTATCATCTCAGCCGAATCTTTCAGCACCCCGTGATAATCGCTTGCAAAAGTAATGATAATATCGGAAAAACAATAGAATTTCAAAAATATTTATGCTAAATTAACGCAGAATATACCTTTCGCTTTACTGGTGTTTCTTTCTGCAATCCGGGCATTCGCCTTTGATGACAAAGGAAATAGAGTGGGGGTAAAAGCCTTCGGGCAGCTCGAAACTTGGAATATGGATATCCTCCATACAGAAGGAACGCTGGCAAGATTCGCAGTAGAAATGAATATGCCCGTCATGATGATCGCAAGCGCCTTTTTCTTCGCAGAGTTCGTAGCAGAGTACGCCTCGCCCATCTTCGAAGGCATGTACCACATCATGTTCCAGAAAGAGGGTAAGGGTACGGAAGATGCTCGACTTGTCCATCGAAACCATCTTTCGTTCCAGATTGCTCAGACTCTGCGGGTTCTGTTCGCCCATCAGGGTCTTCATTACGAGTATGCGGTTGGCGGTTGGCCGAATGCCTTTCGATTCCAGCCTGTTGATCATATCTTGTGAGTTCATCGTTTCTTCTTTTTAAAAATTTTACTAACTGGTTGCAAAGATACAAAAAAAGCGTGTAAGTATGGTAACTTACACGCTTTTTCTTTATTTAAACGTAATTACTTTTTGCTTTCAATCTAGTTTATGCCGCAGCATGAAGGGATTGGAACCCTTATGCGCAAGCACAACCACGGCTTCTGTTCAAAGCCTCACCATACATTTCCATTGCGGTCATGTAATTTGCAAGAATAGCCTTCAAGGCCTTCTTGATGTTTGCATACATTGTTTTCATAATCGTTATCCTTTTTTTAAAAATTAATACTTGGCATTTCTGCCATTTCCTTTTTCTTTTTGTTCATGAACGGTGGTCAATTTTACTTGCCCATCTCCATGTTGTTGTTTACATTTACAGCCTTGACAATCATAGCTGCCACAACTGTAAGAATCATTACTGTCGTCATCATAATTTGTTTCCTTTCTTTCTTTGTGGAGCCTCCATGTGAGGTCTCCTGTTTTACATTATCCTTTTACAATCTCACTGTTTTCTGGTGCAAAGGTAATGCCTTTTTCTTGAATATCTGTCACAAAGACATGACAAAATGATGAAAAAGGGGCTTTTTTTGATACACGTCAACTAAACAGCAATGGCGGCTTGATATACGTCAAGCCGCCATGCTGTCATATTGAGAAATGTGTCATATTTCTTATGTTTCTTCGGATTTCTGATGCTAAATCAGTTCCAGAATCTTGTCGAGAATCTTTTCTACGGTTGAAGAATCGGTTGCTTCATCGAGTTTCTTGTTGATTTTCTCTTCCAGTTTCTTGCTTACCTTGTCGGCAGCCTGATCCATGGCCTGGTTTGCCTTGTCTTCCAGTTTCTTCTGAACAGAAGCGCCCAGTCCGTCTTCTTCAGAACCATCGTTGTTATCGCTTACAGAAGGAGTCTCATCGGTTGATGAACTGGTGGTTTCTTCTATCTGCAGATTGTCGGCACCTTCCAGCGCCTTCACCATATCATCAGCATTCATCGTGTAAACGCTGCCAAGGATTCCGAAGCTTACGGTGTGCTGCTTGCCATTAAACTCAACGGTTCCCTTAGAGCATACGATATAGTTGTGGTATTCGAAGAGCTGGTTCATCACTTCATCGATAGCGCTTCCTGCCATCATTTTGGCAATGGAACGGATGCTTTGGGTGAAGAAGTTGTTATCACTGGTTTCTGTAGCCTTGTCGATAGCCTTGGCTGCCTCAGTCTTTACCTTTTCTTTGTGGGCATCAGGTCCTGGATTGGTTATGGCGAAAACCAGGAAGAGAAGTACGATAAGACCTAAGATAATTTTCCAAAGGGTCTTGCTCGATTTTTTCTTTTCCGGTTCCTGTCTGTAGCCCTGGTTCATGGCAGCGCCGTGCTGAAAGCCTTGCTGGTAAGCTTCCTGCTGTGCCTGCTGGAAACTCTGCTGGTTTGCAGCCTGGAAGTTTGCTGCTTCTGGTCCATTGTTACCGGCTGCATCTGCTGATGTTCCTTCTGCATCTTCTTTGTTGGCTGCATTAGCCTTGATTGCTTCAACGGTTTCGAGAACCGTCTTCAGTTCTGCTATTTTCCAAGCTGGAGTCCAGTCTTTCATGCCTTGTGCCCAAACAAGGGTTTCGGGTGTGATAGCCTTCTGGACGAGTTGCTCCAAGCTGAATGGACCCGCTTGCTGTCCGTTATTCTCAATGATAAAATATTCCATCATGTATTCTTTTATATAACATTTTTCTTAAAAGCCAATAAGGAGTTTCTTTCACTCTTCATTGCTTATTAGTGTGTAGCCTTCCACCATGCTGTTTTCTCTCTGCCCTTGATAGCTACGCTGTGCTGGCTAGGGTCGGAGATAGAAAGACCGCAATAGTTCTTCACCTTGAAGGAGCCGTATGGATACGGAAGAGCTGTATAGGCTTCATCCGTATGTTCTGCTGCCCTGACGGTGAGCTTTAATTGTGATGTGAACTGGTCTTTCAAATAGCCGCTAGGGTAGAGGCTGTCTACGTATACCGAGAGATCGTAGAAAAGGTTTGGCGAGAAACCATCCAGTGGCTGGATAGAGTCAAGTGGCACTGTCGAAGCTAATGTATACTTGCTGTTAATCTCCTTCATGATACTTGCCAGTTTGTCTATCTGTCGGCAGTCTATTGCAGCCATGTTGCAGTATGGAATATCGGAATTCCTATAGAAGTTGACGATGCCTGATACTGCGCTGGAATAGTTAGGGGCTGATGAGCAGAGATAACTCCATATCGTCTTGTATGGGATGCCTTCGCCCATCACTTCGCTACTTGAACTGATCAGAAAATTGGTTACATCTTTCAGCTCGTAAGCCGTCTCCACATTGCCCATGTAACAGGCATCAAAGAGGATGTATTGCATCTTGAGTCCGCTGAGCTTGATGCCTTCGGCCAAGGTGGAAATATCGATGGCGTTGTCTGATAAACTGACACTTCCGAAGAAACGAGTGGCAGGTCTGTTTGGATCATTGCCAAATTGAATGCCACTGAAATGATCAGAAGTTGTTGTGGATACAATGGTATTTTTATCATTTCCCTTTTCGGTAGAACCAGCCTTCGGTCTTGCCATATATGGATAGTTTACCCAATCGTTGGCGTATGTCCAGCCGCAACCATGTGCTCCGATAATCAGAGAATAGTTGAGGGCTTCTGCGTTTTGTCTTACATCGTTCAGTAAATCTGCAAATCCTTCTGCTGTACAATGACTGTTGCCTTCGTATTTCTTGATAGGAACACGTTTCACGGTTTTGGTTGCTGCATCATACTGAAGATCGTAGAGCGTACTTTCATTGTATTTTTCGGTGAAGAAAACTAATACTCTGGCATTGGTAAGGCCCTTTTTGTCTACGATGCCAGCGCACATGCTATCTACATTGTTTTCCAGGAAATATTTCAGACCAGTAGAGCTGGTTCCACCCGTCCAAGGATAGAAGACGAAGATAGTCTGCTTATTGACGCTTTCTACATCAATAGCTTCATCGCCACAACTGGTGAAAGTTGCTGCTAGAGATAGCGTACATATAAATAAGGTGAAAAGCTTCTTGATCATAATTAAAAATGTTGAATGTTGAATGTTGAATGTTGAGTTGCAATCTTGCTAACGAATCAGCTTGACTAATTCAACATTCTACACTCAACATTCAACATTAAATATAATACTATTATTTCTTCTTGAGCTCCTCGATGGTTGCCTTGAGGGCAGCAATCTTCTCAACAGAGTCGCTTTCCTTCTTGCGCTCCAGGGCTACTACCTTCTCAGGTGCGTGAGCTACGAAGTTCTCGTTGCCGAGCTTCTTGCGTACGCCCATCAGGAAGCCTTCCAAGTGCTTGAGCTGAGCCTCTGCCTTCTCAATCTCGGCAGCTACGTCGATCAGGTCGCCCAATGGTACGGCAAACTCGTCGGTACCTACCATGAAGCTTGATGCATCGGCACTCTTCTCTGCGATGACCTCAATCTTATCAAGGTTCGCCATCTTCAGCGTTACGTCGTTGTAAGCCTCGAAATCGTTCTTGCCTACTACCTGGAGAGACAACTGTTCCTTCTGGGCAATGTTCTTCTGGTTGCGAACGGTACGAACACCGGCGATAATTTGCTTCACAGCCTCAATGTCGGCTGCCAACTTCTGCTCCTCAGCTGTAGGTGCAGGAATCTCCAGCTTCTCGCGCATGATGCTCTCGCCATCCTTGCGGTCGTAGATGTGCTGCCACAACTCCTCGGTGATGAATGGCATGAATGGATGCAACATCTTCAGAAGTGCATCGAAGAAACGGAGGGTAGCATCGTAGCTCTTCTGGTCGATAGGCTGGCCGTAAGCTGGCTTCACCATCTCCAGGTACCAGGATGAGAACTCATCCCAGAACAGCTTATATACAGTCATCAATGCCTCAGAGATACGGTAGTCCTTAAACTGCTTCTGCATCTCCTCGTTCACCTCCTTGAGCTTGGCATCAAACCACTTCACGGCGATTTCTGCACTCTTAGGCTGCTCGATATCTGCAGTCTCCCAACCCTTCACGAGGCGGAAGGCATTCCAGATCTTATTGTTGAAGTTACGTCCCTGCTCGCAGAGGCTCTCGTCGAAGAGGATGTCGTTGCCGGCAGGAGCGCTGAGCATCATACCCATACGAACACCATCGGCACCAAACTTGTCAATCAGAACCAATGGGTCTGGTGAGTTACCGAGGCTCTTGCTCATCTTGCGACCGAGCTTATCGCGAACGATACCTGTGAAATATACGTGCTTGAATGGCATCTTGCCACGATACTCGTAGCCAGCCATGATCATACGTGCTACCCAGAAGAAGATGATATCCGGACCAGTTACGAGGTCGGAAGTAGGGTAGTAGTAGTTGATCTCCTCATTGTCAGGATGCTCGATACCATCAAACAGAGAGATAGGCCACAACCATGAAGAGAACCAGGTGTCGAGGCAGTCGCTCTCCTGCTCAAGATCCTCTGCCTTGATGTTGGCATTCTTCTCCTGAGCGAGTTTCAGAGCCTCCTCTGCAGTCTCAGCTACCACGAAATCCTTCTTGCCGGCATTGTCGAAATAGTAGGCAGGGATGCGGTGACCCCACCAGAGCTGACGGCTGATACACCAGTCCTTGATGTTCTCCAACCAGTGGCGATAGGTGTTCTTGTACTTCTTAGGATAGAACTCGATATCATCGTCCATTACTGGAGGAAGGGCGATGTCGGCAAAGTGCTGCATCTTGAGGAACCACTGTGTAGAGAGCTTTGGCTCGATAGGCACATTGGTACGCTCAGAGAAGCCCACCTTATTATTATAGTCCTCAATCTTCTCCATCAGACCGGCGTTCTGAAGGTCGATGGAAATCTGCTTGCGCACGTCCATGCGGTCCATACCTACATAGAGACCTGCTGCCTCGCTGATGGTACCGTTGTCGTTGAAGATGTCGATGGTTTCCAAACCGTGCTTCAAACCGAGTGCGTGGTCGTTGATATCGTGAGCTGGAGTTACCTTCAAGCAACCGGTACCGAACTCGATATCTACGTATGTATCCTCGATGACAGGAATCTCGCGGTTTACGAGAGGCACGATAACGTGCTTACCCTTCAGCCAGGTATTCTTCTTATCCTCTGGGTTGATACACATGGCAGAGTCACCCATGATGGTCTCAGGACGGGTGGTTGCTACTACAGCATAGTATCCCTTCTCATCCTTGTGTATCACGTTCTCCTCATCCACCTGCTGGCAGTCCTGCTCTACTACATAATACTTCAAGTGGTAGAGCTTAGAGTGCTCGTCCTTGTAGATAACCTCCTCGTCAGAGAGTGCAGTCTGAGCCTTAGGATCCCAGTTAACCATGCGCACGCCACGATAGATGAGTCCCTTCTTGTAAAGGTCGCAGAATACGTGGATTACGGCACGAGAGCGGGTCTCGTCCATGGTGAATGCTGTGCGGTCCCAATCGCAGCTGGCACCGAGTTTGCGGAGCTGCTTGAGGATGATGCCGCCGTGCTCGTGAGTCCAGTCCCAAGCATGCTTGAGGAACTCCTCGCGGGTAAGGTCGGTCTTCTTGATGCCCTGCTGAGCGAGGCGGTTAACCACCTTAGCCTCGGTAGCGATACTGGCATGGTCGGTACCTGGTACCCAACATGCGTTCTTGCCCTCCATGCGAGCACGGCGAACGAGAATATCCTGGATAGTATTGTTGAGCATGTGTCCCATGTGGAGCACACCCGTTACGTTTGGTGGAGGGATAACCACTGTATAAGGTTCACGACCATCTGGCTTAGAGCTGAAAAGCTTGTTGTCGAGCCAGTACTGATACCATTTACTTTCCACTGCTTGTGGATCGTATTTACTTGCTAATTCCATTGTTTATATCTAATTTTTATTCTTTTTCTTTCTTTTTCTTTAAAAAACGGTGCAAAGATACTAATTTTTGGGCGAAAAATACTA
>ENA-OPAR01000905-OPAR01000905.1-human-gut-metagenome-genome-assembly--contig:-NODE-905-length-11902-cov-2.467629_pt1 | contig 11902 bp, 9 predicted proteins | sample MGYA00241061_ERZ501438 | MGnify/ENA primary metagenome ERZ501438 (study PRJEB25962, sample SAMEA2042580) | human gut metagenome | biome: human gut; feature: human-associated habitat; material: faeces...
CGTCGCATCGGCAATGCGCAGGTCCTTCTTCAGCCGGTCTTCCACCTCGTCTGTCGACAGCTGGACGACATTGACATAGGAATAGGCCCCGCAGGCCCGGTAGACGTCTTCAAAGGACATGTTTTCATTGCCATCGACGATGATCGTCCCGAAAGAAACGGGAGCCAGCCGCAGGAACAGCCAAAGGACGAAGACGCCGAGGATCGTAAAGATGCAGCCGATCCGGCGGCGCCGGGCCCAGACTTTTTTCTGATGATCCCGTTTCTTCTTCAGCCGCGCAGCCTGACGGGCCTTGCGGCGGCGCTTGGCTTCTTTCTTGGCAGCCAGCGCTTCCCGGTCCGGTTCGTTCAGCGGGTCGTTCTCAAGATGAGGAGGAATAAACACATCATGAGGATCGTTAGGCAGCACGACCCGTCGCTGCCCCGTATGATATGATTTCTTTCTCATTAAAACTTACCTACCGATGCTTCCAGCAAAATCTTTTCACACAAATCTTCAAAGGACAGGCCCATGGCCCGGGCGGCATCGGGGACCAGGCTGGTCGCCGTCATCCCCGGTACGGTATTGATTTCCAGGACGAAGGGGTGGCCTTCCTTGTCGGTCATGATATCGACGCGGGATACGCCGCTGCAGTGGCACAGGTGGAAGACATTCAAAGCCAGGTCCTGCATTTCCTTGGTCAGTTCCGGCGAAATCGGAGCCGGGCAGAGATGCTTTGCTACGCCCGGTGCATATTTGGAATAGAAGTCGTACTTGCCCGTGCTGGACACGATCTGGATGACCGGGAAAGCTACGTCGTCCATGACGGCTACGGTAAATTCATCACCGTCGATGAAAGCTTCAGCTACCAGGGACGCACTGTACTTGAAGGCTTCTTCCAAAGCCGGACGGAGTTCATCTTTCGTCTGGACGATGACCGTGCCGATGCTCGAACCCTGGCCGGACGACTTGATGACGACAGGCAGGTCGAAGCGCTGTTCAATATCGGAGACGATGGCATCGCGGTCCTGCGTCGCGAAGTAATAAGCGAAAGGAGCCGTGGCGATACCGGCGCCCTGGAAAGCGGCCTTGCTCATGACCTTGTTCATACCGACGGCACTGGCCATGACGCCCGGGCCGGTATAGGGGATCCCCATCATTTCGCATAAGCCCTGGATGACACCGTCTTCGCCGTAGCGGCCATGAAGGGCGTTGAAGACGATGTCGATGCCCTTTTCCGTCAAGGTCTTGGCAAATTCTTTCGGTACGAGTTCCATCATTTCAATGTGGTATCCCTTTTTCGTCAGAGCGTCAGCAATGGCAGCCCCAGTGCGTCGCGATACTTCTGCTTCTGTCGAAGGACCGCCGACGACGACGGCAATTTTTTTATCTTTCATGTCTTCCATTTCCTTATTTCTCCATTTCTTTAGCTTCAGCGAGATAGGCTTCGCCGACTTTATAAATATCTCCGGCCCCCATGGTGATGACCAGGTCGAGGGGACGGGAATTTTCCTTCAAATAAGCCACTAAATCTTCCTTATGCGGGATATAGGTGACATCCTGCCCTGTCGTTTCCTTGACCTTCCGGGCAATGAGTTCTCCCGACACGCCGGGAATGGGGTCTTCACCGGCACTGTAGACGTCGGTGATGATGAGCTTATCAGCCTTGGCAAAGGCGCTGCCATACTGGTCGAGGAGCAGTTTCGTCCGCGTATAGCGATGCGGCTGGAAGAGGCAGACCACGCGGTGCGTCCCCATATCGCGGGCTGCTGTCAGGGTCGCATTGATTTCCGTCGGATGATGGGCGTAATCATCGACGACCCAGACGTCGCCGACAAAGCCCTTGGTCTGGAAACGCCGTTTGGCACCGTGGAAATGACTCATAGCCGAAGCAATGCCTTCAAAGGGAAGGCCGCAGGCATCGGCGACAGCTGTTGTCGCCAGTGCGTTGAGGACGTTATGGCGCCCCGGTACGTTGAGGACCATGTCCCCCATCTTTTCGCCATGCTTATAGACGGAGAAATGGAGCTTGCCCTTGATGTAATGAAGGTCTTTGGCCTGATAGTCCGCCGGCTGTTCAAGGCCATACGATACATAACGCCGTTCCGTCTTCGGAGCTAGGACCCGGATCTTATCGTTTTCAAAGCACAGGACAGCCAGGCCATCCTGGGGATCGAGCTTCTGGATGAACTGCTTGAAGGCGTCGATGACGTTGTCCAGCGAGCCATAATGGTCCATATGGTCGGCGTCGATATTGGTGACGACGGCAATATAAGGGTTCTGCTTGAGGAAAGTCCCATCGCTTTCATCGGCTTCGGCAATAACATAAGGGCCTTTCCCCAGGATGGAATTGCTATGCAGGTAATCGACTTCGCCGCCGATGACGATGGTCGGGTCCTGATGACATTCTTCGAAGACCTGGCCCAGCATGGACGACGTCGTCGTCTTGCCATGGGCACCGGCTACAGAAATCCCCTTCCCCCAGCTCATGATGTGGACCAGGGCATCGGACCGATGGATGACCGGAATCCCGCGGCGGCGCGCTTCGGCCAGTTCTACGTTAGTATCGCGGATGGCCGACGAAATGACGACGACCTGGGCATCCTTCAGATTTTCCGGACGCTGGCCGATGCAGATACGGGCCCCTTTTTTCGCGAACTGTTCCGTCACCGGCGACGCTTTGAGATCCGAACCGGATACATGATATCCTTTTTCAATGAAAACATTGGCAATTGCCCGCATTCCGGCGCCGGCAATGCCGATAAAATGAACGTTTGTAACCTCGTTCAGATTAACCATAGGTTTATTCCACACCCTTCTTTACCTGTTACCGACGACGTTTACGGGCAATGGACAGGGCCAGTTCAGCAATATCATGTGCCGCCTGGGGCTTGCCCATGGAGCGGCTGGCCTGTGCCATCGCTGCCAGCGCCTTCGGATCGTCTTTTAAATGAATGATTTCTTCCAACAATTCCCGGCCAGTCAGCATCTTGTCGAGGATCATCTTGGCCGCACCGCACATGACCAGGGCCTGAGCATTGTAGCGCTGGTGGTCTTCGGCTGCGTACGGATAGGGAATGAGGATCGACGGCACGCCGCGGACAGTCAGTTCAGCCAGCCCGACAGCCCCGGCCCGGTACACGGCCAGGTCACAAGCGGCCAAGGCTTCCGGCATGTGGTGCAGATAAGGGATGATGCGGCTTCCCTTGCCATAACGGCCGCGACATTCGATACCTGGCAGCTGTTTGACGACGCGGTCGTATTCATGGTCCCCCGTGACGTGGAGGATCTGGATATGTTCGTCGTTGCGGAAGTACTTGTGGACTTCGATCATCGCCGTATTGATGCTGCGGGCACCGCGGCTGCCGCCGGCGACGAGGAGCGTAAATTTATCCGGGTCCAGGCCCAGGGCCTTACGGCCTTCCTCCCGGGTCACCGTAAGGATATCCTTGCGGACAGGATTCCCCGTATAGACCAGGATATCTTTGCGCTTGAAACGGGCAGCTGCTTCTTCATAGCCCAGGGCTACGCGATTGACGAAGCGGCTCAAAATCGTATTGGTGACGCCAGGGATGACGTTCTGTTCCTGAATCAGTGTAGGCACACCGCTCAGGCTGGCTGCCAAAAGGACCGGGCCGCAGACGAAACCGCCCGTCCCGATGACGACGTCCGGTTTGAATTTGCGGATGATTCCTTCTGCCTTGATCAGGCTGCCTGCCGTCTTGCCCAGGGTGACGAGGTTGCGGACGGAAATCTTCCGTTCCAGGCCCCGCACATCGAGGGTAACGAAAGGCAAGCCTTCTTTAGGAATCAATGTATTTTCCAGGCCGATTTTGGAGCCGACGTAGAGAAATTCAGTAGGCTCGATGTCGGCAATCGCCCGGGCAATAGTAATCGCCGGGTAGATATGGCCGCCAGTGCCGCCTCCGGAAATAATGACTCGACGCATGTTCCTGCCTCCTGTTGATTTCAAATATCATTAAATGGCGTTGACAATGCCCTTGAAGACACGTCCGCGCTGTTCAAAATTGTCATACATATCAAAGCTGGAGCAAGCCGGCGACAACAGGACGGCCTGCGGTGCTTTGGCAATCTTGCGGGCCAGCATGATCGCCCCTTCCATACTGTAGCCAGTACGGCGGATATCCTGGATGCCCGCTTTCTTGGCAGCGGCTTCGAACCGTTCCGCTGCATCGCCGATGAGGATCAGCGTATCGACGCGTTTCGCCGCCAGAGCCATGAAGTCATCGAGCGGCGTCATCTTGTCATAGCCGCCGGCGATGAGGATGAGGTGTCCCTGGGGGAAGGCTTCCAAAGCTTTCATGGACGCATCGACGTTGGTCCCCTTCGAGTCGTTGTAATAGGTAACGCCGTGAAGGGTCCGTACTTTTTCCAGGCGGTGTTCGACGCCTTTGAAATCCTTGAGGACCTGACGGATGACATCGAGGGGCGCCCCGGCAGCATAGGTCAAGAGGATCGCAGCCAGGCAATTCTGGATATTATGCTTGCCAAAGAGGTGCAGGTCCGTTTCGGCACAGACGACGGTATCCCGGCCCTGGAGGCGCAGGATGAGCTGGCCGTCCTGATAGAATGCCCCTTCCGGGACTTCGCCGCACGTCGAGAAATAGACGACAGTCCCCGTCATGTCTCCCGCCATGGCCCGGACCCGTTCATCGTCGTAATTGAGGACGGCATAATCGCCCTTGTCCTGATTGAGGAAGATGCGTTCCTTGGCAGCGGCATAGCCTTCCATCGTATGATGGCGGTCCAGGTGGTCCGGTGTGATGTTGAGGATCGTCGCCGCTTTGGCCTTGATGCTGTGCGTAAATTCGAGCTGGAAACTGGAAAGTTCGGCGACGACGACGGCCTCCTCAGGCAGATTGTCGGCCTGAGCCGAAAGGCCATACCCGATATTGCCGCCGACGACAGTCTGCCGTCCCGTGGCCTTCATGATTTCGCCGACCAGGGTCGTCGTCGTCGTCTTGCCGTTCGTCCCGGTAATACCGATCACGTCGGCATCGGTGACCCGGCAGGCCACTTCGACTTCACTCCAAATCGGCAGGCCGCGGCGGATGGCTTCTTTCATGATTGGGATTTCCGGAGAAATGACCGGCGACGGGACGACGACATCCATGCCGTCGAGAAGATTCGTTTCCTGGCTGCCGAAGACCAGCTTGACGCCGGCCGCCTCGATATCCGGCCACGGCTGTTCGGCCGTGTCGATAGCCTTCATATCATTCAGCGTAACAGTCCCGCCATGGCCGGCCAGGACCACAGAGGCAGCGCGGCCGCTGATGCCTGCGCCGATGACTAAGAAATTTTTTCCAGAAAAATCCATGATGCTCATTACCAACACCTGCTTTATGTAAAATATCGTAGTTCAATCAGAAAAGCCGCAAGCCCTTATTTGCAGGCCAATACGACGATGATGGACAGAATTGCCATGAGAGCCGAAAAGCTCCAGAATACAGTGACGACCTTGACTTCACTCCAGCCAGACAGTTCAAAATGGTGGTGAATGGGGCTCATCTTGAAGACGCGGACCCCGCGGGTCTTGAAGGAGATGACCTGGATGATGACCGACAGGGCTTCAATGACGTACAAGCCGCCAGCCAGGATGAGGAGCAATTCCGTCTTGGTCAGGATAGCCATGGCAGCCAAGGCCCCACCCAGTGCCAGGGAACCCGTATCGCCCATGAACATCTTGGCCGGATGCTGGTTATAGAAGAGGAAGCCCAGGCAGGCCCCGGTCAGTGCCGTCCCAAAGATGGCAAAATGGGAATAACCCAAAGCGACGGCGATGACGACGTAGGCCACGGACGTAATGGCGCAGGACCCGGCAGCCAGGCCGTCGAGGCCATCGGTCAGATTGACGGCATTGCTCGTGCCGACGATCATGACGAAGACGAAGAGATAGTAGAACATCCCCAGATCGACGGTGATGGAAGTAAAGGGAATCCACAAAGTCGTCGGGAAATGAAGAAAGGCATCGAGGATATAGCAGAAGACAGCTGCCATGACGAACTGGCCGGCCAGTTTCTGTTTTGCCGTAAGGCCCAGGTTGCGGTGCTTGATGGCCTTGATGCTGTCGTTGGCATCTGCCAGATAGGCGATGACGCCATGGCCCAGGGCCAGGAACAAAGCCAGCCCTTTGCGCAGGTCCATGGGGTCGAAAATGAGGCACGATACGGTCAGCGCCGTCAGGATGAGGATGCCCCCCATAGTCGGCGTACCGGCTTTATACTTATGGCTCTGCGGCCCTTCTTCTCGTTCGGACTGGCGGGCGTGGAATTTCTTCAATTCCTTGATGACAAAAGGTCCTAAGGCCAGGCCGATGACCAAGCTGACAATAAAGCTGAAAACCAGCATTTTAAACATTCACATTACTTCCTTTCAAAATAGGGCAGTATTTTTTCCATGGCAAAGCTGCGCGATCCCTTGAGGAGGACCGTGTCGCCATCCTGGAGCAGGGCTTGCAGCTGACGGGCCGCCTGTTCATGCGTATCCGTCGTATAGACAGCCGTCATCCCTTCCGCTTGGGCCGCAGCGGCGATATCTTTCGCCAGATCGCCCATCGTAATGAGGGCGTCGAGGCCGGTCTGGGCGACGAGGCGGCCAATGGCTTCATGTTCCCGTTTCGCCCAGTCCCCCAATTCACCCATGCCGCCGAGGACGGCAATCTTGCGTCCCTTGGTCAGCAGGTCCAGCGTGCGGATGGCCTCTGCCATGGACGCAGGATTGGCGTTATATGTATCGTTGATGAAAGTATAAGGCCCGATATGCAGCAGTTCCTGACGCATAGCCATTCCGCGGTATGAGGCCAGGCCGCGCTGTATCTCTTCTATACTCAGTCCGGTCAAATGGCCGACGGCGATGGCAGCCAGGGCATTATAGACATTGTGACGGCCGATGACGGGCATGGCTGCCTCGAAGCCGCTGCCAAAGCAGTGGCAGTGGAAACGGACGCCCTGTTCATCGCAGACGATGGCATCTGCCCGGACGGCATCGACCATCCCCGTTCCGTAGAGGACGCTGGTCCCCTGGCACAGGGCCGTCATCTGGCGGACAAAGGGATCGTCACCATTGAGGACAGCCGTTCCCTTTTCATCCAGGGCCTGGATGAGTTCGCCCTTGGCCTTGGCAATGTTTTCCTGCGATCCGAGCAGTTCGATATGGCTCTTGCCGACGTTGGTGACGACACCGATGGTCGGTTCGCCGATAGCCGCCAGTTCAGCAATCTGTCCAAGACCGCGCATGCCCATTTCTACGACGCACGCTTCATGGTCCGGCGTCAGCTGTAAGAGCGTCTTAGGCAGGCCGATTTCATTGTTGAAATTCTTTTCCGTCTGCAGGACCTTGTATTTTTCACCGAGGACCGTGGCAATCATATTGCGCGTCGACGTCTTGCCGACAGAGCCGGTGACAGCCACGACGGGGATGGAAAAGCGGCGGCGGTGGAACCGGGCCAGGTCCTGATAGGCCTTGAGCGTATCGGCGACGACGAAGAGCGGCGCCGTCAGGCCTTCATATTCCGGGCGTACTTCCGATACGACAGCACCGGCAGCGCCGGCTTCCAAGGCTTTGCCTACGAAGTCGTGGCCGTTAAAAGACGTCCCTTTGAAGGCGACGAACAGCGAACCTTTGGCAATGGCCCGCGTATCCGTGCAGACCTCGCTGAAAGAAACAGGAGCCGCCGGCTTCAGGAGCCGGGCGCCTGTCGCTTGAATGATTTCTTCACTCGTAAAGACAGCCATTATTTATCTCCTCTGTGCAATGCATGGACGGCGTTGCGCGCTTCTTCGCGGTCGTCGAAATGAATGGTCCCGTCATTGAGGATCTGATACGTTTCATGGCCTTTACCGGCAATGACGATGATGTCATTGGTCTGGGCCAGTTCGACAGCGCGGTAAATGGCGTCGCGGCGGTTGACGATGACTTCATGGTGCTGGCCCGGCTTCAGACCTTCTTTGACGCCGGCTTCGACTTCTTCTACGATGGTTTCCGGATTTTCCGAACGGGGATTATCGGACGTGACGATAGGGATATCGGCCAGTTCGGCCCCGATGCGGCCCATGATGGGACGCTTGGTCTTATCGCGGTCGCCGCCGCAGCCAAAGACGGCAAGGATGCGGTTCGGTTTCATAGCCCGCGCCGTTTCCAGGGCTTTCTGCAGGCTGTCCGGCGTATGGGAATAGTCGACGACGATGGCGAAATCCTGACCGGCTTCGACGAGTTCAAAACGGCCCGGTACGGAATGGAAGGTCTGGATGGCCTTGTCGATGGTCGCTTCATCGACACCTTCGGCATGAGCCGCGCCGATGGCAGCCAGCGTATTATAGACGTTGAACAAGCCCGTAATGTTCATGTTGAGATGGACATTGACGAAGGGGCCGACGACGTCGAAAGAGGATTTTTTCAATTCGACTTTCAAGTTGGACCCTTTGAGGTCGGCATCCTTTTCGACGCCATACGTCAAGACCTTGCAGTGGCAGGCATTGAGGATATCCTTGGACCAGGGGTCGTCGATGTTGACGACAGCCGTCTTGTTTTCCTTGACGTGGTCGGCAGCGGTCAGGCTCTGGAAGAGTTTAGCCTTGGCAGCGACATAGTTTTCCATGGTCTTGTGGAAGTCGAGATGGTCCTGGGTCAGGTTGGTGAAGACAGCCGTATCGTATTCGATGCCGGCGACGCGGTTCAGAGCCAGGGCATGGCTCGATACTTCCATGACGACATGGGTCATGCCTTTTTCCTGCATGAGGGCCAGGAAATGCTGGAGTTCGACGACATCCGGCGTCGTGTTGTGGATCGGCAGCTCTTCATCGTCGATGAGGGCATGGATCGTGCCGATGACGCCGACATGGTAGCCGGCAGCCCGCAGGATATGGGCGATGATGTGGGTCGTCGTCGTCTTGCCGTTGGTGCCGGTGACACCGATCATGCGCATCTTCTTGCCGGGATAATCATAAAAGAAAGGAACCATGTCTTCCAGGGCATGATGAATATCCGGTACCTGGATCTGGACCGTGCTCTTGGGCAAATCCAGGTGTTTCGTCGTCAATACGGCGACGGCCCCTTTTTCGACAGCCTGGGCTGCAAAAGCGGCGCCATCGACGTGGACACCGGAAATGCAGACGAAGAGATAGCCGGCTTCAATCTGGCGTGAATCCGACGAAATACCGGTAATCACTGTATCGGCACTGCCGTTGAGATTATAAATGCCTTTGATCTGTTTGCAAAGTTCTCCTACCGTTTTGGTCATAATCATAGGTCCTCCTTGATGATTCTTTTTCTGTATTCTCTATGAACTAAATAACAATGAGGTCGTCGCACGAAGTGCGTCGACCTCTCGGTTTTAAGCAATTATCGACGTTTTCCCCTTGCGGCTTGATCCGTCTGGTTCCCGTAAAGGATCCGTGACGGCGCTACCATGCCGAGTCGCTTCGTCGCGGTCGTGTAAATTCGTTCCGGTGTTTCCAATTTGGAAATCTCGACGCGCAATTCATCGTTTTCGCGCTGTAACTGCTGCGTCTCGCGCTTCACCTCCATGAGCTCTCCGCTCTGCTGGTATGCCCAGGAGGTCAGGAGATTGGATACAATTACGATGGCCGCAATCATTCCAATCGGTATAAGGACGAATGTCGCCCCTCGCCGGATTGCGTCTACAGCAGCCGTCCGCCATAAGGGTATGCTCTTGTCACCATGTATGTTCCCGGCTTTCCTCACCAACATACGCAACACATCCATTTCCATGATCATAGCCCGGCCCCGTTATTTGCGGACACCGACGCGAAGCTTCGCACTGCGGGCCCGCGGATTCGTATCCAGTTCTTCCTGTGACGGCAGGATAGGCTGGCGCTTCACTTTCAGGATGGCATGATGATGGCACGTACAAACCGGCATGTCCGGCGGACAGATACAGTCTGTCGCCAAGAGCCTCAATGTCTGTTTGGCAATGCGGTCTTCCAGGGAATGGAAGGTGATGACGCACAGCCGGCCGCCTGGCTTCAGGCGCTGGGCAGCGTGTTCCAGGGAATCGTGAAGGATTCCCAGCTCATCGTTGACTTCAATACGGATGGCCTGGAAAGTCCGCTTGGCCGGATGGGGGCCGTCTTTACGGGCGCCGGCCGGGATGGCCTTCTTGATGACCTGGACCAGTTCCTCCGTCCGTTCCAAAGGCTTTTCCCGCCGCGCTTCGACGATAAACGCCGCAATGCGCTTGGCCCACCGTTCTTCGCCGTAGGTCTTGATGATGCGGTATAAATCAGCCTGGCTGTAGCCATTGACGATATCGTAGGCACTGCGCTTCTGGTCCCGGTCCATCCTCATATCCAGGGGCCCGTCCTGCATATAGGAAAATCCCCGTTCCGGTGTATCGAGCTGATAACTGGATACGCCCAAATCGAACATGACGCCGTCTACTTTTTCAATCCCCAATTCATCGAGTACGTCTGGCAGATAACGGAAATTCCGCTGTACCAATATGCGCCGGCAGGCAGTATCCTTCAAGCGTTCCGTCGCGGCTGAAATGGCATCCTTATCCTGGTCAAGGCCGATAAGCGTCGCCTTGGCCGACAAGCGCCCGGCCAGTGCCCGGGAATGACCGCCGCCGCCAAGTGTGCAATCGACATAAATCCCGTCAGGGTCGGTGATCAAGTTATCTATGGTTTCTTGGCGAAGCACACTGACGTGATGAAAATTCATAATTCCTCCTAAAAGTCCAAGTCCAGGGAATCGTCGAGACTTTCTGCGATTTCTTCCATGACCGGTATGGTCTTGGCGGCATAGGCTTCGTAAACGTCTTTGCTCCAGATTTCGACCTTATCCCCTGTCCCCAGGACAGTCACATCCTTGACCAGCTTGGCATAGGCCCTCAATGTCGCCGGAATCAGGATGCGGCCTTGTTTATCAAATTCTACTTCAGCAGCACTGCCGAAGACAAACCGCTTGAAGGCGCGGACGTTTTCTTTAGACGCCCGGAGTTTCTTCAAACTGCCGGCCAAACGCATCCACGCCTCCATCGTATAGACAGAAAGACAGCCTTCCAAACCGCGGGTAACGACGAACTTTGGCCCTAGTTCATCCCGAAATTTGACAGGCAAAATAACGCGACCTTTTGCGTCAATGGAATGTTCATATTCACCCATAAACATAAGGCCGCAACTCCTTTCACTTTTCACCACATTTTACCACATTTACACACGTCGTGACAACACAATGGAGAAAAAAAGAAGCTTTGCCTGAAAGTTTCTTCTTTCAGACAAAACTTCTTAGTGATTCGTGGCTCGTGGTTCGTAGTTCGAGTTGAAAGAGCGCCCCTACAGCATTTTTACGACAATGGGCTCTTTCCGCAATTTACGAAAATCGCAGCAGCGGATAAGTTCGTCCCTGCTGTAGCTGCGCCGTTCCGGCACCAGGCCGCCGGCATAGGCCAGGTGCGACAAGATGGCCTCAGCCGTCATGCCCCGTTCCCGCAGTGAGCGGATGGTGATGCCGTGCTGGCGCTTGGATAAACGGTTGCCGTATTCATCGACGAGCATGGGGACGTGGGTATATACAGGCGGTGTATATCCCAAAGTTTCCATGAGCCAAATCTGCTGGGCCGTCGATGACAGGAGGTCTTCCCCGCGCAGGACATGGGTCACGGCCATGGCTCCGTCATCGACGGAAACGGCCAGCTGGTAGGCATACATGTCATCGGCCCGGCGGACGACGAAGTCGCCGCAGCAGCACGCCAGGTCTTCATGGAAGGTCCCGTAGACGCCGTCCGTAAAGGAAATGATCCGCGCCGGTACATGGACCCGCCACGACGGCTTCTTGGTCATCTGCTGCCGCTGGGCTTCGCTCATACCGTAGCAATGGCCGTCATAAACGGTGTGCTCGCCGGCATGGGGAGCGCCGACAGCCTGCAGGCGGGCCCGGCTGC
>ENA-OPAR01000928-OPAR01000928.1-human-gut-metagenome-genome-assembly--contig:-NODE-928-length-11762-cov-8.509610_pt1 | contig 11762 bp, 9 predicted proteins | sample MGYA00241061_ERZ501438 | MGnify/ENA primary metagenome ERZ501438 (study PRJEB25962, sample SAMEA2042580) | human gut metagenome | biome: human gut; feature: human-associated habitat; material: faeces...
GTAATGGGTTTGTCAAAGCCTGCAGAAGCGGCCTGTGTGATGATCTGGGCGGCGTAGGTGGTAGCGCAGGGAGCAAAGATCACATCTGCACCGGCGTTGATGGCGTTCTGGATGTAGGCGGAGAAGTCCGAGGTGCCCTCGGGGAACTGCTCGCTGGTAACAGTGCCGCCCAGATCCTCAAAAGCGTTGACGAAGTAGGTGGCCAGACCGGAGCCGTAGTCCTCGCCCAGCATGCTCAGCACGTAGGCGTTGGCAGCACTGAATTCATCCTTTGCAAAGTTTGCCATGACCGAGCCCTGGAACGGGTCAAGGAAGCAGACACGGAAGTAGTAGGGGTTGGCCTCAGTCACGGCGGGGTTGGTGCAGGAGCAGCCAATGGCCGGGATGGAAGCGGACTGGAAGGTGGGAGCGGCTGCAATGGAAACACCGGAGCCGTAGCTGCCCAGCACGATGGAGACTTTCTTGGAGACCAGCTCCTGTGCAGCAGTCACGGCCTTATCGGTGCTGGACTGGTTATCCACTTCCACCAGCTCCACGTTATAGGTCTCACCGCCGATCTCCACGGTGGGAGCAAGGCTGTTGGCATACTCGACACCCAGCACTTCCTGCTTGCCGCCTGCGCCGTTATCACCGGAAGCCGGTTCAAACACGCCGATCTTAATGGTCTTGCCGCCTGCAGAAGAGCCGCTTGCGGAACCGCCAGAAGAAGAGCAGCCTGCCAAAGCTGCTGCTGCGGCGGTGATGCCTGCCGCTTTCAGGAAATCACGACGCGAAATGAATGCTTTCATAAGAATTGCCCCCTCTATTATTTCTTGACACTTTCCCAGATAAAACAAGAAAAACCCGCAACGACGCAGTGATCCTCAGATCCTGCATCGTTGCGGGTTTCTTAACATTGTTTTAGCACATGAAAAGGAACTTGTCTAGGCTGAATATGAATTTTTTTAAATTTTCGTCAGATGATAAAAAGAAACTGTATTTGAATAGCGTGCATTTTGGGCGGTTTTGATACAGACTGTCTTTTGACTGAATACAGATTTGCCGTAAGGGTCATACTTTAATCCGCTGCACGTCCCAGCCGCATCTTGAAATCGCTGTAGCCGAACTTCACCAGCTCCCGGCAGGTGCCGTTTTCGTCCATTGCCCAGATGGGCGGCAGCGGCATCCCGTTGAAGGTGTTGTTCTTGCAGGTGGTGTAGATGGCCATATCGCCGAAAATGAGCCTTTGCCCCTCGGTGAGCGGGGAGGCAAAGCTGTAGTCGCCCACCACATCCCCGGCAAGGCAGGTGGGGCCGCCAAGGCGGATGAGGTACGGCTTTTCGCCGGGGTCTCCGGCATCCAGCAGCGGCGGGCGGTAGGGCATCTCGATCACATCCGGGGTGTGGCAGGCCGCAGACATGTCCAGAATGGCAAGGCTCGTCTCGCCATTTTGCAAAGTATCCAGCACAGTGGTAACAAGATACCCGGCGTTCAGCGCCCATGCTTCGCCCGGCTCCAGATACACCTGCACGCCGTACTTTTTCTGTGTTTCGGTAATGCACTGTTCCAGCGTGGCAAGGCGGTAGCCGGGGCGGGTGATATGGTGCCCGCCGCCAAAGTTGAGCCACTTCATCCGGGGCAGAAGATCCCCGAACTTTGCTTCCACCGCCGCCAGCGTCAGGGCCAGTGCATCGGCATCCTGCTCGCACAGGGTGTGGAAGTGCAGTCCGTCCAGTAATTCGGGCAGGGCCGGGTCTGCCTGCACGGCGGCATCCCACTGGGCGCGGGTGGTGCCAAGGCGGCTGCCCGGGGCGCAGGGATCGTAAATTGCATGGCCTTCCTGCGTGGAGCACTCCGGGTTCAGCCGCAGGCCCACGCTCTTGCCCGCCGCCTTTGCTGCCGGGCCGAACTTTGCCAGCTGGCTGGGCGAATTGAACACGATGTGGTCGGCGTACTGCAGCAGCTCCGCGAACTCGTCTGCCCGGTAGGCCGCGCAGAACACATGGTTCTCTTTTTCCGGCAGCTCTTCTTTGCCAAGGCGGCTCTCGTACAGGCCGCTGGCCTCGGTGCCCGCCAGATAAGGAGCCAGCACCGGGTAAACATTAAAGTTGGAAAAAGCCTTCTGCGCCAGCAGAATTTTGCAGCCGGTGCGCTGCTGCACCCCCAGCAGAAGTTCGCCGTTGCGGCGCAGCTGCCCTTCGTCCAGCAGGTAGCAGGGGGTGGGCAGAGAGGCAAGCGCTTCCCAAGAAAGGTTTGCAAGGCCCGCAAAGGGCGGGCGGGTATCGGCCAGCCGCATCAGTCCACCAGCGCCGGGCTGTGGCTCTCGGAACGGGGCAGGCCGTACTTGTCCAGAGCGTCCAGATACGGGTCCGGATCAAACTCTTCCACAGTGTGCACGCCCTTGGTGGTCCACTTGCCGGTGAGCAGCATCAGTGCGCCGCACATGGCCGGTACGCCGGTGGTGTAGCTGATGGCCTGAGAGCCGACCTCCTTGTAGCACTCCTGATGGTCGCACACATTATAAATATAGTAGGTCTTTTCCTTGCCGTCCTTCTTGCCGGTGAAGATGCAACCGATGTTGGTCTTGCCCTTGGTGCGGGGGCCAAGGCTGGCGGGGTCCGGCAGCAGAGCCTTGAGGAACTGGATGGGCACGATCTCCTGCCCGTTGAAGTTGACCGGGGTGGTGGACAGCATGCCCACATCCTCCAGACAGCGCATGTGGTCGAGGTAGCTCTGGCCGAAGGTCATGAAGAAGCGGATGCGCTTTGCCTCCGGGATGTTCTTGGCAAGGGACTCGATCTCCTCGTGGTGCAGCAGGTACATATCCTTGTCGCCCACCTGATCGAAGTTGTACTCCCGCTTGATGCTCATGGCCGGGATCTCCACCCAGTGGCCGTTCTCCCAGTAGCTGCCGGGAGCAGACACCTCGCGCAGGTTGATCTCCGGGTTAAAGTTGGTGGCAAAGGCATAGCCGTGGTCGCCGCCGTTGCAGTCCAGAATATCAATGGTGTCAATGGTGTCGAACTCGTGCTTTTTGGCGTAGGCGCAGTAAGCCTGGGTCACGCCCGGGTCGAAGCCGCTGCCCAGCAGGGCGGTCAGGCCGGCTTCCTCAAACTTCTTTGCGTAGGCCCACTGCCAGCTGTAATCAAAGTAGGCAGAGAAACCGGCCTCCTTGCAGCGCTTCTCGTAGATGGCGCGCCACTCCGGGTCGTCGGTGTTCTCCGGCTCGTAGTTGGCGGTATCCATGTAGTTTACGCCGCAGGCAAGGCAGGCATCCATGATGGTCAGGTCCTGATAGGGCAGGGCGATGTTCATTACAAGGTCGGGCTGATAAGCCTTGATGAGGGCGATCACTTCGTCCACCTTGTCGGCATCCACCTGTGCGGTGGTGATCTTGGTAGCGGTTTTGGGGGCCAGTTCTGCAGCCAGCTTGTCGCACTTGGACTTGGTACGGCTGGCGATGCAGATCTCGGTGAACACCTCGGGTACCTGACAGCACTTGTGGATGGCAACGGAGGCCACGCCGCCGCAGCCGATGATCAGAACTTTGCTCATGATTTTTCTCCTTTATGTCAATGTGTGCAAATTCGGTCAGACCTGAAAGCCGGGCCAGCCCTTGTCCAGCGCGATCAGCGTTTCGCGCAGCACCTTGCAGGCGGTGGCGGTGGAAACGCCGGTGGTATCCAGCGTGGGAGCCAGCTCGTTGAGGTCTGCGGCTACGATGTTGGCTTTCGTCACGGTGCGGATGGCATCCAGCAGCTGCAAAAAGCTCACGCCGCCGGCTTCGGGCGTGCCGGTGCCGGGGAAGCAGGAGGGGTCCAGACAGTCGAGGTCGATGGTCAGGTAGACGGGCACCTTGCTCTCGCACAGCTGTTCCGTCAGCTCGGCAAGGCCGGTAAAATCGAATTTGTGCATCTCGGTGTGCTGGGCTGCAAACTCGAACTCGGCGCGGTCGCCGCTGCGGATGCAGAACTGGTGGATGCGGCCGTCGCCCACCAGCTCATGGCAGCGGCGCAGCACGCAGGCGTGGCTCAGCTTTGCACCAAGGTAGTCGTCCCGCAGGTCGGCGTGGGCATCAAAGTGCACGATGTGCAGATCCGGATATTTCTTCACAGCAGCCCGCACGGCACCCAGCGTCACCAGATGTTCACCGCCCAGCAGCAACGGGAACTTGCCGTCCTGCAGAATTTCCTCTGCGCGGGCTTCGATGTCCGCAAGGGCGCTCTCGCTGGAGCCGAAGCACAGCTCCAGATCACCGCTGTCGAAGATGTCAAAATCGGTCAGGTCGGCATTCTGGTAGGGGCTGTAGGTCTCCAGACCATAGCTTTCGTGTCGGATGGCCGCCGGGCCGAACCGTGCGCCCGGGCGGTAGCTGGTGGTGGAATCGTAGGGCGCACCGTACAGCACGATGCTGGCGGCGCGGTAGCTGCTGTCACAGCCGATGAAGTTTTCAATGTTGGGTTGCATCAGTGTTCCTCCACTTCCCGCAGCATTTCCTCAAGGAATGCCGGCAGGTAAAATGCGCCGACATGCAGCCGGGCGGTGTAATAGCGGGTGCGCATGTTCAGCGCCTTCCATGCGTCTGCATCCAGATCATCGATGGGATGATACTTTTTGCTGGCAAAGCCGAACAGCCAGTACCCAGCCGCAAAGGTGGGAATGTGTGCCTGATACACTCGGCTGATGGGGAAGGTGGACGCAATGCGCTTGTGGCTGCGCTGCATGGCGCTGGCATCCTCGGCATAGAAGGGGCTGCCCTGCTGGTTCACCATGATGCCGTCCGCTTTCAGGGCATTGAAGCAGCTGCCGTAGAATTCGCGGGTGAACAGACCCTCGGATGGGCCGAAGGGATCGGAGGAGTCCACGATGATGAGGTCGTACTCCTCCTCGCAGCGGCGGATATACTTGAGGGCGTTCTCAAAATAGATGTGCACCCGGCGGTCATCCATGCGGCAGGCGTTGCTGGGCAGGAAGGCGCGGCAGGCTTCCACCACCTGCGGGTCCATCTCCACAAGGTCGATGCGCTCCACCCGGTCGTAGCGGGTCAGCTCCCGCACCACGCCGCCGTCACCGGCACCGATGACAAGGATGTCTTTTGCCTGCTTGTGCACCGCCATGGGCACATGCACGATCATCTCGTCATAGATGAATTCGTCGCGCTCGGTCAGCATCACATTGCCGTCCAGCGTGAGCACCCGGCCAAACTCCGGCGTTTCAAAAATATCGATGCGCTGGTAATCGCTCTGCTTGGAGTAGAGCTGTTTGTTCACCCGGATGCTGTGCTTCACGTCCGGGGTGTGAAACTCGGAAAACCAAAATTCCATCTGCATTCCCTCCTTATGCCAGAACGTTCAGCCGCTCGATGTCCGGGTCCTCGGGGCCGGTCATGCTGCAGCCCTTGGCCTTGGCGTACTCGATGTAGTTCAAAATTTCCTTGGTGATGCGCTCGCCCGGGGCCAGAATGGGAATGCCCGGCGGGTAGCACATGACGAACTCGCTGCACACCATGCCCTCGGTCTCCCGGAGCGGCAGGCTCTTTTTGGGCGCATAGAACGCTTCCTGCGGGCTGGCAGCCACAACAGGGTCGATGTATTCCTGGCTCAGCAGGCCGGAGCCGTCGGTCTGGTAGCGGCGCTTGATCTCGGCCAGCGCGCTGACCAGACGCTCCACCTCCTGCGGGCGGTCGCCGATGGAAAGATAGGCAAGGATGTTGCCAATGTCGCCGAACTCGATCTGGATGTCGTACTCATCGCGCAGGATGTCGTACACCTCAATGCCTGCAAGGCCGATATCCAGCGTGTGGACGCTGAGCTTGGTGGTATCAAAGTCAAAAACGGAGTCGCCGTTGCACAGCTCCTTGCCAAAGGCGTAGTAGCCGCCCACGGCGTTGATCTCCTCGCGGGCATACTCGGCCATGTCGGCCACTTGGTGGAATACCTGCCGCCCGCGCTGCGCAAGGTTGCGGCGGGAGATATCCAGACTGGACATGAGCAGGTAGCTGCCGGAGGTGGTCTGGGTCAGGTTGATGATCTGCCGCACATAGCCCGGGTGCACATTGGGGCCGATGAGCAGCAGGCTGGACTGCGTTAAACTGCCGCCGCTCTTGTGCATGGAGACGGATGCCATATCAGCCCCTGCCGCCATGGCAGACACCGGCAGGCCGCCGCCAAAGTAGAAGTGGGTGCCGTGGGCTTCATCCGCAAGGCAGAGCATCCCGGCATCGTGGGCCATTTTTACGATGGCGCGCAGGTCAGAGCAGATGCCGTAGTAGGTGGGGTTATTCACCAGAACAGCCACGGCATTCGGATGCTCTTTAATGGCCTTTTCCACCTGTTCCCGCTTCATGCCCAGCGAGATGCCAAGGCGCTTGTCCACCTCGGGGTTCACATACACCGGCACCGCGCCGCACAGTACCAGTGCGTTCAGCACACTGCGGTGCACATTGCGGGGCAGAATGATCTCATCGCCGCGCTTGCAGGCGGTAAGCACCATGCTCTGCACACTGCTGGTGGTGCCGCCCACCATGAGGAACGCGTGGGCAGCGCCAAAGGCATCTGCGGCCAGCTCCTCTGCTTCCCGGATGACCGATACCGGGTGGCAGAGATTATCCAGCGGCTTCATGCTGTTCACATCCACGCCCACGCACTGCTGGCCCAGAAAGGCGGTCAGCTCCGGGTTGCCGCGGCCTCGCTTGTGGCCGGGCACATCAAAGGGCACCACCCGCATTTTGCGGAACTGTTCCAGCGCTTCATAGATGGGCGCACGGTTCTGGTTCAGCCGGAACCGTGTTCGGTTCTCACTCATGTTTTTCCTCCGTCCCTGATCCCGATGCAAACAAAAAAGCGCAAGTACCGCACAAAAAGTGCAGACTTGCGCTTTGAAAAGCATTTGAATGCGCCGCCAAAGACCTCCGGAAGAAACACCAGAGTACAAAGGCCGCTTCGCATGATTCAAAAAGACGGGATTATGAGAGTCTATATAGCAATTCTGCTTTTACTGCTCTTTATTGACCGTTTCACAAGTCTGCACACTGACTGCGCAATTTCATGGTTGTAAAGGAACCAACTTATAAAATTTGAGCTGCTACACTCAATCAATAATGGCGGCTGTGCCGCCGGTCGGCAGTGGACCCGGCTGTCCGTATGGCCTTAGCCCCGCTGGGCGGTCCATGGTAAATTGCTTTGAAAAGACTCTGCCATGCTTTGTCTCTCAAAATCAAATGTGATTTTATCATGCACAGAAAGCATTGTCAATGATTTTTTTGAAGAAAAATTTAAAAAATCAATGCACAGAGTACCAACCTGAATACCGTTGCAAAATATTATGATGCACGGCACACTATGGTTCTTATTGTTCTGCTGATCCTTGCACTGCTGGAAATCGTCCTGCTGAACGGTGCCGCAGCTGTTCGAATCCACCCGCCCAGTGAGTCTGGCTTTGCAGTAATACAAAAACCTCAGCGTACTTTCATACGTTGAGGTTTTTTGGTGGGCGCGGGTGGATGTCGCGAGCCGCGCTGCTAAAAACAGCCCACCGGGCTGTTTTTGCGCCATCTTCAGCGATGTCGCCGCAGCTGTTTGAATCCACCCTCGAGAGTGAGACTTAAGATGCCGGGCAAAACAAAAAACCAGCGTAATTTCTACGCTGGTTCTTTTGGTGGGCGCGGGTGGATTCGAACCACCGAAGCTGAAAGCAGCAGATTTACAGTCTGTCCCCATTGGCCACTCGGGAACACGCCCATATTCACTTTTTGTGTCCTTCGCCGGACGACTTGCTTATTCTATCATGAAGAAAGGCTTTTGTCAACTGTTTTTTTACCTTTTTCTTCAAATGCGTTTTCCGTGCAGAGAAACGGCAGGGCAAAGGCGGGAAAAGCCCTGCAGCCATGCAGGCACGGCAAAGTCAGAGAAAAAAGTTAGCCGGAAGAAATTGATAGGCAAATTGCAAGAAAAACTCGGGACAATATGTGAAAAGTGCAAGACTTTTTGTCTCTGCATTGAAAAACGCAGTAAGGCGTGATATATTTAAAACGCAACAAAGTGCAACAAAATGGATAGCGCTTTTGTCACTCTGTGGCAAATCAGGCGGGATAAGTATAAAAAGAAAGGCATAGCGACAAACCATGACGATTCAGGAATGTTATAGACAGATGGGCGCAAATTATGAGGACGTGCTCAAGCGGCTTTACAACGAAGGCATGATCTGCAAATTTACGCTGATGTTTTTGAACGACGACAGCTATCCGAAACTGGAGCAGGCATTGAAGGAAGGAAATGTAAAGGAAGCATTCCGTGCGGCACACACGCTCAAGGGCGTGTGCCAGAACCTGGGCTTTACCAACCTGTATCAGCCCACCTACGATTTGACCGAGGTGCTGCGCACAGGCACACTGGAAGGTACCAAGGAGCTGTTTGACAGCGTGACCTGCCAGTACAAAATCACCATCAATGCGATCCGTGCGCTCCAGTAAGCTCCGCATTTGGCTCGATCTCCAAACGGCATCCTTCCTTATAAAAAGGCAGGATGCCGTTTTTTATTGCATTCTGCGCAGTTTTATGATATAATGCCGGACGAACTGAACAGAAAAACAGCAGGTGCCTTTTGCCGATGCACTGCACGGCGGAAAGGGTAAAAGGGAAGCGGGTGCAGATCCCGCACGATCTCGTCACTGTGATAAGGGAGTCCGCATCAGGGTGCTTTGCACCAGCCACTGGAGCTTTTGCTCTGGGAAGGAGATGACGGGCGGCGATCTTTCAGTCAGGAAACCTGCCTGCTGTTGGTACGGGGGTGCAAACCCCAGATCACGAGGAATTGGTTGTACCAAAAAGCCCTGAAACAACAGAGGTCTTTTTGTCATGCCATCCGCAGGACAGAAGGGCCTCTTTTTTCATCTCTCTTTCCTGTACCCTTTGTTTGGTTCAAACCGCAATTTATCCAGCAGGAAAGGACAAGAACAATGAGAAAGATCGAAACCAAAAAGCTGGCCGCAGCTGTTACGGCTCTGGCTCTGTGCGCCGGCGTGCTCACCGGCTGCGGCGGTGCTGCTTCCAGCACTGCATCCAGCACCGCTGCGTCTTCTGCTTCCAGCGAAGCGAGCAGCGAGGAGGCTGACGAAATGGCAGCAAAGAACGTGGCAGACCTGATCGATGCCATCTATGTGCAGGAGCGCAATGAGGATACCGATGCCCAGTGCGAAGCCGCCAAGGCTGCATGGGATGCCCTGACCGACACCCAGAAGGAACTGGTGGAAGGTGAGAACGCCGACCCCGACTACTTTGGCCGTGACACCGGCGATGCTTCCAAGGACGATGCCCGCAATCAGGACGACATTGGCGACAACGAGCTGCTGGTGGTCTCCTTCGGCACCTCCTTCAACGACAGCCGCGTGAAGGACATCAAGGGCATCGAGGATGCTCTGCAGGCCGCATACCCGGATTGGTCTGTGCGCCGCGCATTCACCGCACAGATCATCATCAACCATGTGCAGGCTCGTGACGGCGAAAAGATCGACAACATGCAGCAGGCCATGGACCGCGCTGTGGAAAACGGCGTGAAGAATCTGGTCGTCCAGCCCACCCACCTGATGCACGGTGCTGAGTACGACGAGATGATGGAAATGATCGACACCTACCGCGACAAGTTTGAATCTGTCGCTGTGGCTGAGCCCCTGCTGGGTGAGGTCGGTTCCGATGCTACCATCATCAATCAGGATAAGGAAGACGTTGCCAAGGCTGTCACCGCTGCTGCCGTGAAGGAAGCCGGCTACGACAGTCTGGATGCCGCTGCTGCGGACAAGGTCGCCTTTGTCTTTATGGGCCACGGCACCTCGCACACCGCAAAGGTGAGCTACAGCCAGATGCAGACCACTATGCAGACTCTGGGCTACGACAATGTGTTCATTGGCACCGTTGAGGGCAAGCCGGAAGAGACTGCCTGCGAGAACGTGATCGAGGCTGTTAAGGCTGCGGGCTACACCAAGGTCATCCTGCGCCCGCTGATGGTGGTTGCCGGCGATCACGCCAACAACGATATGGCCGGTGAGGATGCCGACTCCTGGCTGAGCCAGTTCAAGGCTTCCGGTGCTTTCGACAGCATCGACTGCCAGATCGCTGGTCTGGGTGAGATCGAGGATGTCCAGAAGCTGTATGTCGCCCACACCAAGGCGGCGATCGATTCTCTGAACGGTTGATCAAACGAACCCTCTCCGTCTCGCGGCCGCTTTGCGGCATCCGGTGGAGAGGGTTCATTTTTTATCCGAACAATGGTATAATAAAAGCTGATTTCTTATAATGTAGAGGTATTTCCTATGAAACGCGTTTTTTCCTGTGTTGTCGCTGCTTCTCTGGCACTGAGTCTGCTGGTGGGCTGCGGCGCTTCTTCCACGGCATCTTCTGCAGCTTCCAGTGCTGCTTCTTCCGAGGCGGCATCCTCTGTGGCTTCTTCTGCCGCTGAGACCGCCGCTTTGACGGATGGTGTGTATACCGCCGAGTTTGACACCGACAGCAGCATGTTCCACGCCAACGAAGCCTGCGACGGCAAGGGCACCCTGACCGTGGAGAACGGCCAGATGACCTTCCATGTCAGCCTTGCTTCCACCCATATCGTCAACCTGTATCTGGGCAAGGCTTCCGATGCCGCCGACCACGAGGCCGATTGGCTGCAGCCCACCACAGATACCGTCACCTATTCCGACGGCACCTCGGAGGAGGTGTACGGCTTTGACATTCCGGTCACTGCTGTGGATACGGACTTTGACCTTGCCATTCTGGGCACCAAGGGCAAGTGGTACGACCATGTCGTCAGCGTGCGTGATGCCGTGGAAAAGGCTGCGGAAGCCGAGACCCCGGCAGACGGCACCTACACCTGTGATGTGACGCTGGAGGGCGGCTCTGGCCGTGCTGCTGTGGACAGCCCCGCAGCCCTGACCGTGGCGGATGGCAAGATGACCGCCACCATCGTGTGGAGCAGCCCGAACTATGATTATATGATCGTGGACGGCGAGAAGTATTTGCCCACTAACACCGAGGGCAATTCCACCTTTGAAATTCCGGTATCGGCGCTGGATACCGCACTGGATGTCACCGCCGATACCGTTGCCATGAGCACCCCCCACGAGATCGAGTATACGCTGACCTTTGATTCTGCAAGTCTGAAGGCTAACGATTGAGAATGCCCTCCGCTCACGCTCTGGGCATACTCAGCGGAAAATCAATTTTTTATTTCGCGTTTGTCGCGGCTCCGACGCTTGTCAGGGCAAAGCCCTTCCATCTGCTATCGCAGATCGCTCGCCTGCTTGAAAGACCCGCTGGGGCTTTCATTGCTGCGCAACCGCAGGGCCGCTCCAAACGCATTTTCACGAAAAAGGCCATAAGGGAAGATGAATCTTTTCGTTACGACCCTTCCTGTGAAAAAGAGCATTCAAAAAATCCGCAGATTTTTTGAATGCTCAAAATATAAAAATAAAATTTCCACTGACAATGGCGAAGCGTATGCGGAGCTGTTTTAAATCGTAATCTTGGACCCGATAGAGTTATCTATTTAAAATAAGGAGCGTGTTTTTATGACCCCGATGATCGTTGAGCATCCGCTGCTGCAGCACAAGCTGAGCATTCTGCGCAACAAGCAGACCGGCACCAAGGAGTTCCGTGACCTTGTTGGCGAGATTGCAACCCTGCTGTGCTACGAAGCGACCCGTGACCTGCCTCTGGAAGAGGTGGAGATCGAAACACCCATCACCATGGCAAAGACCAAGGTGCTGGCTGGCCGCAAGCTGGCTCTGGTGC
>ENA-OPAR01000932-OPAR01000932.1-human-gut-metagenome-genome-assembly--contig:-NODE-932-length-11713-cov-2.515526_pt1 | contig 11713 bp, 8 predicted proteins | sample MGYA00241061_ERZ501438 | MGnify/ENA primary metagenome ERZ501438 (study PRJEB25962, sample SAMEA2042580) | human gut metagenome | biome: human gut; feature: human-associated habitat; material: faeces...
AATGCGTAATTGCTTGATTGCATCTGCTTCAGGAAGGCATTGAAAAACAGAAAAATAATAATAAAAAATAAATAGAAAAATGTATTCATTAATTATCGGTTTGGTCATTTTGGCATCAGTATTGATGTGCGTAATTGTTCTGATACAGGAGTCTAAGGGAGGTGGTCTTGCATCTGGATTCTCTTCTTCAAATCAGATTATGGGAGTTAGAAAGACTACAGACTTTCTTGAGAAGGCTACTTGGGGACTTGCAATTGCAATGGTGGTTCTGAGCATCATTTCTGTTGCTTTCCTTCCGGACAGTTCTCAGGCTGACGGTGCACTCATCGAGAACACTTTGCCTATGCAGAACAGCACAGATGCCAACAATATGCAGTCTTTCCCTGCTTCAGCAGGACAGCAGCCTGCAAAATAAAGCTGAGTAAGGTCTGAAACTTACTGCAGAATGAAGATTTATACCCCTGCAAGGGCTTAGCCCTGAGCAGGGGATTTTTTATGTCTGGATGTTTTATATAGTGAACAAATAACATAGTGCTGAATGGAAATAGAAGAATGTTTTGTCTGCGGCAAAAAGAATGATGATGAATTGTGTGAAGATGCTGTAGCCGTAGCATCCGGTTACGCTGCTGTCATTGACGGTTCTACAAGCAAGGGCACAATGAAGTATCTTGAAAAATCAACCGGTAGAACTGCAGCTGAACTCATAAAGCAATATATTGAGTGCAAACTAGATGTGAATGCTGATATTAAGATTTTTGCCGAAGAGGTTACAGCGCTTATTCGCAATGCTTATGTTGAGGCTGGAGTGGCGGATATGGTTGCGGAGCATGCTGAAAATCGTATGACTGCCAGTACTGTTGTATACTGTGACAGCAGAAAGGAAGTCTGGATGATTGGTGATTGCCAGTGCATGGTGGACGGTGTATTGCATACTAATGCAAAAAAAATAGATGATGTTCTTGCATATATGAGGGCGTCTCTGATAGCACTTGCCATGAAACGCGGTGCTTCTGTTTCCGATATATTGAAGCATGATGTTGGGAGGGAAGCCATAATGCCTCTGCTTAGAGAGCAGTGCAATTTCCAAAATGATGCGTGTTGTGATGAGTTTTCCTATGGTGTAATTGACGGTTTTGAGATACCGCAGAGATTTCTGAAGGTCATTGATGTGTCGGGGGCCCACAGTGTGGTTCTGGCATCGGACGGATACCCTAAGCTTATGCCTACATTGAACGAGAGCGAATGCGAGCTGAATAGACTTATTGTAGAAGATCCATTGATGGTGGGTAAATTCAAGGCAACCAAAGGATTGTTGGCCGGACAATGCTCGTTCGACGACAGAAGCTACTTGAGATTGACACTGTAAATGTGCTTTCAAAAACATGCGGAAGCCCTTTAAATATGGGCAAAAAAATGCAGAAGAAAAAGCTTTGAAATGCAATAAAATCATCATAACTTTGCAGTATGATTTCCTTATCTGAACATATAGAGATACTACTGCTGGAGCACGATTGCATCGTGGTTCCAGGACTTGGCGGATTCATCGCCAACCATGCAGTTGCACGCTATTCCGAGAATGGCGACGGGCTCTTTTTGCCTCCATATCGTGTAATCTGTTTCAATGAGAACCTGCAGGCCAACGACGGTTTACTGGTTCAATCATATATGCAGGCCTATGACGCAAGTTATCCTGATGCATTGAGACAGTTGGAAATGGATGTGGAAGACGTCGTTAACGAACTTGACCTTAAAGGCGAGTACGAATTCAAGGGTATAGGTACATTGCGTAAGCAGCTTGGAGGCAACATTACATTTGAAGCCTTTGAGGCCGGTGTGCTTACTCCTTCGTTGTACGGTCTTTATTCCTATGATGTAAAGACTGTAGCAGAACTTGTACGTGAGCGCGAAATACAGAAAGCTTTGTCAAGCACATCTATTTCGCCTGTACAGACAGTGCACAGTGCTGCGGATATAGTTGGAGGCGAATCGGAAATCAGTGTCAGAGAGGAAAAGGAACATGTTGTCATCAAGCTTCACCGCAGTTGGGTCGATTTGGCTGTTGCTGCAGTGTTTGCAGGATTGCTGTTCTCTTTGTTCTATTTCCCGGCAGTCAATTCTATTGATAAGACTGATGTCTGCGAGGCAGGTGCAGTGCATGTGTCGTTTGCATCTGTAAAGGATAGGGCAAAGATGAATAATATCAAAAATCGTGTTGCTACGGCTATGGAGGCTAGTAAAGAGCAACAGGATGCTGAAGCTGAAGAAAGTAGTGCATCTCCTGCTGAAACAGAAAATGCAGAAACGGCTGCTGATATGGAAAAGGACAATTTGAAGAATTTTTCAATTGTACTGGCAAGTTCGGTATCGAAGGCCAATGCAGATGAGTTTGTTGACAATCTTGCCAAGAAAGGACTCAACGAAGCTCATGTCCTGGAAACCAAAAGCATGAGGCGTGTGCTTTATTCGTATTATGCTACCAGCAGTGATGCTTATAAGGCTCTAAAGGATTTGAAGAAGAAGTCCTCTCATTTTTCAGATGCTTGGGTTATTGAACTTAAGTAGATGAGGTCAGTGAAATGTAAATCATTTCGTATATATAGATATTATTATTTTCTAAACTTTATTCTGTAGGCTTATGAAAAGAGTGCGATGTCCCAAATGTGATAATTATATTGTATTTGACGAAACGAAATATACAGAAGGGCAGTCGCTCGTTTTTGTGTGCCAGCATTGCAGAAAGGAGTTTGGAATCAGAATCGGCAAAAGCCGACTCAACGAAATACATGAAGAAAAGCACCTTGACGAGCAGGCGTATAATAAGGATTTCGGAAGCATTGTCGTAGTGGAAAACCAGTTTGCCTTCAAACAGGTTATTCCTCTTGATTTCGGCGAAAATGAATTCGGAAGATATGTCAAAGGTACTTCTATCAATAAACCTATTGAAACCAGAGATCCAAGTATTGATACGTTTCACTGTGTGATAACTGTAAAACGTAACAAGAAAGGTAAGCTTCAGTATGTTCTTCGCGATGCTCCAAGCGATACGGGAACGTTTTATATGAACGATATTCTGCGTGATTGCGACAGGGTGAATCTTGAAGATGGTGCAATCATAACCATCGGTGCTACTACGCTGATTCTGCGCGCTGCAGGACACGAGGAGGAGTGAAGAACTCGATTAACAAGTATATTTGTATCACAAGAATATGTCAGCACTCAATTTTGAGACGGTAATAGTAGGAGCGGGGCCTGCGGGGTGTGCATGTGCCCTTGAGCTTTTACGTTTGGGACATTCGTGTTGCATAGTGGACAAGCGCACGTTTCCTCGTGACAAACTTTGTGGCGGTCTTTTTACAGATAAGGCTTCGAAAGCTCTTGAAGGAATTGTTGGTACTGCCGGTCTGGCAAGGATTCTGAAAGAGTCGCAGTGTGTGCAGGAGAGCCGTTTCGTGTTGTGCAATGGTACAAAGGAGATAGTGTCATGCAATCCGGAAAGGCATATAAGGCTTGTTGACAGAAGACGTTTTGACAAGGCTCTTCTTGATGCTGTAGTACTCGAAGGAGGAATGGTTATTACAGGAGAGGAAATTGCTTCTGTTGATTTTGATTCACGTTGCATCAAATCGCGTTCTGGGCTTGAAATAGGATATGATTATCTTGTTGCAGCTGATGGCGCGTTGAGTACGGTGCGCAGATTGACTGGGGACAATCGAAAAAAACATCGCAGACAGCCTTCTTTGTGTTTGGAAATAAATGTTGATGTAAAGGATTATTCTTGTGACGGCGTGTGTATATATTTCGGTATTGTGCCGAAAAGCTATGCATGGACATTTCCTAAGGGAGACAAAACGTGTATAGGGCTTGTGAAATTGCCTGACACGGATTTTGATGTCAACAGTACATTTCGCAAATTCTTGGAAGAACTGCATGTGAATAATATTGATTCTTATCCTTTCAAGGGGGCGATGATACCGATAGATTGCTGTCCTAAGCGTCCTGTATATGGTGAGCATGTACTTTTTGTTGGAGATGCCGCCGGCTTGGTTCAGTCTTTGACTGGTGAGGGTATATATTATGCAATATCTTCGGGACGCGATGCTGCAGATTCTATCGTAGGTGCTTCGAGTATGCGTCCGGACGTGAGATATGTTCATCATATATCGAGATATCGCCACATGATGCACCTGGCCTCTGTTTATCAGCGTATGTTGCTGGAGTGGGGTGCCGGTACTGAATTTCTTCTTAAGCATGCTTCTTCGCATCCGAATTTTATCCGTCATTTCTATGATACCCAAATAGACCAGGAACCGACATTGGGCCCTGTGAGTCTATTTACAAGGTGGTATGTGGATAAGTTGAAGAAGCGTCATGGATGATGACGAGTAGCATTTACGCACACATTCAGAAAGTTGTGTCTTGTTGGGATTGCTATGCAAGATTATTGTTGTTCTGAATCTGTGTAGCCGTTTCTTTCAAGCCAATCTTTATATGCATCGATGATTTTCTGTGGAGACGAACCATACCATCTGTATCCGTTTCGGCGTTCATATCCTATTTCTTCAATTGATGCTTTTGCTATACCGTCTCTGTCACAGAATATAGGTTTGCCGGTTTCTATAGAATAGAATCTTGCCCAAATATCAGGTGCACCTTTTTTGTATACAGGTCTTATATCTGTACGTCCTTCACTGTCGTTATATTTCTCTATTACGGTGTCCTTTATGGCGCTTTTCTTGAGCCATTCTACAGCGCTTTTGATTGATCTGCATATACTGTCTGATGGATTTGGTATGCTCATCAGGAATTGGAGTATATCTACAGTTTCGCCATGTCCTGACAGCGATTTAAGTTCGTATGCACGCGCAGGTGCAGGAAGGAGAGTGTTTTCGTCATGTTGCTGACACCATACAGTCAGTTTGCCGTCTTGTTTATATTGGCAATCCAAAATGCATTGTACACCGCGTTTGTAGGCCTCGTGAGCCTTTGTTTTAAGTGTATCGGGGATGTTGAGTTTGTCATAGATGGTATTGCCGTCAGAGATATTTTCAAGTAATTTTAGGATATTGGTCATTGCACCGTCGTTGAAGGTGATGTGTGACGAATAGGCTACTGAACGCCCTTTTCGTGCAGGAAAGAACTGTGGCCACCCCCCATTTGCATATTGAGCCTTGAGTATATATTCGAGACCGTGTATGAATGCAGTTCTGTATCTTTTATCTTTTTTACTATTATACATTCTGCAAAGGAATTTCATCTCTGATGTAGTGGCATTGTTGTCGAATGTCGAACCGATACCTTCTTCACGACATTTCTGCATGTACGCCTGATCGGCACCGATGTGCCATTCTTGGTTCTTTGGCCACCCTCCGTTTGGCATCTGGTATTTCAACACTGAGTCTGCTATGGCTGATGCTTCGTCTGACGCATACCATTCGATAGGTTGTTTATAGGCTATATCTTTCCATTTTTTTGAATGTATATTTTGTGCACAGATGTCGGATGCTGTAAGGATTTGCGCGGATAGGAGCGTGTATAATAGAAATGTATTGTTCATAGTATTTTTCATTATTTATTTTATGACTGTAAAGATAGTAAAAAAATGGTATTATTGAATACAATTATACTGTGCACCAGTACCGTTGAAAACGAAAGCGCCGCCTTTCCGATAGTTGGAAAGACGGCACTTGCTGTAATCTTATACTTTTGACAAATTTGCTTATTTGAAATGAAAAAGTTATCTCACAATGACCTTTTCATTTCCTACGATATATATTCCCTGTGGCAGATTTGCCGTTGCTTCTTGTTTTTTTACACCGTGCTTGATGAGTTGCCCGCTTAGTGAATATACATCTGTATTCTCGTTGGTCTTGTCTGTTTCAACAGATTCGATTCCTGTAGGAATGTATTTTTCTGTAGAGAGCAGGCGAAGATTGTCAATATACAAAAGTGTATTGTTTGCTGCTCCTGTACCTGCTGTTGAAGCACATCCCAGACTGAAAGTTACGTCTGTTGGTTCTGCAAGTTCGAAATCGTAGCAAATGACTTCCCAGGTAGATTTCTCCTGAGGGTAGCGGAAATCCTGATTGCCACCGTAAGCAATACCTGTGAGAGAGGTATTGGTATTTGATGGCGTTTCAATGACGCTTCCGTTGTTTGAAGTCTGGTTTGGACAGTCGTATTTCATGTCGAGGAGAAGTCTGTATTTTCCCTTAGGCATATTTACTGTCTGAGTAATGCGATTGTCTCCTGCTGTCCAAGAATTGAGAACAGTGAGGCAACGTGTTCCGCAACTGTCATCTTCAACCGGACGCATTGATTGTGCCGCATAGTTTCCTACAGATGAAGGGCTTACACAGTACATTGTGGAGCTGTATGGCATAGAATACATACGTGCATAGTTTGAAGCTGTCTCGAGTTTACTTTCAGATTTCCATTCGCTTACACGCAGAACGTTTGACCATTTGCTGTTCGGAGCCGCAACTTTATTGATGTAGCAGGGATCGTAGGTTGTGCTTCCGAGTGTTATGGAACCAATGTTGCCATAGGTTTTGTCATCTTCAAAGCTTGCGTTTTTAAGAACATCGTCAGTTATGTCAATGTAGCCTTCGTAATAGTCTACTTTGTCTTCACTGGGCATTTCTGCTGCCTCAACCAGCAGCTTGCCTCCCTTGACACTTACTTTTACGCATGAACCGCCATTGATTTCGGCTGTTCCTGATACAACATTTCCATTGCTGATTATGCTGACAGATGGATTTATCTTTTCAGAAGATGTGTTCTGCAGATATGCTGCACATGAATCGCCTTCTGCCTGAACTGCTTTGATGTCACTTCCGTTTACGAATACTTTAAGTACATTTGAAATAGACCTATTTGTCTCTGCAGAGAATGTTGCTGTAGATTTTCCTTCAGACACAGTTGTGAATGATGTGAATACAGGTGCACCAAGCTCGCAGCTGATGTTCTTGAGAGTACATCTCTGCTCACTTACGAAGTTGGAGAGGAGCAGATATTCTGTTCCGTCAGGATCGGCAGCTATGACACCGTTCCAACCTTCAGGTACAGAGTCTGTAAGTACGTTAAGCTTTTTGCTCATTGCCTGGGTCTTCTCCGCATCTATTCTGCTGTAGTATACAATATTGCGTCTGTCAACAACATCGCCGTTCTTGAATGAACGATTTACGTTGGAGTAAGCCGGATAAATCTTTGACGTGTAGATGGAGTTGTTGAGTCCTCTGTCGCCGAAAGCAACACTCTTGTTGTTGTGTCCGATGATTCCAAGTTCGTTGTCAATGTTTACCCAGTCGGACTTAATTGTAGTGAAAGTCTTTCCGTCGAGCTGTTTGTATTCTCCTTCATAGTAGAGCGTACGTTTTTCCTTCATCAGAGGGTCTGTGCTTATAGCCATAAGACCACCTTGTTCTGAATTGATGGTTCCGTTGCTGAGGCCTCTTACATAATCGATGTAGATGACAGCGTTTCCTGGAGTAGAGTAGATGGTGAATCTGTTGTTCAGCGAAGCATCATTTGTATTTATCTCACCGTTCATGGTGTAGCTGTTGCCTTTCAAGTCGTATATACCGCTTACAACAGGGCTTGCGTTTGTAGCCTTGCCGTCTACTGTGTACCATCCGAGGAAGTTTCCGGTATTGTTTGCTCTGTAAGGTACTATAATCTTGTTCTTGTCTGGGCTATTTGAAGCGATGTATCCAGTATAACTGCTAAGACCTGTGCTCCAGCTGAAACATGTGAAGCGGTCTTCGCTGGATGCGCGTACAATGTTTTGCGAAGTGAACAGCTTGGCGTCAGAATACTGCTTATTGAAATCATCCCATTTGGTTGGGGTAAGATTTTCTGTACTTAGAACCTCATGCATAAGCCATGTCATCATGACGCGGTGGCCTTCAACTCCCATTCGGCGTGCACCTACATCAGGATTCAGAAGCCAGCTTCCATCTTCTGTTGTCTTCTGTCTTGCCTTTATATATTTGTATGCCATGTTTTCAAGCATCAGTGCATTTGGATCCTTGAGGAAGCAGGCCATAGTTGTATATGATGTAATCTGGTCGTAGAGGAACAAGCTCCAGTCGTTGCCGTTAGGCATTGCCAGTTCTCCATCGGCCAAGGCAAGCCAGTTGAGCACGCTGTCCATCACTTCCTGATGGTTGTGCATAAGAGCATTTGTTTTCCACTTTTCTTCTCCTGCAGTTCCGAGTTGGAATATTTTCAAAGCAAGTGCTGCTTCACCAAGTTCCTGCATGACAACATTCTGATAGCTTGTGTGGAACAAGTTGTGGTTCTGAAGTGTGTAGTCATCATACAGGTTCTTTCCTTTATAAAGGTCAGCAACAGTCTTGTTGTTGTATTCTGGGTCTATTACTGTGTTGTCGTTTGCATCATTGACGTGAGAATAGCTATTTATGGCAAACTCTCGCAAACGTTCGAACCATCTTGGTGCCATTTCGTCGTCAGGGAAGAGACCGAGTGCTGCTGCGAGTACATCAGCTTCCCATCCGTTCTCTTCAGCCTTTGTGTCGCCTGCATATCCTGTAGGAATGTCACGCTCAAGTTCGTAGTTGCATTCTGCCTTCAGCAGGGCCTTGATGTAGCCTTTCTGTGCTTCGCTCAATTTATCCCACTGGAAGTAAGCCGAATATGCAACAGACATTGCCCAAAGAGAACTTTCCCAAACGTGGTCGCTGTTGCTTACAGAACCCCAATAATTGTTTCCTGAACATACTTTGAGCTTGTTTGCCTTATGTGTTGAATATGCGAAAACGAGTGATTTCATTGCAAGCGTTTCGATATCGTCCCAAGTTACATTTTCAGGGAGTGTAACCTTGCCTTTGGCATATTTCGAAAGGAATGCGCAAAGCATCGACATATCTGCGTTTGGACGTACGCCCCTTTCATCGTTGCCCATTGTGTTTTCTCCTTTGAAGCATCCGCATGCTTCACCGATGCTGTTTGGAGCCTCACAATTCTGAAAGTCGTTTTTCATGTATTCAGAAAAATCTGCAAGCATCTGGAGAAGATCGTTCTTCATTGTAGTTTCGTCGACGAAGTCATTATTTATTATGCCTTCAGTGAAACTTGTAACATCATCTTCTGTTGGATCAGAAGGTTTTACATAATCGTCGCTCAGTTTGTACAATTTCACATTGTCAATCATCAGACAACTACCTCCTGACAGCCAATCAACTTTTATCGTGAGTTTGATGTCGCCATCAGTATCTGTGTCGAAATAAAGTTCGTTTGTGGTCCACTCCTGATTTACAAACATGTTGCTTGAGCCCTGCATGAAGCTTTCTGTAATATTGGCTTCACCTATGTTTATAGTGAACTTTGATGAAGCGCTGTTTGCAAAGCCTGATCTTTGGTCAACAGTAAGCAGATACTTTCCTGCAGGAAGAGATTTCACGTCCTGTGACAAAGTTGTTGAACCTGAGTTCCATCCCATACGCAAATAATAGGCGTATTGACCGTCTGGAATGCTTGTCACTTTTCCGAAATTGTTATCAGTGAAGCAATCTTTTGATATGAGCAGTTTGGTTACGTCGGCTCCAGAAACATTCCATCCTGCAGGTTGAGTGAGTGTCCAGCCTCTCAGACCGTCTGAAGAATTGGTTACTTCTGTGAGTTCGCTTTCCTTGTCGTCCTCGAAGGAGCTGTTTACCAAATATTTTGCAGTAACATCTTCCTTCTGATTGTCGTTTTCTTCTTGGTCGGCTTCTGTTCCAAAGCTGTTTGAAGAAGGTTCATAAGCAGGTTCGGTACCAGTCTGGTTTATAGTCCATGCTGTTCCAAACGTGCACAAAGCGGCAAACGTCGCCGCAAGAGTAAGTTTGCGTTTCTTCATTTTTATAATTTTGGATTAGTAAGATTTACATCATATAATGCTTTTCATATTTCATAGTGGAGTAGGGCAAAGGCTTTACATCTGTTTGGTTAGAAGCAAACGAGATTTGAGGTTCATTTGGCAAAAACACAATAAGATTATGATCTCTAATTCTTATCAGTTACTGTCTGTAACCTTAAATCTCGTTTGAATATAATCAAGAACTTTTCAACTGTACAAATATCAAATCATTGCTGCTGCAAGTTCTTCCAGTTGATCTATTGTTTCTGGTTTCAATGTTGATTTTATGCTGACAACCGGTTCTGCTATTTCAATATTGCACATACATTCAAATGCTTCGCGCATCTTCTTTGCTGCAGCCGGTGCCCATGAGCCGTTTTCAATTATTGCAACTTTTCTCTTCTGATATGCCTTGATGTTCAGGTGGTGCAGAAAATCGCTCATGATAGGCATAACTCCTGCATCATAAGTAGGTGCAGCCACAATCAATCTGTCATATTTGAATGCTTTCTCTACAGAAACGGACATGTCTGTTCTTCTTAAATCAATAGTTTCTACTTTAAGTCCGTTGTCTTTTTCCTTCAAAATCTCTTCGAGTTTAAGTGCCGCAGATTCTGTATTTCCGTGAAGAGAACAGTATGCAATGAGTATACCCTTTTCTTCAGCTTCATATTTGCTCCATGTATCATATTTGCCGATGTAGAAACCAAGGTTCTCTTTGAGTATCGGTCCATGGAGAGGGCATATAATCTTTATGTCAAGTGTTGATGCCTTTTTAAGCAATCCCTGAACTGGAGTTCCATACTTTCCACATATATTGAAATAATATCTTCTTGCTTCTTCTGTCCAGTCTTCATTGCAAGAGAGTGCTCCGAATTTTCCGAAACCGTCTGCAGAGAAAAGTATCTTCTCGCTTATTTCATATGAAACCATTACTTCAGGCCAATGTACCATTGGTGCCATGAAGAACTGGAGAGTATGAGAACCGAGCTCTAATGTATCCTTTTCCTTAACTATCTTGAGTCTGTTGGTAATGTCGATGGTGAAGAACTGCGGAATCATAGCTGCAGCCTTTACTGTACATACTGCAACACAATTAGGGAATTTCTCAAGTATTGTCTGAATATTGGATGCGTGGTCTGGCTCCATGTGGCTGATGATAAGATAATCAATCTGACGTCCATTGAGGACTGCATCCACGTTGTTCAGCCATTCATCGGTCTTTCTTGCATCTACAGTGTCAAGTAGAGCGATTTTTTCATCATCAATTATGTATGAATTGTATGATACTCCATTAGGAATAGGGTATTGACCTTCAAACAGGTCTAAATCGGTATCGTCTGCTCCTACGTATTTTACAGAAGGTGTAATTTCAATTTGTTTCATATAAAATGCATTTTTTATTTCAACATGCGAATTTAGCAATTTTATTTGTATAAATCTAAATTTGTGGGTGATAGCATTTGTGTGATATGCTACAAAAATATCAAATTATGGCTTTACTGTTCTATATAAGCAAGTTGTTCTTTTATGATTGTTTCTATTGTCTGCAAATTTCATTGTACAAAAAAAGAGGGTGTATCAAAATCCGGTACACCCTCTTTTCATATCCACTCGTAAAGGAAACCTATAATAAAACAAAGCCCTGACTTTCACAAGCCAAGGCTTTGCCATATCATAAAAGTTTTGTATCTTTATGATATACAATAAAATCATATGTCTACAAAGATACACTTTCGGGATTACAATCCCAAACAGACGATTCTTTTTCCGCATCGTCTTGACAAGGATATTGCGGAGGCAGAGTCAACCAGCAAGTGCAACATTACGAAATCTTTTTGAAAAAGACCTCAG
>ENA-OPAR01000940-OPAR01000940.1-human-gut-metagenome-genome-assembly--contig:-NODE-940-length-11649-cov-9.263412_pt1 | contig 11649 bp, 11 predicted proteins | sample MGYA00241061_ERZ501438 | MGnify/ENA primary metagenome ERZ501438 (study PRJEB25962, sample SAMEA2042580) | human gut metagenome | biome: human gut; feature: human-associated habitat; material: faeces...
TGCGGCAGGATGGGCAAGTCTGCAATGCTCCACTTGACGTACTTGGCATCGTAGACATTGGGTGGTGCCAGTTCCACCAGATGACCCACACACCAGCTGACAAGGTAGCCATTGCCCTCCATATAACCGTCCCCGCGCTGATCTGCCCCGATCACTTTCGAGAGACTCATGGCAACCGAGGGCTTTTCCGCTAATACAAGCTTCATTCGATACTGCTCCTTTCGCAAAAAAATTAGCAGCCAGGCACCGAAGCGCATGACTGCTATGTAAGGAACGGTATTCTGTTTTAGGTCTACAAACTGGGGCTTTTATGATCTTGCCACAGCTTATCAGTCTATGCACGTCAACTGTTGAAACCGCCGTGTACCGAACGGTACGCACGGTGGTGTGAGAGGACGGCGGCTAGTCACCGCCTCCTACTCGCTTGTGCCCATGTTTCGGCCCTCCACATCATCACTCCGCGCATGCGTTGTGCCTCGCCGCAACGCATTCTGCCCCTCGCTGACTCATCGCCAGGCATCGCTGATGGTGTTCGTCTGCCCATCCTCACTTCTGCAGTATCTGCTTTTCGTTCTCCTGCACACGCCGCTCGAGCGCTGTATACTGCCGGAGCTCGTCCTCGGTAAATCCCCGGAACTTCGCCTGCTCGTAGTCACGCTCCGCGGCCGCGATATCCTGCAGCACCGCATCCGACGCCGGCAGCAGCTCGAGACGAATCATCCGCGGCTCGCGTTTTTTCTTCGTCATTCCGTTCGCGTCTGCATCCTGTGCCTCGCCACGCTTTCCGAAAAGACCGGTCGCCTCGGCTGTTTCCGCCGCTTCACGTCGTTTCCTCGGCACGTCGACCACTTCGAGCATCCCGCGTGAGACCAGCTTCTGCAGCGCGGCGCGCAGATCCCCGCGGCTCATATGCATCAGCTCCGCGAGATCCTTCCGGCTCAGCGCCTTTCCGGCATCCTTTCGATCAGTCGCCTCCACGGCATCTTCCCGCGCAGGCATCTGCGCTTCAGCCCCTCGAGTGAGCGCCTTTCCCGCGTCCTTCCGATACAGCAGCAGCGACAGCTCCGCCAGCGTCATATCATACTTCAGCGCCACCGACTCGAGATAGCGCTCGAGCAGCTTCCGGTCGCGGTACTTCTCCACGATGATCCCATCCTCCGAAATCACCTCCTGCAGCGCCTGGCTCCGCTCCTCACCGAGCTTCTGCGTCCCCGGAATCGTCGCCGGGAACACGAAACCATCCTTCGCCGCATCCACTAGAAAATGATAGACCTGCAGCCGCTTCCGCTCATACGCATCCTCATCCAGCACATGCTTGAAGAAGTCGTTGTAGCACTCGAACATCGCGAGTTTCATCTCCACCGTCCGCGCGAAGCTGATCTTCTGATTCACCAGCGAACCCTTCGTCTTCACATAATAGTAGACCGGCGTCCGCAGCGCATAGAACGTCGTCGCATAGCGCACATACTCGAGATTAAACAGAAAATCCTCGCACCAGCTGAGCTTCGCATCCATCCGGATCCCGTGCGCCTCCACAAGCGAGCGCCGGTACAGCTTATTCCACAGCACCCCATAGTAGTAGTCCGCCGGGTTCTCCATCATGAAGCCAACGAACGCTTCACGCCCGATCACCTGGTCCGCGTCGATATCCCCCTTCCGCGACACCATCTCTCCGACGACACGATAGAAATCCGCGATCACCATGTCGCAGCCCGTCTCCTCGGCCGCCCGCACCATCAGCTTCGTCGCATCCGCCGTCAGCCAGTCATCACTGTCCACGAACTGCAGAAACGTACCCCGCGCCCGCGCGATCGCCTGGTTTCGCGTATCCGACACCCCCGTATTCTCCTTATGCACGACCACCACGCGCGCATCCGCCCGCGCATATCCGTCGCAGATCTCCCCGGACCGATCCTTACTTCCATCATCCATGAGGATCAGCTCGAAATCCCGAAACTCCTGATTCAGAATACTGTCCACACAGCGCGCGAGACTCTTCTCCGCGTTATACACCGGCACGATGATACTGACCTTCGGCTCCATAGGCACCTCCATCAAAAAACTACTTCTAGTTGTACCATAAAACCCTCCCGTTGACACTCGTATATTTCTGCTCACTTTTCCCGGGCCAATGTCTCGGCCCTCCGCCTGCTCACTCCGCGCCCACGCGTCCGCACCCTCCACCTTCTCACGTCGCGTCCACCCATTCGCACTCGTTGCCTTTATCGCGCCCATGCCTCCGCCCACTACCTCCTCACGTCGCATCGAAGCACCAATTCCCTCATGAAAATGTCATATTACAGCATAAATTCGCTCATGAAAGTGTAATGAAGCACGGATTATTCCCTCATGAAAGTGGCAAAATACTGAAAAGAACGCTCATAAAAGTGGCAGAGCACGGAAATCTGAGAGGAAAAAGAAGGTGCCATGGTGTTAAATTATTCTTATGATATTTCCGCTTCCTGATGATTTTTTTGAATTATCTTAACTTTAATATCGAAACTTAACTTAAAACAAGTTATAATACAAAAATAGAGTTAAATAGAAGGAGAACATATGGAATATCTCTATAAAGTTCTGGGAATTAAAGCGACAGTTCAGCGCGCAGAGTTTGACCATCTGCCCAATTATATAGCTGTAAGGTATCGTTTACAGAAGGTATCCATGGATGGACAGAAAGTGATTTTTCTTTATCCAAAGACAGAGTTGGAGCAGATCGAAGTGCTGAAAAAGCATATTGCCCGTATACAGAAAAAAGAGAACCTGCCTGTCGTGCTGGTGCTAAACGAACTCAGTTATCGTCAAAAGGAATATCTGCTTCGTGAAAAGATCCCGTTTATCGTAGATGGAAAACAAATCTATCTGCCGTTTATGAGCGTGTATTTGCAGGAGCGGTGCGATGCGGAGAAGCAGCCAAGAGAAGATCTGCTTCCGTCGGCGCAGCTGCTTTTATTGCATTTTATTTACGGCGGCACGAAAGAACTGCCGTCGAGCCAGGCAGCGAAGGATTTAAAGCTGACAGCTACGTCTATATCGAGAGCATCGAGACAGCTGGAGGAGATGGGGCTGTTGCAGATAAAGAAAGCTGGTGTGCAGAAAATTCTGCTGTCCGAAGATCCGCCGGAAGTGCTGTTTCAGAAAGCGGAAGAGACTCTGTTGAATCCGGTAAAGCGAACGGTCTATGTTCCGAAGGAGTATATTGGGGCGGATATGCTGGTAAGCGGATATTCGGCACTGGCAGAATATTCGATGCTGAGCGCACCAGCCGTCGAGTGCTATGCGACAGATAAAATATCTCAATGGAAAAACGTTATGACAAACAGACTTCAGGATTCGAAGACTCAGGTGGCGGTAGAAATGTGGAGATACGATCCTCGGATTTTAGCTACTGGACATAGCGTTGACGCGCTCTCGCTGGCTCTGACATTAAAAGACGATACAGATGAACGTGTTGAACAGGCAGTGGAAGAACTGCTGAGCGAAGTATGGAGAAAGATAGATGGTAGGAAAATATAAAGTAGTCACGCTCTGTGGCAGCACCCGCTTCAAAGAGCAGTTCATGGATGCCCAGAAGCGGCTGACGCTTGCGGGTTATATCGTCATCAGCGTCGGGCTCTTCGGCCACGCCGGCGATCAGGAAGTCTGGGACGGCATGGACGAAGGAACCCTCTCGAAAACGAAGGAAATGCTCGACGACATGCACAAACGGAAAATCGACATGGCTGACGAAATCTACGTCATCAACGTCGGCGGCTACATCGGTGACAGCACCCGCTCGGAAATCCAGTACGCCGAAGAGCACGGGAAACCGGTCCGGTACTACCAGAACATCCGTAAATAGGAGATGCTGAGTCAGCTTTCGGAGGCGAGACAGGATATCGCAGATGGAAAGTGCAAAACCGGCGCCCAGGTAGCCGAGAACCTGGGAAAAAAGTACGGATTTATATAAAGACAGCCGAAATCAGGCGTATGATGTGAAAAATTTTGTCGTAGAACAGTGCTATGATCATAGTGCAGAAAACCATCTGCAGCATATAGACAGGAGGAACGGATTATGAATACAAAGCAGATCATCGGCTTTCACAACCCGGATGAGGAATACGGATATTTGAGTAACTGGTATCGGTCGGATTTCGAAAAGGACGGCATCCGGTTTTCATCCATGGAGCAGTACATGATGTACCAGAAGGCGCGCTGCTTTCGGGACGAGAAGGTCGCCGCAGAAATCCTGAAAACCGATGACGTCGGCCGCATCAAGGAACTGGGCCGCCAGGTTTCAAACTATGATGAAAGCAGATGGAACGGCATGCGCCAGATCCTCGTCTACGAAGGCCTCCTCGCAAAGTTTGAGCAGAACGAAGACCTGAAGGCTCAGCTCAAATCCACCGGCGACGCCATCCTCGCAGAGTGCGCCGTCAAGGACCACATCTGGGGCATCGGCTTATCGATGAAGGACCCAGATCGACTCGACGTGAAAAAGTGGCACGGAACGAACCTGCTGGGGTATGCACTCATGATCGTACGAGAACGGGTGTGAAGGGCGAAAATCCAGATACCAATATAAATACGTATTTGATGATTTATAGATATGAATAAATGCAGATCAAAATGCGCAGAATATGAGCACTTATAGACATTTAATCAACACTATATGAAAATATGCCTATTATTTTTGAGAGATGCTGGATGGTAAAATTCCGAGTTGTTGAGCTGTTCTTACTTTCTATTTTATCAGATATCGCCTACAGAGTCCATAGCTTCATAGCTCAAAACAGTTCACCCACCAACCATTTGGCTATGTAAAGGGGACGGCTTTTCAGCCGCCCCACCGGTCAACGCTGCGTTAATCAGACAGGTTCATCGTCCGATTCCGCTTCATAATCCTCGTTGACATCCACTTCTTCGTCCTCGTCACCATCATCCTCCGGCAGCTGGAGCGTATCTTCATCCTCATCGTGATAATCCGCATCCGGGTCCGGCTGATTTTTCTTGGACGCAGGCTTTACGCCCTTCATCTTGATATAGAGATAACCGCCGCCTGCCGCCAGTGCAATCAGCACGACCACACCCAGAAAGCCGGATGCGATACTTGTGACCTTGTTTTCCTTGGGCTGTTCCTCGCCGGATGCTGCCGCTTCTTCGGCGGCTTTTTTCGCTTCTTCCTCGGCTTTCAGCTTATCCTGTTCCGCCTGCGCCGCTGCTTCTTTTTCAGCGGTGTAGGCATCGGCGGCATCCTCTTCCATCAGTGTCAAAAGGTCCGCTTCGTCCACCAGATTCATAAAGTGGACGGTCTGCTGCCCTTTGGCGTTGCGGTCTATCACCAGATAGAAAGTCGCACCCGACTTCGACACCAGCGTGATAAACTGCTGACCGCTGCCATCAGAATAGTTGGTGTGGTAGTCGTCCACCAGCGTCAGGTTGCCCTCCGGGGTCAGGGCACCGGTTTCCTCATCGGTCACGGTGACTACATCTTCTTCATCGGTGGTAGAAGTCAGGACAGGCTGCTCCGCTTCCTCCACAGGCTCACCGCCATAGGCAAAAGCAGGAGCCGCCATGCCAGCGCACAGTGCCACCGACAGCATCAGGGCGCAGAACTTATTCATCATCTTCATTATCAGATTCCTCCTTGTTGAACGTAGCACCGACTGCGGACAACGCAGCCGGGGTCGGGGTGGAAGTTGCAGACTGGCGCAGCAGGGCGGCAAGCTGTTCCGGCGTGACCTTGGCGGTGCGCACCATCTCGTTGACCTCGGCAGCTTCTGCTTCCTGAATCCGCCGTTCAAGGCTTTCAATGCGAGTGTTGATCTTAATGCGACGCTCCCTTTCCTTTTCCAGAGAAGCGCGCAGCTTATCGAGTTTTTCGCTCATTTCTTCCTCCAATCATTTTGAGAGCCGCCCAAAACCGGACAAATATTTCTGCCAGTAGGACGAATGAATATTGGCATACTTTATGGGGTCGCCGGCGGACACCATCATGCCGTTTCCAAGGTAGATGCCCACATGACTTTTCCCCGGCGTATCATACGTTCCCTCGAAGAAAACAAGGTCTCCGGGCTTTGCTTCGGCTTCAGAAATATGCTGGCTCTTGTTCCACAGACCGTTGGCGGTGGTGCGCCCTACATTGTAGCCGTTCTGGTTGTACACCCAGCAGACGTAGCCGCTGCAATCGAACCCGGTTTCCGGGGTGGAGCCGCCCCACACATAGGGCGTGCCCACATACTTTTGAGCTTCCTTGTAGATGACCGCAAACTCGCTGTTGGTCAGGGCTTCTGCCGGAACCTGATAATCAATGCCCGGTGCGCCAGAGCCATCGGAGCCACCGGGCGGCAGTCCACCTTTGAACAGATATGGCCGACCACCCAACGTATCCTGAAAGATCTCATAGCGTTTCCACTGGTCGTTGTCCAGTTCCTCCCGGATAACGACCTCCAGCCCTTTATTCACCAGCTTTGTGTGAAAAATTCGATACTCATAGGGGACTTGCACGGTGTAGGGGATGCCAGTAAAAATGTCGATCATCACTACCGTGCGGTACCGGGTCTGGACTTCCACCCATGTGGTCAGCTTGTATTGCTTGGCAAACGTCTCCTTGAGTTTTGCCTGCACCTCGCTGCGGGTGTAGTCGTCGTAGAGAGTAGTCAAGAACGAAGTGAGCTGCCAAGGATCGTGCTCAATAGCATCCAGATGGTATCGGTATTCGTCATAGCCGGGGTGGTCGGTGGGGGTACGCTTGATCTTTTTATCCAGTTCCTTTTCCAGCTTCTTGTAGTCGGTTTCGGCTCCCCGGATGTCCCGGTCCTCTGCGGTGTAAATGGTCTGCCCGGATACCTGCGTGGTGCCGGAAAACAGAATGGAACAGGACGAAAAAGCCGACATGACCAGCAGCAAGAGCAAAAGAAAAACGCCCACGATCAAAAGAACGTGCGCGTTGCTCTTTGCAAAATTGGCAATGCCGTTGACTGCGGTGCTGACCACCGATCTTCCTTTGTCGATGACCTGCTCCATGCCGGACTTTGCAGCATTGGTGCCATTGGATGCCGCTTTGCCGCCTGCGGTCTGCGCCGCTGTGCCCGAATGGGCGGCGGCATAGTAACTCTGCCGGATGTCCTGTTTCTGCCGCCATCGGGAGAGCCAGTTGGAGCAGCCCTCGCCGGTGCAGGATTCGCCTGCATCTTGTGCCGCAGTCGGCTTCTGCGGGGAAGATTTTGCGGTTTTGGCACCCTTCTTGCCCTGCATCTTGGCTTTCTTTTTCAGCTTCCGGGCATAGATGCTCTTGGAAATATCCCGGACATTTCCTGCTGTCTTTTCGCCCTCGCTTAAAGCCTGCGTACCCACATTATCGTCCTCGTACTGGTCAACCTCCCGATGCACCGCAGACCGGGCGGCAGCAGCGGCATACATAGCACGTTTCTGCTGCTTTGTCATGCGGGATGCTTCATCCGGGGTGATATCGGCTTTGCCAAAACGCAGGTGCTGCGCCTTTTCCGCTGCCTTGTCTGCATCCTGCTTCAGTTTCTGCTTTTTGGGCTTAGACTGTTCCACTTTAGACTTTTTCGGAGGAGAGCGCGTGGCCATGCGCTCCTTGTCTTCCTCAAATTTCAGCCTTGGCTGTTTCTCACTCATGCTTTTGCGCCTCCGCAACTTCGGAAAGGCGGGTCGTAAGGATGCGGTAGAGTTCAAGGTCTTTCGGGAAGTGGTCAACAAAGGGCAGGATCACGTTACCGAAAAACAGCAGCCCCTCACCTTCGCCGGAGTGGGTCACATAGGAAAGCTGATGGGGCGAGATGTTGAGCTGCTTTGCGAGAATCTGCCGGTCTCCGTTGGCCTGATTGAGCATATACACAAAGTCCGAGTTCTCAAAAATATTCGATACTTCAGGGCTTGCCAGCAAATCTTTGACGTTCTGCGTCAGGGCTGTCGGGATGCCGCCCCACTTACGGAAACGCTTCCAAATCTCCACAGAATAAGCGGCAGTCTGCTCCTCTTTCAGCAAAAGGTGGAATTCGTCTGCATAGTACCGGGTGGATTTTCCGGCACTGCGGTTGGCGGTCACACGCCCCCACACGGCATCCTGCACGATAAGCATACCGAGTTTCTTCAACTGCTTGCCAAGCTGCCTGATGTCAAAACAGACAATGCGGTTATTGATATCCACGTTGGTGTGGTGGTTAAAAATGTTCAAACTGCCCTTGACGTAGATTTCCAGCGCAGCCGCCACATGGCGGGCTTCCGGTTCATCTTGCGTCAGCAGGGCGTTGTACAGATCTTCCAACAGCGGCATATTTTCTGGGGTGGGATTCTCGAAATACTTGCGATAGATCACATGGACGCAGCGGTCAATGACCGTCTTTTCCACTGGCTGCAAGCCCTCCTTGCCGCCCACCACCAGTTCGCACAGGGACAGTACAAAGTCGGCTTTCAAAGCCAGCGGGTTATCCTCTTCCGAATAGTTGCTGTTGATGTCCATCGGGTTGATATACTGGGTACTGGCAGGGCTGATGTGGATGACCTGCCCATGCAGACGCTCCACCAGCGGAGCGTACTCACATTCCGGGTCACAGATGATGATATCATCGTCCGTCACGAGGAACGCATTACAGATCTCACGCTTTGCGCTGAAGGATTTACCGGAACCGGGAGTGCCCAAAATCAGACCGTTGGGGTTCTTCAGCTTTTTGCGGTCAACCATAATCAGGTTGTTGGACAGGGCGTTCAAGCCATAATACAGGCTTTCCTTGCCGTTGTCGAACAGCTCCTGTGTGGTAAACGGCACAAAAATCGCTGTGCTGCTGGTGGTCAGACCGCGCTGGATTTCAATCTGGCAGTCTGCCAGTGGCAGGCTGCTCATCAGCCCCTGCTCCTGCTGAAAATCAAGGCGGCATAATTCGCAGTTGTGCTTCTGCGCAATGCTGACCGCCTGAAACACGTTGGTTTCCAGTTCCTGCTCGGTTTTTCCGGTGTTCAACACGAGGAACGTCACCAAAAACATTCTCTCATTCTGGCTCTGCAGCTCCTTCAAAAGTGCCTTGGCATCCCTGCCGTAAGTCGCCAAATCAGACGGCAGCACGTCCATGTCGTATCCTGCGCGGACGGCTTTTTTCTGCTCTTCGATTTTGCTGCGGTCCAGTTCCGTGATGGTGTGCTTGATGGTTTTGATGGCCTTGTTCTGGTCAACGGACTGGATGTGCATGGTAACGATCTGGCTGGAATCCATATCAAGGAAATCCTTCAGCAACTGGTCGCTCAGGTCAGAAGCCGTAATATTCAGAAAGCTGACCGCCCCGAAGATGCCGCCCATCTGAAAGGTGCGGCTGTTCTTAAACGCCAGCGCAGTGGGGGCAATGGCATCCTTTACGGACAGACCACTGGGCACAAGGTCTTTCCAGTTGAAGTGGAACTTGTTGGCTCCATCCATGTTCAGCATCCCGTGCATCAGCCGCAGACGCTCCGTACCGTCCAACGGCTTTGCCAGAACGCCCAACCTGTGAAAGTTGTTCATCAGGTCGTTCTGGATGTGCTCCAACCGAGGTTTGACCTGCGCCATGCTGTCGCCCTCGATGCCGTAGGTCAGAAACTTCGTTTTCGTCAGGCCGTTGTTTCCCTTGGAAAGCTGCTGCCGCAACATCTGGCTGTACTCGGCTCGCACATCATCAAAGCCATCCTGCTGGTACGGGATGCGGATGGACTTCTCGAAGTCTGCCGAATCGGTGGCGGTATTCACGAAAGACAGTTCAAAGTGGATAGAGCTGTCGAAAAAGTTGAGAAAAGAGCACCATTCCTCAAAGATGGCGGTCTTGTCCTCCTGCTGCGCCAACTGATAGTTGATATCCTGATACTGGATGGTGCGGGTGTAGTAGCCGGGACGGACACGGCAGGTGCCGTCCTCAAACATCCGCTGGAACGGAATGCTCTCCTGTGCCGTGCGGGGCACTGTGGGCTTGGGCGGCTTTTTGCCGTCTTTATTCTTTTTCAGAAACGGAATCATGGGTGTCATCTCCCTTCATAAGCAGTGCATAGTAATTGCGGGTCTGGTACGGACGCACCTTCGGACGAATAAAACGCGCCTGAAGGTAGTACCGCAGGATCTTTTCGGCGGGCTGACCGTTCTTCTGGTACATGGCCAGAAAAAACATGGGCAGCATCACCGACATCATGCCGAGGGTAGCACCGGAATTGCCAGCGGTGTCCCGCAGAACAAAGAACAGCGGCACGCCTACGACTGCCGCTGCACCAAAACAGACGAGCTGCCGGGCGGTCAGGTTGAAGGCTACTTTGGACTTCACCTTACTGAAATCGCGCGGCACGGAAATATAAGCTGCCAAAATTTCACCTCCGAATCAATGGGCACCCAGCAGAGTTTTGGCGACAGAGCTGGTCTTGAACAGCGAGAAGCAGAGCAGCACGGTATACCCCACGATGCTCCAGATCGAGTTGATGGCATCCCCGGATATTGCAACATTCTGGAGCAGAACAGCGTAGATCGCCACGCAGATCAGGATCAGGAAACCTTGAAATCCCAGCGCGAACAGAGAACGAAGATAGTTCTGTCCAACATGGGATTGCTCATGGTTGCCCCATGTTGCCATGGGCACCGGAGCCAGACTGACCATCATGTAGATCTCAATCATTCTTCCGTAGACGATGACGAAAATCACGATGGACAGGATGCGCATGGTGATACCGATGAAGAAGGACTGCAAGAACAGCCCGAACAGGGGTCCTACGTCCATCTGCATCATGCTGGATTGCAGCATCGACAAGCCGATATCGTTGACCCTTGTGTTGCCGCTGATGATGCCGCTGGAATTTGCCACCACCTGCTGGGTCACGTCAAACACTGCCATGATGATATCAAACGTATTTGAAATCATCCACACCGAAATGGCAGTTTTGAAGATCCATTTCATCAGCAGCGCAGGTTCAAATTGGACCATGTTGTTGTGCTGAGTGATCATCTCAATCAGCTCATAACAGGCGATAAAGGTCAGGATGATGCCCGCAATGGGCAGCACTACATTCCGGGAGAGGGCTTCAATCATGGCGAACACGCGCGGTTCAAAACTTGATGGTTTGGTGCCGACCTGCTGTGCGATGTTGCCCACTTGGGTGTTCACATCATCGAACAGGCCGGAAAGATTGGACATGATCGCCGCTGTTAAAAGCGACTTGATCCAATCCGAGATCGCTTTGAGAACTGTTTCCACTCAGTGCCACCACCTATCAAGAAAAATGGTTGATCAGGGTCTTGAGCAGGTTGAGCAGAAAAATAAGGTGAGTCAAAATCTGCATAATAGCACCGTCCTTTCAGAATAAAGGTGAATATTCGATTTGCAATGCGTTTCCTCTTTATAATAAGAATCCGTTTGCCACGGAGGGGTTGGAAACACTTGCAAGTAAATATGTACGGGGCGGCAATCGCCGCCCGGAAAAAATCAGCCGAACAGACCACTCAGCAGGGGGATCAGAGTGATGCCAATCAGGGCAACACCGCCGCCAGCCATGAGCTGTTTTATCCCCAATTAGGTGTAAAATTCTGCTCGATGGCGGGCGGCGGCGTACAAAAATCTATATGGTGTTTTTAAGAGAACCATCCAGGCGGGACAGGTCAGGCAGTGACCTGTTCCACCTCCGGGATGGGTTTGAGATTAA
>ENA-OPAR01000974-OPAR01000974.1-human-gut-metagenome-genome-assembly--contig:-NODE-974-length-11313-cov-5.034109_pt1 | contig 11313 bp, 8 predicted proteins | sample MGYA00241061_ERZ501438 | MGnify/ENA primary metagenome ERZ501438 (study PRJEB25962, sample SAMEA2042580) | human gut metagenome | biome: human gut; feature: human-associated habitat; material: faeces...
CCCTCGCGGTCTTCATCGGATGCGAGCCACACGGTCTTGGCCTCTTCTGCCTTTTTCTTGAGTTCTTTGACCAGTTCCACCTTGTCCGATGGAATCTCGTATTTCGGAGACAGATCGGTCATGTCTATGCTGAACTCCTTCTTCTTCAGATCGCGGATATGTCCGTAGCTGGACATCACTTTGTAGTCACTGCCTAGGAATTGCTCCAAAGTTTTCGCCTTTGCTGGAGACTCGACTATAACGAGGTTGTTTTGCATATCGTTTTTAGGGTTGTAGCTTATTTTCGGGCGCAAAAGTAGAAAAAAAGCAGATTACTCCCTATATAATAAGGTGATAATCTGCTTTTTTTCTGATTTTTTTGGATTTGGCTTTCTTATGCGTCAAAGTTGCGTACCGGAGCTGTCGGTCAGTTGCTCTTTTTGAGTATTATGCACGCTCCTCCTCCAGGTGCAAGCTTCACTTTGAGCGAGTCTTTGCGCGTCACGTTTCTTTGCGACGTTTTCAGTGTTTCGCGGTTGTGAAGATAGTGGGCATCATCGCCGTCTTCCGTAATTTTTGCGGTGTATGTACCTTTGGGAAGGAAGTCCAGCGGTATGTCTATTTCGCGGGCATTCTCATCTGTTGCGGCGCCTATGAGATATGCATCGGATGTCTGTCTCATCATTACTATGTATCGGCCTATCTCACCGGCCAATGTACGGCTTTCCTTCCACGGCATTTTCTGGGCTGAAAGGAACTCCAGCAGTTCGGGATGACTGCGGTAGTATTCCGGAATGTCCGGTATGATGGTGGCACCTGAGAACACAATCAGTGTTCTTGCCGCTTCGGATACGAGGGTCGAAGGTACCGGCTTATTTTCGTCAGTACGTGTCGTGTTGCCCTGGCGCAGGTCGAACATGCCGTTGTTCATGTCTATCGGGCCGGCCAGCATGTTTACGAATACAGAGGTTACGAATGTTGACGGTTGGAAAACCTTATGACCGTCAAGCTGTGCCTGGCAGTATTCGCGTGTAACGGCGTTTGGCCATGTGCGCATCTGGCCGTAAGGATGTACAGGACCATCGTGGAAGTCCACAAGCAATTTGTTTTCTGCACAAAGAGCTGTGATTTTCTGCGTCCATTTGTTCTTCTCGGTCTGCGAACCTCGCATGAATCCGTATTTTATTCCGGCCGCACCCCATGATGAATATTGTTTCAGGGTTTCTTCTATAGGATACTTTCTTCCGCCAACATCGTTCAGATACAGCCATACGCCGACACCTTTGCCTTTTGCATATTGTATGATACGCCTTACGTCTGAAGCCTTGTCGCCGGTCAGAGGGTTTGACTCGGCCTCATGCTCAGGTCCGTACCAGTTGGCATCCAGAACGAGATAGCAGAATCCTTCCTCGGATGCAAAATCCACCAGACGTACCCATGAATCGTAGGACATGCGGTAGGTATATCCGTCCCATACGGCACCGTCGGCACGCCAGTCCCAAACGGCCACACCTGGTTTTACCCACGAAAAGTCACCTGACGGTTCTGGGTTGAGCAATTCTATAATATGCGAGTCGACCAATGCGCCCGGATGCTTTCCATACATTACGACTCTCCATGCCGACACCTCCAACAAGACAGCCACCGGCGTTCCGAAACGGACGAGCAGATTTTTCGGAGCCTCCACCTGGCGACCCGTAACAGTCACCACCCGCTCGATCAGAGGTTTGTTCTTCTGCACCGCATCGTACACGGCCACCGTCGTCGAAACATTGCAGACGACGGCACCCACGTCGATCGGTAATCCCGGCGGCGGCGGAACCTCCCGACCCGTAACGGCCGCTATCAACTGTTTTTCGCCCCCCTGCGGATAACGTACCCGAAGCGGAACGACCCGGATTCCGGGGTACGACGAAGCCAGCCGGCTCAATCGGGCGATCGCATCCGGTTTGTTGTTCTCGATTCCGATCGAAGCGCCGCTCACGCCGAGCGCCCGCATCAGGATCGTGACGCCCACGAGCAGCTCTTCACTCCGCTCGAGCATCACCCGATGGTCGGACGTCAGGTAAGGTTCGCACTCGACACCATTGATAATCAAGTGCTCGACCTTTTTCCCGGCAGGTACCGTCAGTTTGACCTGCGTGGGGAACGCCGCACCGCCCATACCGACGATACCCGCCTCTTTGATCCTGGCAAGAATCTCCGGAGCCGAAAGCGTACATTCGCGCACGAGCTCCTTCGAAGTGTCGATCCCTTCGGCCCATTCATCCCCCTCGCGACGGATCGTAATCATCATCTGGCGGATTCCCTGCCCGTTGGGCAGCATATCCACCCCCGTCACGGTGCCCGACACGGGCGCATGGATATTGGCCGACACGAAACCGGCGGCTTCGGCGATCAACTCTCCCACCTTCACCTTGTCGCCCTTGGCCACCTTCGCAACCGCCGGCGCACCGATATGCTGCGACAAAGGAACATTCACCACATCGGGCAACGCCAGTACCTCGACGGCCTCCGCCCGACTCAACTTGTTATCCGACGGATGTACTCCGCCTCTCGGAAATGTCTTCATAGCGTTTGTTTTCGGTTTTATCGTTCGGATCAGGATTCGGTTTTTTCAGTCTTCTTCTCCTCCGAAGCCGGCTTCTCTCCCGCTGCCGACGTTTGCTTCGATGCAGGAGCGGCTTTAGGCTCCTTGGGCAGCGGCTCCATACCGACCAGACGGATGGCACCGGTGGGGCATTCGTTCACGCACTTGCGGCAGAGCTTGCATTTCCAGGAGTCGATGAAAGCCAGGTTGTTCTGGATCGTAATGGCTCCGAACGGACACACTTTCTCACACTTTCCGCAGCCGATACAGCCGGCTTTGCAGGCTTTCATCACCACCGCCCCTTTGTCTTTCGACATGCACGCGACGTAAACCGCCCGCTGCTTGGGCCACTTCTTCCGCAACTCGATAATCGACTTGGGACAAGCCTTGACACACGCGCCGCAGGCCGTACATTTGTCGAAATCGACCTCTGGAAGCCTCGTTTCGGGATTTATCGCTATGGCATCGAAGTTACAAACCGTCACACAATCCCCGTATCCCAGGCAGCCGTACGTACACCCCGTTTCTCCGCCATAAAGCGAAGCAGCCACCGCGCAGGACGTAACACCGTCGTACGCATTGATCCGGGGACGTTTCTCGCAACTACCGCCGCAGCGGACGGTAGCCACCTGGGGCTCCTTCTCCGGAGCAGCCTTGCCCAGGTAGGCAGCGACGGTCTTCATCACTTCGGCCCCGCCCACCGGGCAGAAGAGCGAAGAGATGTCGGTCCGCTTCACCAACGCATCGGCCAAACCGCGACATCCGGCGAATCCGCAGCCGCCGCAGTTCGCACCGGGCAGCATCTTTTCGACCTCGTCGATCCGGGGATCTTCCTCGACCTTGAACTTTTGTGCCACGAAATAGAGGATCAGCGCGGCAAGGATTCCCAACACGCAAAGTGTAAGCACTGTGTAAAGTAATACCTCCATATTATTCGGATATTGTGAAATGAATCGCATTATCGATCTTCCGGCGCAGAAGCCAGAGAATCCCATAGTACAGGACGACGGATCCCAATCCTGCAAGTACCGCCGCCCCATCGCCCGCGCCGAGCAGATAGCAGGCTGCCACCACGCCGATCAGAACGACGAAAGGCACGACGTAAGCCAACAAAACCGCAATCGCACCCATACCTCGGGTTATAGCGACCGTCACCCTGTCACCGGGACGATACGTCGCCGCAGCCGGAGTACGTATCTCCACGATTTTCTGCCCGGTCTCACCCAAACCGCAGGCTTCGCGGGCCTTGCAGCTCCCGCAGGCGCCATGAGCCGTAATTTCCACACAAACCCTCTCCGCACCGACGCGCTTCACCACCCCGCTATGTTCGATACGGTCCATCGGGTCACTTTACATATTTATGGGTCAATGGCATACGGTACTCATGCCCGAACGAGGAGGACGAGAGTCGAAGCACCGGCGGATACTGAAAACGCTTCTTTTCGTTGCGCATGACCATCGCATAGATTTTCTGCACCTCGTCGCTGTCGAATCCGGCATTGATGATCTCTTCACGCGACTGCCCATCTTCGATCAGACGGTACAGGATGGCATCCACCACCTCGTAAGAGGGCAGCATGTCGCTGTCCTTCTGGTCGGGCCGAAGCTCCGAAGAAGGCTCTTTGGTCAGGATGTTTTCAGAAATGGGAGCACCGAATTTCCGGTTGATATAGCGGGCCAGGTCGTACATCTCGGTCTTATACAGATCGCCCGTCACGCTGAAAGCGCCGCCGGTATCGCCGTAGAGCGTACAGATACCGAGCGCATTCTCGCTCTTGTTGGAACAGTTGAGCAGGACATAGCCGTTCTTGTTCTGCAGGGCCATGAGCATCAACGTGCGGATGCGGGACTGGATATTCTCCTCCGTCGCATCGAAATCCGTACCACCGATCACCGGGATCAACGTATCGACGATACTGCGGTAAGCCTCCGTGATCGGCACGACATGGAACTCGATACCGAGGTTTTCGGCCAGTTGCTTAGCATCCTCGACCGATCCTTCCGACGAAAACTGCGAGGGCATCATCAATCCCCGCACGTTCTCCGCCCCCAGCGCTGCAACCGCCAGACAGGCGACCACGGCGGAGTCGATACCGCCCGAAACGCCGACACAGGCCTTTTTATACCCGTTTTTAACAAAGAAATCCCGCAGACCGCAACAAGCCGCCTCGTAAATGAAGCGGGTACGGTCGTTCACCGACACAGGAACGGACTCGACGCTGCAAGAGGGATTTTCGGTGTCGAACACCTGAAAGTCCTCTTCGAAACTTTTCAGCAACCGCACCAGCTTGCCCCGGTTGTCCATCACGCCCGACATCCCGTCGTAAACCAGTTCCGTAGCACCGCCGACCTGATTGACCATCACCACATTCTTTCCCTTGACGTAGGCGATATTCCGGATTACGTCGTACCGACGACTCAAGTCGCCCTTGCGGTAGCGGCGGGCATGGATGTTGATGACGGTTTCGACCGACTTGTCGAAATCCGGGGTATGAAAAAGATCGTCGCCTACGACCAGCGCACAGCGGCAACCCCGTATCGTAACGTATTCGCAACCTTTCGAAGGGGTCAGAAATCCCAATTCGCGGCGCACGGTGATATTCTGTTTTCCCACGTAGCGGACGACTCTTCCTTGTTGAATCAACGCTGCGGCACTGATCGTCCCCTCCTTGGTGAGAATCGGAAGCCCCACGATCGCATCCACCGTATCGCATTCGGCGGCAATCCGCATCAACGCATCTTCGCACTGTTCCAAAAAAGGATTTTTCCGCAGCAAATCGAACGAAGGAGCACCGCTGATCGCCTGCTCGGCAAAAACGACGAGGTCTGCGCCTTCGGCTTTCGCACGACGTACGGATTCGATGATCTTGTTTGTATTTCCTGCGACGTCGCCGACCGTATAATTCAATTGAGCCAGAGCTATCTTCATCTATCGGGTATTTCAAAAAGTTACATCATCGCAAAATTAATTATTATTTGGAAAAAACAACGATTTCGCGGCAAAAGTTTCATCCGAACGCAACGATCGTATCGAAAAAAAGCAATCGGGGTTTCGAAATCCTCATTCGGAAAAGAGGCCGTCCCCGTTTCGACTCAACGAATACAGCCCGACCTTCCGTGGGAAGGTCGGGCTACAAATCGTTCAACCCCAAACGCTTGCTATTGCTGCTCTTCGGGATCGGCCACCAGAATACGACCGCAGTATTCGCAAATGATGATCTTCTTGCCCTGACGGATCTCCATCTGGCGCTGGGGCGGAATGCGGTTGAAACAGCCGCCGCACGCATCGCGCCGCACCGTCACCACGGCAAGTCCGTTGCGCACGTTATGACGGATCCGCTGGTAAGCCTCCAGCAACCGCTTGTCGATCTTGGCCTGCGCTTTAGCCGCCTGAGCCGTAAATTCCGCCACCTGCGAGGCCGTTTCCGCTTCGATGCTCTGCAATTCGGTCTGCTTGGCTTCGAGGTCCTTTCGGCGCTCCGTCATCAGGGCCTCGGTCTCCTCGACCTGCGCCTTTTTGACCTTGATTCCGGCAGCATACTCTTTCAGACGCTTTTCGGCCAGCTCGATTTCCAACTCCTGATACTCGATCTCCTTACTAATCGCATCGAACTCGCGGTTGTTCCGGACGTTGTTCTGCTGCTCCTTGTAATTGCCGATGAGTATCTTGGCCTGATCCACCTCGCGCTTACGCTGCTTGGAGAGAGCATTGAGCTCCTCGATTTCGGCATTGATATTCTCGACACGCGCCTTCAAACCGGCCAATTCGTCGTCGAGATCCTGCACCTCGAGCGGCAGCTCACCCTTCACCTTGTTGATCGAATCGATCTGGCTGTCGATCTTCTGGAGATCGTAGAGGGCCAGGATTTTCTCCTGCATCGAATAATCAACTTCAGCTGTCTTTTTCTGTGTTGCCATATCGTGTTTTTATTGTTTAGACGGAACTATGTAACCGATCGGATTACGTGAATTTACACTCTTGCGAACCGCAAAGGTAAATAAATTTTTCGATAAAATATCAAACAAAATGTCGATTGCGCAATATTCGCTCTCGAAATGGCCGATATCGGCCACCACGAAGGCTCCGTCGGGGGTCATGAAATCATTGTATTTAAGGTCCGAAGTGACATACACATCGGCCTGCGCACGACGCGCTTCGCCGAGCAGCGAAGCTCCCGCTCCGGTACATACGGCCACCCGCCGGACCAGCTCGGAATGGCGGATCACCTGTACCGACAGACGCTCCTGGATACGGTGCATAAAATCCCGCACCGACATGGACTGCGGCAGTTCGCCCACCACCCCGAAGCCAACCCGCCCGTCCGCAGGATCGGTCGGTTGCAGCACCCGTAACTCTTCCACGCCGAGCATCTCCGCCAACCGCCAACTCATGCCGCCCGGCGCACTGTCCAGGTTGGTATGACAGGCGTAGAGCGCTATTCCCCGGCGGATCGCCCGCTCGACGCACCGCTCCACATAAGAGGCCGAATTGAACCGCTTGAGGGCATGGAAAACGATCGGATGGTGCGTGACTATCAGATCGCACCCCGTCTGCTCCGCCTCGTCCAACACCTCCTCGGTCACATCGACGGCCAGCAGCGCCTGATGCACTTCGTCCTCGGGCCGTCCCACGATAAGACCGGCATTGTCGTACGACTCCTGCAAACGGAGCGGAGCATATCGTTCGATCACTTCGGCAATATCTCTGATTTTCATAATCCTACTACATTATTTGAAAAGGCAATTATATTTTCAACGTACCATATCCGACGGTCGCTTGTTCGCGGCCTGTGCTCCCATCCATAATGCTGCCCCACCCCGAAATCCTCACCTCGAAGGGACTTGCGGCGCTACGCGCCCCAAAAGATATACCGAAGTATCGGGTTCGTTCGCATACCCGGTCGGGCCTATCGCCGTAGCGGTCCGCAACGTCACCGCCCCCTCCGAATCGGAGGCGAAAGCAAAATGTACCCGCCTGCCGTATTTCAAAACGTCCGTCTAAAACAACGACTGTTCATAGAAGGCGAACAACTCCTTGCTCTCCGCCTCCTCTTTCTCCTTCTTGCGCCGGGGCTGACGCGCCGCCGAACGTTTCGGCGCCGGCTTTTCGCTCCGGGGACCTGGTTCGATCACCTGCACGGGTCCTTTACTCTCCGCTCCATCCCCTCCGGCATCGTCCGCCAACTCCTGCGCGGCAGGCTTCTTCCGGGTACGAACCGGGAGCGCCGATACTTCGGCCGCCTCTCCAGCCCCATTTTCCGCGACAACCACCCGGTCCTCCGCACTCTCCTTGAGTTCGGCCCGCACCTCTTCGAGCAGGGCCCGGACACGCTGAAGACGTTCGAGCAGCTCCGCATCGCGCGAAATGGTTCCTTTATTCTGTTTCAGACAACGGGCAGCTCCGTCGAGGGTCATTCCCCGCTCCTTGACCAGATGATAGATCAATTTCAGGTTTTCGACATCGGCCGGAGAAAAAAGACGGTTGCCCTTCTTGTTCTTCTGCGGGCGCAGGATATCGAATTTCGTCTCCCAAAAACGGATCAGCGAAGCATTGACGTCGAACATCTCCGACACCTCGCCCATCGAATAGAATAGTTTCTTGGCCATAACATGTACAATTACAGGTTGAATATCCGCAACGAGTTGGGATACATATTGTTTACCCGGTTCTGAATCCGCTTGGCGAAACCCAGGGCCGCTCCCCCGTGCGTCACCAGATTCATCCCCTCGGCGAAAGCCGCAGCCTCCGCCTCCTGCTTGCGCAGAAACCGCAGCGCCTCCTCTTCGGACAACTCGGCAACAGGCACCGCTCCGCGATCCAATCCGCAAAACATCGCCAGCGCATGATCGGGCTTGAGCCGCTCCTTGAAGATCTGCCCCATCGCAACGCCCGAGGCGATCACGCGCAGCGATTCGGCCAGCATTTTCACCGCCTCGTACTGCGATTCGTAATACGCATAATAGACATCCGCCACCGCCGCAAAGCGCATCCGCTCGGGTTCGGCGACCCAACGGGACAGTTCCGCACACTCCCTGCGTCCGGCGGGCGCGAAAATCGTTCGGCGGGACTTGGGCACACGGACACGGCTTCCGCCATCGGACACCTTACGGGCCACCGCCGCAAAAAATCCCTCGCCCCGGGTCCGGTGCGGATAGAAACGGAACGTCCGGAAAGGACCGACCCGACCGCAAACCACACCCCACGCCGGCGGGCAATCGAAAGCGGTCGATTCGACGATCTCTTCACCCGCTTCGGCCAGCAATCCCTCCAGCGACCCTTCGTTTTCCAGTCGATTGAACGTGCAGGTACTGTATATCAGCAATCCGCCGGGACGCAACGTCTTCCACGCTTCGCGCAGAATCTCCGCCTGCCGGACGGCACATATTTTCACATTGTTCTCGCTCCACTCGTCCCGTGCCTCGGGTATTTTGCGAAACATCCCCTCGCCGGAACAGGGGGCATCCACCGCCACGATGTCGAACCACCCTTCGAGCACCGCGATCTGTGCCGGCTCGTTCACCGTCACCGCCACGTTTCCCAGCCCCCACTTGCGGACGTTATCCGCCAGAACAGCCGCCCGCTGGCGATTGACTTCATTCGCCACTACCAACCCGTCGCTACCCGCGAGCGACGCATAGAGCGTCGTCTTTCCCCCCGGCGCGGCGCAAAGGTCCAGAATCCGTTTTCCGGCGACCTCCTCCCCGGCCAGCACGTGAGCCAGGAACTGCGACGAAGCCTCCTGCACGTAATAAGCCCCGGCATGGAAAGCCGGATCGAGCGTAAACGAAGGCCGCTCCGTCAGGTAACGTCCTGCCGGCGACCAGGGAACCGCCTCGGCTCCGCTCCAGCGGCAGGGGCGCTGCGGATGCAGACGGACGGATGTCGGCGCCGGGCCTTCGAGCGCCTCACACAGCGCACGCCCCTCCTCCGGTCCCAGTTCGGCCATAACCCGCCGCGTGAAAGATTCCGGCAACATAGGGACTATTTTTTAGCGGTTTCGAGCTCCTCCCGCTTCCGGTCGAGACGAGCGCAGATCTTCTCCATCACCGCAGCATCCGCGACGAAATCCTCACGATCCTTATCGATCACGAGCACTTCGCCCCGGTAGATATTTTCGATCCAGTCGTCGTAACGGTCGTTGAGCCGCCGCAGGTACTGTTCGTCGATGTTCATTTCGTAGGCGCGACCCCGGCGGCGGATCTGCGAAATGAGCGTCGGCACGCTGGCCTTGAGGTAAATCAACAGATCCGGCCGGGGCACCAGGTTGGTAATCAACCCGAAGATACTCATATAAGTATCGAAGTCCCGGCCCGACATCAGCCCCATGCGATGCAGGTTGTCGGCGAAAATATAGGCATCCTCGTACACCGTCCGATCCTGAAAAATATCGACCGGACCGCTGCGCAGAATATCCATCGTCTGCTGAATGCGGCTGCCCAGAAAATACATTTGCAGGTTGAACGACCAACGATTCATATCGTTGTAGAAATCCCCGATGTAGGGATTGTCGCTCTGCTCGTAATAGGCCTTGGCGCCGTAGCGCTCGGTCAGCATCTCGGTCAGCGTGGTTTTGCCGCTGCCGATATTTCCGGCTATCGCAATGTACATAAATCGGATGTTTTGGCTACGTCACGCACTTCACGCCGCACGGCGGGGCCCCTCCCGGTCCCGTCGTCCGGCAAGTCCACCGTCTGCGGCGGCACGGCAGAAACCCGTCTCCCGCCGCAATCCCCGGCCCCCGGCAAAGCGACGCGTGTCATCGCGTTATTTATTGTTCAATCTTCAGTAACTGTTCCACAACCGTACGGTCGTTGCGCATACGGGGCAGCTTGTTCTTGCCCGTCTTCTGCAACCAGCGCAGCGTCGTTCCCGGCGGCACGGCATGGATGCGGGGCGGATCGAGCGCCGTCTGCCGCTTGGCGTCGTAATCCGAATTGACGCTGCGAAGCTCCCGGTCCAGCACTTCGGCAAAATGCTCCGGCGTATCGGGCCGCTCCGAAAACTCCAGCACCCATTCGTGCGCTCCCCGGGTATTCAGCCCCATGAAACAGGGCGCCACGGAGTACTCTTCGACCACCGCACCGGTTTGCTCGCAGGCCGCCGCGAGCGCCCGCTCGGCGTTATCCACGATCAGCTCCTCGCCGAAGGCGTTGATGAACTGACGCGTGCGGCCCGCGAAACGGATGCGGTAGGGATTCGTCGAGGTAAACTCCACCGTATCGCCGATCTCATAACGCCACAACCCGTTGATCGAGGTCACGATCATTGCATAAACTTCTCCGACCCGAACGCCTTCGAGCGGCACGATCTGCTCGCCGCTGCGAAATTCGTAATAAGTCCCGTAATCGAGCATCAGCAGCATATCGTCCCGCGTCAGATCGTCGGCCAGCGCGAAAAAACCCTCCGAAGCGTTGTATGTTTCCAGATAGGTCATCCCCTCCGACGGGATCAGCTTGGCGAACGACTTGCGGTAGGGCGTAAACGCCACGCCCCCGTGCGCAAAAAATTCCAGATCGGGCCACACTTCGAGCAGGTTGCTCTTGCCCGTATATTCCAACACCCGGCGCATCAGCACCAGGTTCCACGAAGGCACGCCGGCAAAGGCCGTGATCTTCTCCCGGGTACACTCCCGGCAGATCCCCTCTATCTTCCGGTCGAAATCCGGAATCAGAGCCGTCTCCATCTTCGGCGCCCGGAACCAACCGCTCCAGAACGGAGTCTGACTGATCAGCACAGCCGACAG
>ENA-OPAR01000976-OPAR01000976.1-human-gut-metagenome-genome-assembly--contig:-NODE-976-length-11277-cov-4.713509_pt1 | contig 11277 bp, 9 predicted proteins | sample MGYA00241061_ERZ501438 | MGnify/ENA primary metagenome ERZ501438 (study PRJEB25962, sample SAMEA2042580) | human gut metagenome | biome: human gut; feature: human-associated habitat; material: faeces...
AAATGGGAAACAGACCCCCAGCCGCAACCGGATCAATGCCCTTTTGCAGCGTCTGGGCCTGCCGGATGACCGCTATTTTGCTCTGCTGAGTAAAAATGAACTGGAGATGGAAGCTCTTCAGAAAGAAATTGTTGCCTGCAATGCGACCGAAAAGGTGCCGGAGGGCTTTGAGAAGCTTGCACAATTTGAAAAGCTGGCAGATCCGGATGATCAAATTGCGCAGCAATTTGCCCTGCGTTCAAGGGTACTTCTGGGACGCTTAGATGGACGCTACACGCCGCTGGAACAAATCGATCTGCTAATGCAGGCAATTCAGCTGACTGTGCCCCGCTTTGACCTAGAGAGTATAGAAAGTTTCCTTTATACAAGAGATGAAATCACAATTATCAATCAGATTGGGCTTGCTTACTCTGATGCTGGCCAAAATAAAAAAGCAGCTGAAATCTACTATCAGCTGCTTAAGTATGTGCGTAAGCATTTTAAGGAAACCATAACATCTATAGGGGTGTTGCCTTTGGTCCTTTATAATTATGCTCGGGTACTGGATTTGTGCGGTCGCTATGAGGAAGGAGCTGCACTCGCTAAAGAAGGACGAGAAGCCTGTATTCAATATGGACATTACCAAGAATTGCCCCGATGTCTGGAAATTGAAGCGGAATGCCGACATTTTATGGGCGATGACGAAATCAGCAAAGAATTGTACTATCAATCGTATTATCTCTGCAAAGTTATTGAATATCAGGTTGGATTGGAAATAGTTAAAAAAGAAGCTAAAGAATATCTGGATCTTACTTTAAGCTAAGTTGCCATCTCCTGGCATAGCATCACATGGCTGGATAGAAGGTCTGTCCGGATTCTCAGGCTGATCAGAACCGTCAGGCTGTTCCGTTTCGGTCACACCAGGCTGCGGCGTGGGCAAGTCTTCAGGCTCAGCGGCAAAGCAGGGGACAGCCAGTAGACTGGTGGCCAGAACAATAGAGGTAATCAGGGTAAAGATACGTTTCATCATTTGTTTTTCCTTTCGTTTTATGTTGTTTTCTTGTTGGCAAAAGGATACCACTACAAGGCCATACAGACCATATCGTGCTGTGTTGCTTTTTTCTAACACAAAACGACGGGTTATACTGAGAATGAGGTCAGATGCTTTCCAATCGGCTTGTGATGCAGCAAGTACTAAAAATAAGAGAATGGCCACCCAAACCAATGCCGTCAAGTCGTTGTCGGATGAAGTGGATTTTAGTTTGTCTGGGAGTAAGTGCACGGTTTCTGCACGGTTTTTGCACGGTTTCAAAACGTGCAAAGGGTGCAAATCGTTGCAAAATCGGACAAAGGGTGCAGAAATTACCGGGTAAAAAATCACATTGCTTTGATTAAAAATAACGATGACTCGAAACTTCCATAAATTGAGACGAACCGGCGGCTTGCTCTCTTAATCAGTGGGCCCAGGGTTCGAGTCCCTGGAGGTGCACCAAATTTTGAACGTCAAATCGTAAGATTTGACGTTCTTTCTTTATGTAGGAAAGCGGCTGCACACTTTCTGCACACCGTTTGCACATTTGCCCGAATCAGGGGCTTTTCTGCGCAAGGTTTGCACAGCCTGCTTTCCTTTTCATAAAAAGAAGAGATGTTAAGCGAACAAGGATCTCGTCAACTCTCTGCGTTCGTCTGCATTCATCAGCCGGATGGCTTCAAGGATCTCTTTACCGGAGATTTTTGTTGCCGCCGGCTTTTCATTTTGCCGGGGCTGAGGTGCTGCCGGGGTCAAATCTTGGGAATAGAAGTTGGCTTCGGTTTTCTCGGTCAACTCCAGCCGGGGTTTGTCCTGCGTGTGGGCATATCCATTTTGCGTCCTTCTATCTGCCCGGTGACTTTGTTCCGCACATTCGCATTATGAACACCGGCTATCAGACGGCCAGCCTGGGCAATCTGTTCGGCCTGCCTTATGTGGTCATGCGTAAACCGGTCCCCATTGATACGACGACGCTGAACTATAATTGGCAGATCTGGGAGACCAATGCGTTCAGCATTTATACCAAGGAAACGGACGAAGTTGACGAGCAGAGCGCACAGGAAGCCGTTGCTGCCGTGCTGCGGTATCTCAGCCGGGTCGGTTTACTGCGATACCACTGCCACAGCGGGTATCTGTCCACCGTCGTGCAGGAAAACGAGATGGCAAATGTACTCACCCCGGCGGGCGGGATCTTCCGCCGCTTCGTGGAGCCGGGACAGGAAGTGAAGTATGGTCAGAAAATGGGCGTGATCCTTGACCCGTTTACTGCGGAGGTGGAGGCAGAGATCACCTGTCCGACCAGCGGTGTTGTTTTCTTCGCTTTGAAAAAAACGCTGACAACAGAACATGAGGTCGCATTTAAGGTGATCCGGCGGCTGCATGGGGGATGTTTGTAAACAAGATCCTGGTATTTCGTAGAGAGTGAGTATAAAAATCAGATACAAGACCCAACTAAGGAAGGTACAGTCCGTGATGTCGAGCTGTACAGCAATTTCAAAACCATTGCCGAAAGTATTCCCGAAACGTCGGTCTTGCTGTATAATGATTCCGGACGGCCCGGCCAGGCGGGGCTTTGTAAAAACCATGACCGAAGCTGGTCTGTTGTAAATCATACCCCACAAGGAGGTCTGTTTCATGAATCTGACGCTGCGAAAGGATGCCGATGCCATCATCGCATCCAGCCTGAACGCTGTCCTGCCGGACGAAGCTGTCCGCCGCGCATTGAAAGCCTTTGCGCCCAAGGGCGGCAGGGTGCTGCTGGTCGCAGCGGGTAAGGCCGCATGGCAGATGGCACACGCGGCGGTGGAAGCGCTGGGCCGTGTGGACGGCGGCGTGGTCGTGACCAAATACAAGCACGTCAGGGGCGAAATTCTGGGAGTAAATTGTTATGAAGCAGGCCATCCGGTGCCGGACGAGAACAGTTTTGCGGCCACCGAGAAGGCATTGGAGCTGGTGCGCGGCCTGGCGGCGGAGGATACCGTGCTGTTTCTGCTCTCCGGCGGAGGGAGTGCATTGTTTGAAAAACCGCTGCTCTCCGGCACAGAATTGCAGGACATCACCGGCCAGCTCCTTGCCAGTGGCGCTGACATCGTGGAGATGAACACCATCCGCAAACGGCTTTCGGGCGTCAAGGGCGGGCGGTTCGCGCAGGCATGCGCCCCGGCTCAGGTATTCAGCATCGTGCTGAGCGATATTCTGGGCGACCCGCTGGATATGATAGCCAGCGGCCCGGCGGTGCCGGATACCTCTACTTGCGCACAGGCGCTTGCCATTGCGGATAAGTATCACCTGAAGCTCTCGGAACAGGCAAAAGTTCTTCTGGCGCAGGAAACGCCCAAGATGCTGGACAATGTGACGACCCAGATCACTGGCAGTGTGCGGGAGCTTTGCACCGCTGCCGCTGCCGCCTGCCGGGAGCTTGGCTATGAGCCCGTCCTGCTGACCGACCAGCTCTGCTGTGAAGCCCGGGAGGCGGGCAGCTTCCTTGGCTCCATCGTCCGGACCCACGCAGGGCAGGGAAAAAAGCTGGCCTACATCGCAGGCGGCGAGACGGTCGTCCACCTGACCGGCAAGGGCCTCGGCGGACGGAATCAGGAGCTTGCCCTTGCGGCGGCTCCGGCGCTGGCCGGGCTGGATGCAGCAGTGTTCTCGGTGGGCAGTGACGGCACCGACGGCCCCACGGATGCTGCCGGCGGCTATGTGGATGGTGATACCCTCTCCGCACTGACCGCCAAGGGCTGGAATGTGTTCGATACCCTGCAAAACAACGACGCCTACCATGCACTGAAAGCTGTGGACGGCCTTATCATGACCGGCGCTACTGGCACGAATGTCAATGATGTTGCCGTGGCGCTGGTGGGGGAGAAGTAAAAATGTGATTCTGGTATGAAAGAGGGGAGGCTCCCATGTACGTCGATTGGGAATACTACAAAATTTTCTATTATGTGGCGAAGTATCAGAACTTTACGAAAGCGGCGCGGGTGCTGGGCAACAACCAGCCCAACATCACCCACTCGATGAACCGGCTGGAAAGCCAGCTGAACTGTGTGCTCTTTACCCGCTCCAACCGGGGCGTCACCCTGACGCCGGAGGGCGAGATGCTCTACTCCCGCATCGCCTCGGCGGCGGTGCAGATACAGGACGCGGAGGAAGAGCTGAGCGCCAGCGCCACCCTCGAGCATGGCTCCATCAGCATCAGTGCGACGGAGACGGCGCTGAACATCTATCTGGCCGAGAAGCTGCGGACGTTCCACACCGAGTATCCCGGCATCCGGCTGCGCATCTCGAACCACTCTACGCCCCAGGCGGTGCAGGCTGTGAAGAACGGAGAAGTGGATTTTGCCATCATCTCCACCCCGGCGGAAGTAGAACAGGGCCTGAAGATGGTGGAACTGAAACCGTTTTATGAAGTGCTGGTGGGTGGAAAGACCTTCACTGCACTGGCCAGCCAGCGCCTGACGCTGAAGGAACTGAGCTGCTATCCGCTCATCTCTCTCAGCGATGAGAGCATGACCCGGAGCTTCTACCGGCAGTTCTTCCTCGACCACGACGCCGTGCTCCGGCCCGACACCGAGGCCGCCACCACCGACCAGATGCTCACGCTGGTGAAAAGTGAGCTGGGCCTTGCCTTCGTGCCGGAACCGATGACGAAAGAGCTTCTGGCCCGCGGCGAGCTTGTCGAGCTGCATCTGCAGGAGATCATTCCATCCCGCTCTATCTGCCTCGTCTACGACCATCACCGTCCACTGAACACGGCGGCCCGGAAGTTCCAGCAGATGTTGACAAAAGCGGAGCCGGGCCATCCGGCAGCGCCGAAGCAGGCGGAGGGCGTCTCTTTCGAATCCCAATAAAATGATTTGTCGTTGTCCCATACCGGAAAGCTTCCCTTTTGATCTGGGAATTTGTTGCAGCGCTTTCAGGCAGCAGTGCTATTATAAAAGAATTTGCAGGATGGGTAAGACGTATCTTGGATATGGCTGCAATATTCGATATGGCTGCAATATTCGTTCTGTATTGGAGAAACTGCCGGCCTTTTATTTTACAGGTCAGATGGACCCGCCATTGGTCGCCGCGACTTCGCCATACCAGAAGGCACTGTCTTTCGGGATGCGCCGCCCGGAAGCGTAATCGACGTACACCAGACCAAAACGCTCTCTGTATCCGCTGTGCCACTCGTAGTTGTCCAGCAGGCTCCAATGGAAGTACCCTCGCACGTCGGCACCGGCCTGAATGCCCTCGGAGAGTTTTTCCAGATAGCGCGCCAGAAAATCAATTCGCTCCACGTCATGCACCTTGCCGTCCCGATAGATTTTGTCGGTGCAGGATAAGCCGTTCTCCGCGATGAACATGGGCAGTCCATACCGCTCCTGGATGTAACGGGGACCCCAGTTCAGGCTTTCCGGCTCTACCGGCCAGTTCATGGCTGTGTGAGCGTATCCCGCAGGGCGCTCCACATAACAGGGGCCATTCGTTCCCATCTGTACAGGCGCGGCATTGTAGATGTTCAGCCCGAGCATATCCGGTCTGCCCAGAGACAGGGCGTCGTTGATGTATTGCGGCACAGCACCGATGCAGGCGGAAAGCTGCGGCCCACAGAGGTCCGGTCCGGGCCAGCGGCCAAGGCACAGAGGGTCGAGCGACATCGTGTGGGTAAAGGCCCAGTCCTCGTCCGGGCAGGCAAAGGTCAGAGCCCGGGCGGCGTCCACATCTGCTTTTGCCTCAGATGCGGGGTAGCAGATGCGGCCTGTGGAGACGAAGCCCACTCTGTTTTCGGCGTCCGTATGGCGGAGCTCCTGCGCGGCAAGGCAGTGCGCATAGATGATATTCTGCCAGCAGGTGAACTGCCCTTCCAGCGGGAGTTTCAGCCCCGGCGCATGCTCACCTGTCCCATAGCCCATTTTCACGATACAGGCAGGCTCATTGAAGGTGAACCACTGGTGGACCCTGCCTTTGAAATGTTCTGCCATTTTTGCCGTGTAGACTGCAAACGCCCGGGCGGTGTCCTCATTCTGCCAGCCGCCCTTTTCTTCCAGCGCCTGCGGCAAATCCCAGTGATACAGCGTAATATACGGCTCGATGCCCGCTTCCAGCAAAGTATTCACAAGACCATCGTAATAGGCAAAGCCTTTTTCGTTCCAGTCCGTGCCGCCGGTGGGGGCGATGCGCGTCCACGCCACGGAGAAGCGATAGGCTTTCAGGTGCATCGACTTCAGCAGTTCGATGTCTTCCCGCCAGCGGTGATAGCTGTCGCAGGCGGTATCACCGGTCTCGCCCCGATAGGTGCGGCCCGGTGTGTGGGAGAAAACATCCCAGATGCTCCGGCCTTTTCCATCCTCGACGGCACCGCCCTCGATTTGATAGGCTGCAGTCGCAGCGCCCCATACAAATTCTTTTGGAAATACTGCCATGTTCGTTCTCCTTTTATCTCGTCAGATACATGTGTACAGGAACTTGAGATCCTTACTGAGTATAGTATACTCTTCTGTGTCTGCCGGTGCAAATAGCATTTTATTGGTGACTATTGTGGAAATGCACACCAGGATACGCTATACTAAAACAGAGAACATGGAATTCATCTGGCGCAAAAAAGCCAAAGGGAAGGGAAACCAGAATGATAGACAAAATGCTCGTGCGCGGGGCAAAGGTACACAACCTGAAAAACATCGACGTGGACATCCCGCTGAACAAGATCGTGGGCATTGCGGGCGTGTCGGGGTCGGGTAAATCCTCGCTGGCGCTGGGGGTGCTGTATGCCGAAGGCTCCCGCCGGTATCTGGAGGCGCTGTCCACCTACACCCGCCGCCGGATGACCCAGGCATCGAAAGCCTCGGTGGAAGAGGTGCTGTATGTTCCGGCGGCGCTGGCGCTGCACCAGCGGCCGGGCGTGCCGGGCATCCGCAGCACCTTCGGCACCGGCACGGAATTGCTGAACAGCCTGCGGCTCATGTACTCCCGCCTCGCAAGCCACCGCTGCCCGAACGGGCATTACATCCCGCCGACGCTGGCTGTTGCGGCGGGCAAGGAGCTGGTCTGCCCGGAGTGCGGTGCGCATTTCTATGCGCCGTCGGCGGAGGAGCTGGCTTTCAACTCTCAAGGGGCCTGCCAGAAGTGTAGCGGCACAGGCAGCGTCCGGACGGTGGACATCGCGTCGCTGGTGCCGGACGACTCGCTGACCATCGACGGCGGCGCAGTGGCCCCGTGGAACAGCCTGATGTGGTCGCTGATGACAGACGTCTGCCGGGAGATGGGCGTGAGGACGGATGTGCCGTTCCGCGACCTGACCGAACAGGAAAAGGACATCGTCTACCACGGTCCAGCAGAGAAAAAGCATATCTTCTACCACGCCAGGAACTCGAATCAGGCCGGTGAGCTGGACTTTACCTATTATAATGCCGTCTACACTGTAGAAAATGCTCTTGCAAAGGTCAAGGATGACAAGGGCATGAAGCGTGTGGAAAAGTTCCTGCGGGAAGATGTCTGCCCCGAGTGTCACGGCTCACGGCTCTCAGCGGCGGCGCGTGCGCCGAAGCTGCGAGGCATCTCGCTGGACGAAGCCTGCCAGATGACGCTGGAAGCCCTCGTGGAGTGGGTGAAGGGCGTGCCGGGCAGCCTGCCGGAAGAGATGCGCCCGATGGCGGAGAGCATCTGTGAGGCATTCGAAAGTACCGCCAAGCGGCTGATGGACTTAGGTCTGGGTTATCTGACGCTTGACCGCTCGGCCTCGACCCTTTCCACCGGTGAGCGCCAGCGGATGCAGCTGGCCCGGGCCGTCCGCAACCGCACCACCGGCGTGCTCTATGTGCTGGATGAGCCGTCCATCGGCCTGCATCCGTCGAACATCGTGGGCCTGACCGGCGTGATGCACGACCTCGTGGCCGATGGCAACTCGGTCATTCTGGTGGACCACGACACCCAAATCCTGAAAGAGGCCGACTGGGTGATCGAGATGGGGCCGGAAGCGGGAGTCAAGGGTGGACATGTCATTGCCGAAGGGACGATAGCTGATTTGGAGGCAAAGCCGGAGTCCCAGATCGGGCCGTTCCTCTCCGGAAAAGCTGAGACGAAATTGCGCCGGTGTGCCAGGGAAGGAGAGATGTTCGCAGAGGGGGCTATCCATCTCTCTACCGGCAGCATCCACACGGTCAAGCCTTTGGAGCTGGACATTCCCAAGGGGCGGCTCACCGTGGTAACGGGCGTGTCCGGCTCCGGCAAAACGACGATGGTGCTGGAAAGCCTCGTGCCGGCGCTGGAAGCAAAGATAAACGGCAGCGCCCTCCCGGCACATATCCGGGAGATTCGCGCCGAGGGCATCGCGCACGTCAAGCTCATCGACGCGACGCCCATCGGCATCAATGTGCGCTCTACCGTGGCGACCTACGCGGGCGTCCACGACGAGCTGCGGAAGCTCTATGCCAAATCTCCGGACGCCAGGCAAAAGGGCTTCAAGGCCAGCGATTTTTCCTACAATACTGGCAGTCTGCGCTGCCCCGGCTGCGACGGCACCGGTGAGGTGAGCCTGGACGTGCAGTTCCTGCCGGATGTGAACATCGTCTGCCCCGACTGCCGGGGTTCCCGCTACGCGCGGGCGGCTTACGGCGTGAAGCTGACCAACAAGGCGGAGCAGGCCGTCTCCCTGCCGGAACTGATGGATATGGACCTCAACTCCGCCCTTGAGTTCTGCGGCGGGATGAAGACAGTGAGCCAGCGCCTGCAGACATTGCAGCAGCTGGGTCTGGGCTACCTGACACTGGGCGAGGAAACGCCCAGCCTCTCCGGCGGCGAGGCCCAGCGCCTCAAGCTGGCCAGCGAGATCGGCCGCACCCAGATCGACTCGGTGTTCGTTTTCGATGAGCCCAGCATCGGCCTCCACCCGCTGGACGTGCAGGTACTGCTGCGGGTGTTCCAAGCCCTGCTGGACAACGGCGCAACGGTCGTTGTCATCGAACACGACCTTGATGTCATCCGCAACGCGGACTATGTCATCGACATGGGGCCGGGCGGCGGCGAGAGCGGCGGCCGCGTCGTGGCAACAGGCACGCCAGAGGAGATCCAGGGAAACCCGGAGAGTATTACCGGAAGATATTTATAACAAAAAGGGGGCAGGTGCTGCGTGACACCTGCCCCCTTCGTCAATATTCTTATTTGCTTTCCGGGATACCGCGCAGTTCGGCACGGAAGCGCTCGGGAAGATCTTCTTCCCGGATATTTTTGACGACTCCCGGAAGCTTTGCGGTTTCGCCTACGGGATAGACCATGATGCACCTCCGATGCTCAGACAGCAGCCAAACAAAAAGTTAATTCTCGGAAGAAATATCCTGACCGAAATACTTCTCGCCCAGCTCCTTGAGGGTGCCGTCAGCGCGCAGCTCGTCGATGGCGCTGTTGAGGGCGTCGAGGAAGGAAGAGTCTTCGCTCTTGACGATAGGGATCGCAACGTGAGAAGCATCTTCGGTCTGGGCGACCAGCTTGAAGTCGGCGTCCGGATGGACGTTCAGGTAGTCGTAGAAGGAGACGTTGGCGTTCAGGGTGGCATCGATGCGGCCAGCGGTCAGCAGCTGGATGGTCTCTTCCAGTGTGTCGATGCCCTGCACGGTCGCGCCGTAGCTCTCGGCCAGCTCCATGTAGGTGGAAGCGAGGCTGTTGGCCGTGGTCTTGCCGGCGAGGTCCTCGAAGCTCTTGATGTCGTCGTTGTCCTTGCGGACGGCGAGGGCGGTGTGGATGTAGCCGTAGGGAGTGGTGAAGTCGTAGGTCTTGGCGCGCTCTTCGGTGACTTCGACGCCGTTGCAGACGAGGTCGTAGCGGCCAGCATCCAGACCGGCAAACAGGCTATCCCAGTCGCTCTCGACGTACTCGGGCTCGACGCCCAGCTTCTCGGCAATGGCACGGGAGACTTCGACGTCGTAGCCCACGAGGGTGTCGCTCTCATCGTGGAAGCTCCAGGGCTGCCATGCGCCTTCCAGCGCGATGATCAGCTTGCCGTTGGACTGGATGGTCTCCAGCTTGTTGGCGGCAGCAGCGGAAGCAGAAGCAGCGGTACTGGAAGCAGTGGAGGCAGAAGTGTTGGAAGAGCAGCCAGCCAGCGAGAGAACACCGGCAGCGGCCATGACGCTCATGAGAGAAATAAAGGTTCTGCGTTTCATAGGTGATGATCCTTTCTTATTCAGTATGGGAAATTTTCTGAAGGAATTCACGGGTCCTTGCCTCTTTGGGATGGGCGAAGAACTCCTGCGAGGGGGCTTCCTCGACCACGACACCGTTTTCCATGAAGACGGTGCGGGACGAGACGTTGCGGGCAAAGCCCATCTCATGGGTGACGACCAGCATGGTCATGCCCTCCTGTGCCAGCTGCCGCATGACGGCCAGCACCTCGCCGGTCAATTCCGGGTCGAGGGCGCTGGTGGGTTCGTCGAAATAGATGATCTCCGGGCCGGAGGCAAGAGCACGGGCGATGGCCACGCGCTGCTGCTGACCGCCCGACAGCTGACGGGGGTAGTAGTCGGCACGGTCGGCGAGGCCGACCTTTTCCAGCATCTTCATGCCGACGGCATCAGCCTCCGCTTTGGGCATCTTCCGGGCGACGATGAGGCCCTCGGTGACGTTCTGCAGGGCCGTTTTGTTGCGGAAGAGGTTGTAGTTCTGGAAGACGAAAGCCGTCTTGCGGCGCAGCCGCGCGATGCTGGCGCGGTCAGCGTGGGCGAGGTCGAATGTCTCGCCGTCGAAGGTGAGCTTGCCTGCGTCCGCCGTCTCGAGGAAGTTGAGACAACGCAGCAGGGTGGTCTTGCCTGAGCCGGAAGGGCCGAGGATGGCCACGACGTCGCCCTTTTCCACCGTCAAATCGACGCCGCGCAGTACGTCCAGACTGCTGGTCGGCTTGGGGGCGCGGCCAAAGATGCCGGGATGGACGCCGGGCTTTGCGTAAGTATGGAAGGATTTGTGGACGCCGCGTATCTCTAACATTGCCATAACAGCCACACTCCTTTCTTACTGGAAGCCGTGGGCGTTGAGCTGGCGCTCCAGCAGCCCTTGCAGCTTGGTGATGACGGTACAGAACAGCAGATACACCACAGCCACCTCACAGTAGATGGGCAGGAAGATGTAGGTGCGGGCGGCGACGCGCTGGCCGGCCATGAACAGCTCCGCTACCGTGATGTTGGAGGCCAGAGAGGTGTCCTTTATCATGCCGATGAGGGAGTTGGAGAGGGCAGGCACGGCAGTGCGCAGGGCCTGCGGCAGCACGATGCGGCGCATGATCTGCCACCAGCTCATGC
>ENA-OPAR01000978-OPAR01000978.1-human-gut-metagenome-genome-assembly--contig:-NODE-978-length-11246-cov-3.722366_pt1 | contig 11246 bp, 5 predicted proteins | sample MGYA00241061_ERZ501438 | MGnify/ENA primary metagenome ERZ501438 (study PRJEB25962, sample SAMEA2042580) | human gut metagenome | biome: human gut; feature: human-associated habitat; material: faeces...
TTCTTTTATTTCGACGATGTAGCATTGGTGGATATGACGGCGGATCAGCGGCTCAAGACGGGCGCTTTCCGCAAGACGGAGCGCGCGCCGAAGCTGCCCCTGCCCATCGGCGTGTCCAACTACTGCCTTGCCTCGTCGGAATACTACTACATCGACAAGACGATGATGATCAAGGACTTTATCGACGAGCGTCCGATGGTGACACTGTTCACCCGCCCCCGGCGCTTCGGCAAGACGCTGAATATGGATATGCTGCGCACTTACTTTGAAAAGAGCGACAAGGATACCTCCGTCTATTTCCGGGATAAGAAGATCTGGGCCTACGGCCAGAAGTACCGGGATTATCAGGGTAAGTACCCTGTGATCTTCCTGACCTTCAAGGATGTGAAGTTCGACACTTGGGAGGAGACCTTTGCGGCCATCCGGGATATTTTCGCAAAGGAGACCCGGCGGCATAAGGAGCTGCTGGCCAGCGATAAGTGCGACGAGTACAGCAAAAAGACCTATGCAAAGCTGGCAGACGGCAAAGTCAGCGAGGTAGAGTTGGCTTCTGCACTGCTGGATCTCTCCGCTATGCTGCACAAGCACTATGCCGTTGCGCCCATTATCATCATCGACGAGTATGACACCCCCATCCAGCAGGGCTATCAGAAGGACTATTACGACAAGGTCATCCGGTTTATGCGGAACCTGTTTTCCGGCGGTTTCAAGGATAATCAGCACCTGTCCTTTGGCTTCCTCACCGGCATTCTGCGGGTGGCAAAGGAAAGTATTTTCAGCGGGATGAACAACCTGTCCATCAACTCCGTGCTGGACAACAAATACAGCGCCTACTTCGGCTTCACCGCCGACGAGGTGATGGAGATGGCGGAATACTACGGCGCTGCCGATAAGTATGACGAGATTTGCCAGTGGTACGACGGCTACCGCTTCGGCAAGACGGAAATTTTCAACCCGTGGTCGGTGGTCAACTACTTCAGCAACGAGTGTGAGCCGAGGCCCTTCTGGGTCTCCACCGGAAGCAACGATATTATCGGGGAAGTGCTTGCCCAGGCAGACGAGGAGATTTATAACCGTCTGACCTCCCTGGTCAACGGCAAGACCTTCACCACCTTCATCGACACCGGCGTGATCTATCCGCAGATCAAGAGCAATCCCTCCACCATTTACAGCTTCCTGCTGGTGACCGGCTATCTGAAGGCACTGAAAACCACGCCCTCCTTCAGCGGCGATTTTATGTGCGAGGTCTCCCTGCCCAACCGGGAGATTTCTCTGGTGTATAACAAGGAGATCTTGCAGCGGCTGGAGAATCTGATCCCGCCGTCCACGGCGATTTCCGTTCAGGAGGCCATCTTCTCCGGCGATAACGCACGGCTGAAAGCGCAGATCCAAACGCTGCTGACCCAGTCGGTCAGCTCCTTCGACACCGCCGGCGAGAATTTCTACCACGGCTTTATGCTGGGACTGTGCGCCCTGCTGGGCGGCGCTTTCGTGACCTCCAACCGGGAATCGGGCGACGGGCGCTATGACATTCAGCTGAAGCCCACGAAAAAGGGTCTTCCGGGTATCCTGATCGAACTGAAAGCGGAGAAAAATTGCAGCGACGAGAAGCTGAAAAAGCTGTCCGAGACGGCCTTGCAGCAGATCAACGATAAGAAATACGAAACCGAGCTGACGACCGCCGGGGTCAGGACGATTTATAAATACGGCGTGGCCTTCAGCGGTAAAAAGGTCGAAGTGGCAGTCGGGGGAGGAGAGAGAATTTCAAAGTATCAAATTGATACTTTGAAGATGTGCTTATATCAAATGCTAAATGAATTAACAAAAATCGAGGGAGACTGCTTATGAAATCAAATTTTGATTTTCTGAATCGATACTGGCCTGCATTGGCACAGATCGGCGCAACCGCAGAAACCTATGTCTATTCTGATCCCAATGCCTGTATCTATAAACTCGGAATGTTTGCCGAGCGCTTAGTGCAGGAGATCCTTGTCTTTGAGCACATTGCGGAGCCGGCTGTTGACAACACCCACGCAAATCGAATTCGTATTTTGAAGCGGGCCGGTTTATTGCCGCACGAAATTGACAACACGCTATATGTTCTTCGCAAGACAAGAAACACGGCAGTACATACAGGAACGGACTCCGTGGACGAAGCAAAGACATTGCTGTCCTTGACATACAATCTTGCTGTTTGGTTTATGGAGACCTATGGAGACTGGGGATATATTGCGCCTGAGTTCGTTATGCCGAGCGAGACCACACACGAAGATTTGGAATCCGTTATTGCCGAGCAGGAAAGGAAAATCGAGGAATTGACGAAGCAACTGGCCGTGGTCAAGACCGCCGCTTCGGGCAAAACGCAGAAGGAGCGCGCAAGGCGGTCAGAATCTGTCTCCGCTATGATGAATTGGAATGAGGCGCAGACCAGATGCTTGATTGACGAGCAGCTTCGTCTTTCTGGTTGGGAAGCTGATACGCAGAACCTGCGCTACAGCAAAGGAACGCGTCCTGTAAAGGGGAGAAATATTGCCATCAGCGAATGGCCTACCAATTCGGCCTTTTACAAAAACGGGTATGCGGATTATGCATTCTTCGTTGGCGAGAAGCTCGTAGCATTGATGGATGCAAAAAAGATGTCGGAAGATGTGGCATCTACCATCGATGTGCAGGTAAAGGACTATGCTGCACATATTAAGCCGGAGGATATTCCACATACGGTTGGAAACTGGAATGGTTATCAGGTCCCCTTCCTCTTTGCTTCAAATGGCAGGGCATATTTAGAGCAGCTGCGGACGAAGTCTGGTATTTGGTTTTTGGATGTCCGGGAACAGGAAAATCAACCGTATCCTATTCGGAACTGGTTTAGCCCAAGTGACCTGATGGAAAAACTTGGTCAGAATACAGCGGCGGCCAATCAGGCGCTGGCTGCAGCAGATAATTCGTTTATGACAGATCCTAATGGGTTGAATCTGCGCGACTACCAGATTAAGGCCATTGATAAGGCAACAGAGGCGATCGTTGACGGCAAGAGGACAGCGCTGCTTGCAATGGCAACAGGAACAGGCAAAACCCGTACTGTTCTGGGACTTATCTACAAGATGCTGGAATCCAAGCGTTTCCGTCGTATTCTTTTCCTTGTGGATCGAGTGTCCCTCGGTGAGCAGGCAATGGACACCTTCAAAGATGTCAAGCTGAAGGAACTGCTGACGCTGGACAAAATATATGAGATCAAAGCGATCGATGACAACATCATCAATCTGGAAACCAAGGTCAGCATTTCAACGGTGCAGGGGCTTTTGAAACGCACGATTCTGGCAGAAGAACCGGATTTGATGCCCGGTGCATTTGATTTGATTATTGTTGACGAAGCCCACCGAGGCTATATTCTTGACCGTGAAATGACGGAAGAAGAAATCCTCTACGATAATCAAGATGATTATATGAGCAAGTACAAGCAGGTTATCGAGTATTTCGATGCGGTGAAAGTTGCTTTGACTGCTACGCCCGCCCTGCACACGACCGAGATTTTCGGGGAGCCGGTCTATACCTACAGCTACCGTGAGGCGGTTATCGATGGGTGGCTGGTGGATCACGACCCTCCATATCTGATTAATACGGATTTCATTGAAAATGACGCACAGTTCAAGAAGGGTGAAACCTTGGCGCAATATGACCCCAACACCAATGAACTTTTGAACGGTGCAGTTTTGGACGATGAAATGGATTTCGATGTGTCGGAGTTCAACCGCAAAATTGTTCTGCCGGATCATACCCGCAAGGTGCTGGAAGAAGTTTCGACCTACCTGAATCCGGAAAGTGGAGAAAAGACGCTGATTTTTGCGGTGAATGATGCACACGCTGACCGTATTGTGGATACGCTCCGAGAAATTTACAAGCCCTATGGCATTTCCAATGATGCCATTATGAAAATCACGGGCAAAACTGCCGGCGGCAACAAAAAGAAAATTTTGCAGGTGATCAAGCAGTTCAAGAACAACCAGTACCCCAACATTGCCGTAACAGTCGACCTGCTGACTACCGGAATCGATGTGCCGGCAATTTGTAATTTGGTGTTTATGCGCAAGATCAACAGCCGGATCCTCTTTGAGCAGATGCTGGGACGCGCGACTCGCCTTTGCCCGGAAATCGGAAAGACGCACTTCAATATCTTCGATGCAGTTCGCGTGTACGAGGACTTGGACGACACTTCCAATATGAAGTCAGTCTCCGTCAGCAAATCAATGGCTGAATTGTTGGAGGATTTGTTCCGTCCGGGTGAGGCCAGCAAGCAGCCTGTCAAAGATCGCATTTTAGCAAGATTGCAGCGTAAGAGCAACAATCTGACCGATGAGCAAAAGTATGATGTATCCGAGCGTTTAGGCGGAAAAACAATTCGGGAATATGCGAAGGAATTGAAAAGCTGTACAGAGGAAGCTTTTGTGCGACGCTGCCGGGAGAATAAGGATTTCCTACTTTGGTTTGATAACCTGAAGGGCAAAAAGCGCGGACATTACTATTCCGAAAAGGAAGATACTCTTTTGGAAACGACTCGCGGCTATGGTGACACGGAAAAACCGCAGGACTATCTGGACTCTTTTGTGGCCTATGTTAATGAGAATAAAGACCGTATCGAAGCGATCCGCATAGCCTGCACCCGCCCCAGCGATATGACCCGGGCGCAGCTTCGGGAGTTAAAGCTGGAACTTGATAAGGAGAATTTCACCGAGAGCAGCTTGAATGAAGCGGCCAGTGCGGTGAGCAATGAACGGATTGTGGCAGACATTATCGCCTTTGTTCGTCGGGCTGTACTTAAAACGCCGCTGGTGAACCACGATGACCGCGTGAAAATGGCCTTTTCTAAACTGATTTCGGCGCATCACTTTAACAAAATGCAGCTGGATCTGCTGGAAAAGATCAAGGTATATATGCTTCACGAGAGCATCCTCAATACCGAGACCTTTGAGGCACCGGCGTTCAAGATGGATGGTGGTTTTGCACGCTTTAACAAGAAGTTTGGCGGGCAGCTTGCGGAGATCATCCGTGAGATCAACACTTATATTTACGAAGGAGCAGCTTAAATGAGCACGCAAGATATTGTACAGAAGCTTTGGAACCTCTGCAATGTGCTGCGGGATGACGGTATTACTTATCACCAGTATGTGACAGAGCTGACCTACATTCTGTTTTTGAAAATGGCCGATGAGACCGGTGCAGATAAGGATATTCCCGAAGCATATCGTTGGGGCTCTCTGACCAGCCGTTCCGGCATTGACCTGAAAAAGCACTACTATACGCTGCTCAGCAAGCTGGGCGAAGAATCCGTTGGCCGCGTGGCGCAGATTTACGCCAACGCATCCTCCAGCATCGAGGAGCCGAAAAACCTCGAAAAAATCATCACGGAGATTGATAAGCTGGACGGGTATGAGGCCAAAGAGGAAGGTCTGGGCGACCTGTATGAAGGACTCTTAGAGAAGAACGCCAACGAGAAGAAGTCTGGTGCCGGTCAGTACTTCACCCCTCGTGTGCTGATCGATGTGATGACGGAGCTCATCAAACCCCAGCTGGGCGACAAGTGCTTTGACCCGGCCTGTGGTACTTTTGGCTTTATGATTGCAGCCAACCGCTATGTCAATGCGCATAACGATATGTATGCACTCTCTGACCGTCAGGCAGATTTCCAGCAGAACAAAGCGTTCAACGGCGTGGAGCTGGTGCACGAAACCCATCGCTTGGCATTGATGAATGCCTATCTGCACAATATGAATGCCAATATCACATTGGGGGATTCTCTTGCACAAAGCGCCAAGGGATTGAAAGATTTTGATGTTATTCTGACCAATCCGCCCTTTGGCACGAAAAAGGGCGGTGAGCGTGCCACACGGGATGACATCTCTTTCCAGACCTCCAACAAGCAGCTGAACTTTTTGCAGGTGATCTATCGCAGCCTGAAGGCGGACGGCAAGGCCCGTTGCGCCGTGGTACTGCCGGATAATGTGTTGTTTGCTGCCGGTGACGGTGCCAGCGTGCGCCGGGAACTGATGAATTTCTGCAACCTGCATACCATTCTGCGCTTGCCTACCGGCATTTTCTATGCACAGGGCGTCAAGACCAATGTGCTGTTCTTTACCCGCGGGACAACCGAGCAGGATAACACCACCGAGGTTGCGTTCTACGATATGCGCACCAATATGGACAGCTTTGGCAAGACCCGGCAGCTGCGCAAGAGCGACTTTGATGAATTCGTGGCAGGATACGAAGACCCGTCCAAGCGCACAGGCGAGCGCTGGAGCAAATTCACTCGTGAGGAGATTGCCAAGAACCCGGATGATAGTCTTGACCTTGGCTTGATCCGCGACGACTCCATTGTGGATTATGACGATCTTCCTGACCCTGTAGAAAGCGGCGAGGAAGCGATTGCAAATTTAGAGGAAGCGGTCGATCTGCTGAAAAGTGTTGTGCGTGAGCTTCGCGCTCTGACGGAGGGAAAGTGATGGCAAGAGCAAAAAAAGAAGCCGCCCTCACGCCCGAAGAGCGTTTGCAGGCAGCTTTAGTGCCGGATTGGGAGTGGCCCTATAAGTTGCCGGAGAATTGGTGTTGGACAAGGATGCAAGAAATAGCACAATGGGGGTCTGGTGGAACACCTTCTCGAAAAGTATCAGAATATTATAATGGTGACATCTCTTGGGTAAAGACAGGAGAGTTAAATGATGATTATATATTCGAAACAGAAGAACATATAACCCAAGAAGCTATTTCACATTCAAGTGCAAAAATCTATCCCACAGATACAGTTGTGATTGCAATGTACGGAGCAACAATCGGAAAAGTTGGCATTCTGGGAATTCCTGCAGCTACTAACCAAGCGTGTGCGTGTGCTATTGTTAAGCCGTCAACGGACTATAAATATCTTTTTTATTATGCTCAATCTCAAAAAGATGATTTTATAAAAAAAGGTAAGGGCGGAGCTCAACCCAATATATCCCAAGAAATTATAAAATTCCACCAGTTTCCTCTCCCGCCTCTTGCTGAGCAGCAGCGCATTGTTGACCGCATTGAAAGCCTGTTTGCCAAGCTGGATGAGGCCAAGGAAAAGGCACAGGCTGTGGTGGATAGCTTTGAAACCCACAAAGCCGCTATTCTCCATAAAGCCTTCACCGGTGAACTGACTGCGAAATGGCGGGGAGAACACGGTGTCTCAATAGATAATTGGAAAACTACTCGATTTGACAGCGTTGCAGCTATTAGAAGCAACTTAGTTGACCCTGCAGAGTATCAGAGTTTTCCGCATATCGCTCCAGATAATATTGAGAAAAAAACTGGTGTGCTGCTTGAATATCATACGATTGCCGAAGATGGTGTGACCAGCGGTAAACACCGTTTTTACTCAGGACAAATACTCTATTCAAAAATTCGACCTTATTTGTCAAAAGCGGTTGTTGTTGATTTCGATGGGTTATGCAGTGCAGATATGTATCCTATTGAAGCGTACCAAAACGCAAGGTGCCTTTGGTATTATATGCTATCAGATGAGTTTTTACTTCAGGCATCGACTGCTGGTTCTCGTTCTGTTTTGCCAAAGATTAACCAAAAAGAGTTATCTGCGTTAACTGTGCATCTTCCGACGAATGATAGAGAGCAAGAAGAAATCGCTCGAATCCTTGATGAACTTTTTGATAAAGAGCAGCAGACCAAAGAAGCCGCCGAAATAGTCCTTGACCAGATCGAACTGATGAAAAAATCCATTCTCGCCCGTTCTTTTCGCGGTGAACTGGATACGAATGACCCAAACGAGGAGAGCGCGGTAGAATTGCTGAGGCAAGTAATCGAACAAGAGGATGGAGATGTGATCAGGCCAAAGGCAAAAGCGAAGCGAATTGCAATTCCCGCAGAAATTAAGCCGTTGTTGTCAGGTGCTAATGAAGAAGCAATTGTCAAACTCCTATTAAAAGCTGCGCCCCAATCTGTTTCTACACAGACAGTAATGTCCATTAGTAAGGAAAAATTTGAGCTTATGGACGCATTACGCAATCTGGAGAAAAAACAGATTGTGTCGAAAAGTGATTCTGGAGAATACTCACTAGTGAGGTAATATTATGCAAATCAAACGGCTTCAGATCGATGATTATCTTTGTTTGGTTGACTTTGATATAGTATTTGACACCGTATCAGGTGGTAGCTCAACAATTCTGATTGGAGAAAATGGCGCTGGAAAATCAACGATGATTGAGTGTATTCTGAACATTCTGATGTCTTTTGATTCTCCCGCAATAGAAAAACAGATTGACTACAGCTATTCTATGGAGTACAACTATGCGCAAAAGGCGGTATGCATTGTCCAAAGCAATCATAATTATCATATCACGGTAGATGATGTTTTCTGTGAGGGAAGCTATAAAAGGGTGCGCTCTTTTATCCGATTTCATTCTTTGTTCCCTCAACGCATCATTGCGTTTTATTCTGGGGCCAACAATAAGCTCTTGCCTCAAATAGAACAAATTAACAAAAGATATGTAAGGCAATGCAGAAATACACTTGTGCGCTTTCTTAAAGCAATGAACGATGAATCTGAGCGCTTCTTGCCGAACTTTCCCAAAAGGAAGTACAACTATTGTGATGAGGGAATGACTCCAATATATTTAGCTTCTATTCTCTGTGGTCAGGAGTCTTATGAACAGAATTATCTTGTTGATGCGTGCCATTTTGATGAAGTCCAATGTGTGGATATGGCCATTAATATTAATAAAGTTGAGGGCATTTTTGGCAGAGAACAGTTCGAAGGAGATGTGCCCATAGGCCTGTACTATTTGACGGATTTCATTGACCATCGGTTTACGGATTTGCTGCGAAGAGGATTACTATATTCTGCTGTAGGAAAGTCCTATTTCGAAATTAAAGGTCTTGAAAAGTTAGGGTTAGATTCTATTGCAATCTTAGAATTTTTTGAGAAACTATACTCTCTGTTTGATGCGAGATTTGAGGTGACTGTCACTCAAGGGAATTCCATAGTGAAATGCAAATCAATGAGCGAAGGGCAGCGCCAACTTATCAAAATCCTTGGTATGCTTGGTATTTGCAAGACGGAAGATTGTCTCGTTTTAATGGACGAACCAGATGCGTATATGAACCCACGCTGGAAGTATGACATCAAAAGCACAATGGATCAATCCTTGAAAGACGCCATAAACGCTCAGGCAATCATTGCAACACACGATCCATTGGTGATCAATGGCGTTCCTAAGGAGTTTATTAGGATATTTACCCAAAACAAAGAACTTGAATCATCCACAGGATTTTTTGTCACAAGAGTTATCACTCCCGTCGAGGACACTGAGGGAATGGGAATCGACGGGTTGCTACAAAGTGAATATTATGGGTTGCAGACTTCTTACGACCAAAAATCGCATAAGAAATTCTTGCGCAGACAAGAATTATATCTAAAACTTATTGGCGGGAATGCTACGGCCGGAGAAAAAGCAGAACTTCGTGAAATAACGAAGGATTTGGGATTGCTGCCGCTATCGTATAATTCAATTGATTTTCTATATGATGATTTTTTGACCGTATATAAGAAGTGCGATCTGTATAGTAAAGAGTATCTTACCTACGACCAGGTGTTAGAGCGCAGAGAAAAAATTAAAGAAATTATTGAGGCGTTATACAAAAGGCAAGTATGAGATATATAAAGATAGAAGATCTTCTGGTATTCAGAAGCAGGTGGGGACAAGGGGATACACTCTGGAAAAACAGTGTGCTCAAAAAGGATTTCAGAGATTTCTTTCACAATAAATGCTGGTATACAGAAGTACCCCTTGTCGGGCAAGATGTACATATTGACCACTTTCGACCCAAGGCAGAGGTAAAGCCTTTTGAGAATTTTAAATATAATCATTTAATTCAAGATAAGGGGTATTATTGGCTAGCAAATGATCCGTCGAATTATAGGGCGTGCTGTATCTATGCTAATCGAAAGACTGGTGGCGGCGGTAAAGGAAATTATTTTCCTCTGGCAGATGATGGCGTATATCAATCGGAAAAAGATGAAAATAATGAGCATCCAATGCTGTTAGATCCATGCGTGGCAGAAGATGTTAAGTTGTTGTCTTTTCTGGGTAATCGCGTAGTTCCTGCAACGGACGATGAACTGGGCAAAGAAAGAGTTAGAGTTTCGGCATCTATTTACAATCTGACTGATGCTTACATAAGCAACGAAAGAGGGAAAATTTGGGCGAGCATCGAACAATTACTTGCAGAGTATGTCTCCGGAGATATTAGCAAGTCCAGCTGTATTCGCCAGCTAAGGGATGCTATATCACCCGAAGCGCCCTTTTCAGCTTGTGCAATAGCTTGTGTTAATTCTCTTGCTCCGGACGAAATAAAGAGTGAACTTGATTTGATACTCTAATTCTATGAAATGAGGGATGATAGTGCTGGATCAGACAAATGGAGTTCTGAAACAATGCAAGAAGTCGTCGCTGGATTTTCAGTAGACACTTCAAGACAAAAAAGTTTGGCAATTATTAAGGAGAAGCTGAAGCAGGACAAGAATACTTAGGAATAGGGCGCCGACCGTTTGGCCGGTGCCCTATTTCTATATGAGCCATCTATAAGCACTCCTTTCTTTTGTATGTACTGTTTTATTCTAAGTTATTCAAATGAAACATGAAGTGTCTTGCCCATGCAAGAAGCCATTTTTTGCAGAAAATCCAACGAGGGATTTGCATTCCCGTTTTCAAAACGCGAAATGTTTGCCTGCGCAGTTCCCATTTTCTCGGCCAACTGTTTTTGAGTTAACCCGGCAGACTTCCGACTTGCGATTGCAGCGCGGATAGCTTCATACTGAGGACCAAGCTGATCGTACTCGGCTTTGACTGCGGGATTTTCAGAAAAAATTTTGTTTTTGATGCTATTATAGTTCATCGGAAAGACCTCATCATACTAAATCAATAAAACTGTCTGATAAAATTATATCGTATAAGATATATTTTGTCAAACAGTAAACAGAATGCATAGAAAGTTCAGCGGTCAGTGCTAATTTGTGCCCAACCCAAACAGCTGGTTCTTGTGCAGTTTTATGAATAGCTATCTACTGAAATTAATGGTATGATTTGTACCGAACCCGGAAATCACTACTTGAAAATAAAGGGGAGATGTTTATAAGAAAAGTACGGGATTTTTACAAAGCGACAACAAAAAATCACTACCCAATGTAGAATTGAGTAGTGATACTTGGCGCAGACGGTGGG
>ENA-OPAR01000982-OPAR01000982.1-human-gut-metagenome-genome-assembly--contig:-NODE-982-length-11224-cov-2.598174_pt1 | contig 11224 bp, 11 predicted proteins | sample MGYA00241061_ERZ501438 | MGnify/ENA primary metagenome ERZ501438 (study PRJEB25962, sample SAMEA2042580) | human gut metagenome | biome: human gut; feature: human-associated habitat; material: faeces...
CTCCTTTTGATCAATTGAGAGAGGTGGATGCTGATGGCAAGGAGTGGTGGAACTCGCGCAAACTGGCGCGGGTGATGGGCTACGGCAAGTATTGGAATTTTGAGCGAGTGATGGCCAAGGCTCAGGCTTGGACTTCGCAAAAGGGCTATCCTCTTGGTGAGCACTTTGTGGAGATTACTGAGATGGCGGAATTAGGTAGTGGTGCGGTAAGAGAGGTGGTCAGTATTCGCCTTTCTCGTGCGGCCTGTATGGCAGTAGCCATGAATGCTGACAAGAAAAAAGAAATGGTGAAGGCTGCCCAACAGTATTTTAGTACGACTATGACTGCTGGTGTTGCAGCCAAGAGCCTCGAATCGTCCATCCTGTTGTATAAAAGTGGGCGTGGAAAAGTGCAGGTACAGGTTGTCTTTGATTCCAGCACCTTTTGGCTTTCACAACAGCGTATGGCTGAGTTGTTTGGAGTGACACAACAAAACATCAGTTATCATTTGATACAAATAGAAGAAAGTGGAGAACTCCATTTGTCCGATGCCTACAAAAGAGTTTTGTTACCTTCGGACAAATGGTCGGGTGAGGTGATGATGTACAATTTAGATGTAGTGATTGCAGTGGGCTATCGCGTAAACAGCTACGAAGCTACACAATTCCGTATTTGGGCAACAAGTGTACTGAAGGAATATCTGACCAAAGGTTTTGTTTTGGATGATGAACGTCTGAAGGGAAAAAATGTGTTCGGTGCTGACTACTTTGATGACTTGCTCGACCGCATTCGTGAAATCCGTATTAGCGAGCGTCGTTACTATCAGAAGATAACTGATATCTACAGTGAATGTAGCGTGGATTACGACCGTCATGCGAGTGAAACGAAACTCTTCTTCCAAACGGTACAGAATATGATGCATTATGCCGTTACGAAGCAGACTGCAGCAGAAATTATCTATGACCGTGTCGATGCGGAACGTCCGCACATGGGATTGACTACTTGGAAAAATGCACCCGATGGAAGGGTCATCAAGTCGGATGTAACGATAGCAAAGAATTACCTGAGCGAGAAGGAGGTGGATTCGTTGAACCGACTGAGCAATGCCTTTATTGATATTGCTGAACAACGGGCCGAAGATCACATTCTTATGACTATGGCTGATTGGGCAACCCTCTTACGGAAATATATGGATTTGAATAATCGTCCGGTACTTCCGGATGCGGGTAGGGTCACTCATGAACAAGCAGTAGAGAAGGCTCTGACTGAGTATGACAAATTCCGTGTCATTCAAGATCGTGAACTCATGTCTGATTTTGACCGGGAAATCGAACGGCTGTTTGGAGATAAGGAGAAGTTATAAACGTAAGCATCCGAAGCAATAGACATTGATGACACTGAATAGCTAAAAATGGCTTCCAATTGGAAGCCATTTTATGTTGAAGTTTATATGCTAATTTCCACGAATTCGTAAGAGTGTAGGCTTTCGAGCAAAAAAATGAGTAAAAACATCTAACGGTAAATTGAAAGTATCAGCTAACTCACTATCTGAATAATCTAGTTCGGTTTTAAACAAATTATATGCTTCAAAAAACAATTGTGGTCGATCTATATAGACATCCACCGGTTCATTCTTTTTGTAGCCTCTACGACTTATTTCAATATTCAGATATTGATACCAATCTTTGTCGATACAATTAAGATCTATGGCTCTGTGAATAATAGCGGCCATAGACGTTAACCAACATTGTTTTAAAGGTATAAGATAGGATAGTTTGAGTTTTAACAAAGAATTCTTAATCTCTTTTTCAGGCATTAAAAATTCCGCAGCAAATCTAAAAGCTTCCTTCTCTTTGTCCCTGTAATGAGGTATCGCAATATTGGGAAATAAATGCATCAGTATATGACCTAACTCATGTGCGATATCAAGTCTTTTACGATCATTGCTTCGATTTCCGTTTATAATCATTACAGGAATTCCGCCATCTGTTATAAATGATACTCCATCAAACCCCTCACCATAGTCATACTGCTCAACTATTATTATGCCATATTTTTCAAGAATGGTACAAATATCTTTAATTGGTCCTTCTGTAGTACCAATTAAACGGCGTGTAAATTGTGCTACATATTCAGGTGTGTATCCTTCTTCCAGGTCTATTGTTCTTAAAGAAAATATAGGAAAGTCAATTGATCCTGCCATTTGGTCTATTATATATCCTATTAGCTTGTTGGATCTTTCTATGTATTCTTTTTCTTTTTTGCCAATTCCAAGTTTCTTACGATAGTGAGCATTCTCTACATTATTAGATATTGATTTTTCATAAAAATCCTTGGGGAATTCCAAAAAATCAATGATTCTTTGTTTTACTTCATCAGACAATTGTCCTATTCCTTTTTCAAATTTAGATAAATTTGATTGAGATAAGCCTTTGACTTTAGACGATAATTCTGTCTGAGAATAGCCTCTATATTCCCTAACGAATGTCAATTGTCTTGGATTCATCATTGTATAATTATTTATTAGTTAAAAGATGAAAAGAGCTTGGCGACTCGGTTATTCAGCTTTCTTTTTAATTTTCAACTCAGGTTTAACTGTTACATGTCCATGGGTAGGGGGGATATTACCAAATAAGTTTATTTCACTTATAGGGGTAATTTCATTTTCTTCAATGGTCCACTTTACTGAATTATCGTCAATGTATAAAATTCTTGGATGAACAATCTCACCTAATTTAGTCTTAGAATAACCAAAGAAAATAATTGGAGATGAACCGTCCTCGTCATTATCGAAAAGACTACCCATTAATTGATTTTCTATTGCATCCATTAGCTTAGTGCGTATATTCATGGGTTTACCATTTTTGCCTATTTTCTTAAACAAAACGATATAACCATTTTCATACAAGAACATACGTCCATATCTTCCACGTTTTAGGTGCGATTCAAAATACGACCTCAGACATTGCATTAACTTCGAGTTAAAATAACTCGCTTCCAAACCACGTATTCTATCTTGAGGATTGGTCATGCCAATCTCAAGATTATACAACTTCACTGCCTCATGAAAGGCTGTGAAAATGTGCCGCAACGCATCTTTCATGTCAAATTGACATTCTTTTGGACTTATTATGCGTTTTCGCTTTCGTTTGTTATTAAAAATGCCTACATTCGCAGGCGAAATAATGTATTTCATATTATAATAATTTTAGTGAGCGCCAAGCTCCGTTAATGATCTCTGTTGCCGCAGAGATTATTTTCGATACAAAGATATATATATTTCTAGATATATTGTATTTTCTGATATATATTTTTCTAAAAATATTGTATTCCGCTTATAGGTTTCCCTCTTTCAAAGTTAGGGATTACTTTGAATGAAGATATAAAACATCCTAATTTGTTTTGATATAGCATGCTGACTATTAAAAATATTCTAAATATACTTTTCTTCAACTTAATTGCAGAAATATTAAACAAACTGTTTCCGACTCAAACAGAGTTATAAATTGCCAAATCTCATAGAAATTTATGTTTTGGGTAAGTTATCTAGTCATTATGACTTCTTCTTTAAGGAATATATTAAAAAGGATTCAGTTAATGAGAGGCGGAAAAGTTTGCATACGATTCTTATAGGATGTGGATTTCACCACTTCATCACGCGTCTTCTTTCCACATCCTCCTCATCCTTCTTCTGCCCAACTTCCCATTCTCTATTGGCGCTTTGGCTACCTACATCTGAATTCTTCAAAGCAGTAGAAAGTCTTTGCAGTTTGGGCGCTTTAGGAACAGGAGCAATTCTAACAGGTGACTTAGCTTTAGTTTGTAGTTTAGGAGGCTGCTGTTTACGTGGTTGCCGTTTCACTCGTTCCAGATTAAAACCTTCGGCATTGAGGTTGATAAGCATGTGGCGCTGGAAATCGATGGCATAGTAGGTGTCGCCATCGTGTAACACCTTGAAGTCTTCTTCACGAAGGGCAGCTCGGACAGAGTGAACGCTTTCATCATTGAAAATCTCACGTAATTGCTTCACAGCATTGGTATGTGACTCAGGTCGTTCTGAAGAGAGGGAAACAAGGTCTTTCCGATTGACCTTATAAATCTTGCAGAGAAAGTCCCGTTCGACTTCGGTGGTGGGATGGAACTGTTCGATGTGGTGGATACGGTTGTTGCGGTCGATGGCTGCGGCCATGAATGGGGGCAACTTCCGGCTCTTGCCATCGTAGTAGATGACGCCTTTTTTGATATAGGCCCGTTGCTTCCTGAGTTTGCGGAAGATTTCATCCTGTGTCATTTTCGGGTCAATTGTCAAGAGGTCGTCAATGAAGCGTTCCATGCGCTCAAAGCGTTGGTCGGGTGTAGCGAAGTCCAGCAACTCTTCGGTTGAAAGAATCCGGGCACCATGGATGACTCGTTTGTGAGTATGGTCCACCAGCATGTAGCCGTAGGGGGGCATCTTTCCGACTGAAGAACACGAGGTCGATGCCCAACTTGGTTTTAAGAGTTTGCTTTAAGTCTTCTTGATTGGCGCTTACATCTCGATAAGTCTTCAAGATTTCCCGAAGCTGCCGGTTGCGTGCTCTGTCCGATTGGGGCTGTTTGTAGAACTGCTCCAAGACGGACAGCGGAATCTCCTCTTGAATCCTTCCTCCTTTCTTGACATAGACCCTTTCCTCCTTCTTATAGACTTCATAGCCCATTGAAACCAGTATGGCTTTGAACTGGGCAAAAGAGGAGAAGTGGTATTGCTTGGCTGCTTTGATATCCTTTTGCGTTGTCTTCTCCCGATTGATACCCATGAGTTTGTCCACCACCACTTGCGAACGTCGGCGCTCGTGGTGATGATTAATCTTGTGACCATCCGGTGCCACACGGGAGGTGACGACATGCAGGTGCAGGTTGTCGGTATCGTGGTGTGCATAGATGAGCCAGGGCTGTCCGGGTTCGGCATACCCCATTTCCTGTAGATATTGGTGTATAAAGTCCAACAGTTGGGCTTCGGTCATTTCCTGTCCCTTGCAGGAGATGGCTACATGGAACTGTGCCTTTCTTACCCGATCGTTACGGGAACTGTATCGTTGCAGGAATCTCACCTTCTCGTCGGGTGGCCGGTTGTATCACTCCGACCGCTCCGAAGTTACGCATCTCCAGCAGGTGCGCTGTCCCTTTTGACACTTTGCGTTCGTTGTAACCAACGGCATGGAAGTTCTCGCTTCCGGGTAATATGGTTGCTATCATCTTGATTCTGAGTTTTGAAGTTTGTGAGTTCAAAGAACGGATGAATCTCAGTGCTTCAGTTCAAGCCACTTCGGTTCATCAGCTCGAAAGACTAAGGTTTCGTGGCCATCCGTGCCAATACATCGAGGCGCTTTTGTATTTGGTTGATAGCCTCTTTGGTTTCCAGAATCACGGGTACCAAGACCTCCAGTACGTAGCTGGGCGATAGCAAATGGACCGCAGCCAGTTCATTGGCCCGTTTCATCGCTTGATTCAGATTGCCGCCAGCCCAGGACAGCTCGTTGTGTACCTGTTGATAGAACTCGCCGATTTGAGGAATCAGTTCATGCTGCAATTTGAGGTCGGGATTGGAATATTCCTTCAGTGCCGACCGCACATAGTGGCTCATACTGGTGTAGGAAGCCGCTTGCTTCAGGTGGAATGCCATCTCTTCTTCGGTCATACGCACCTTGATACTATGGGTTTTCAGTTTCTTCATACAATGATTCGTTATACATGGGTATTTCATATGGATGCTACCTTATATAAGGTTACCAGGGTGGCAAGGTTTCCCGAACCTCTTTTCGCCCGGCGAAACAGCGATGCAATCGCTCCGCAGCGCAGCAGTCGGCAAGTTACTTTTGTGCACCAACTTGCTTCACAAATCCTGCAAAGCCCAGCATATGCTGGGGACGGGGTTCGCTGGTTTCGTCACCTTTCAACTTCTTGCGTGCACTTTGATTCGTGGGATGCTTGTTTCGAAGTATTTCGGTCAGGTGAACTATCGTACTTCGGTCAGCTGTTACACCATTTCCAAGGTTGGTTGGTCCTTCGTTTGTAGTGTCCAAGATACTTGCAGTGAAAAGAAAAAGAGTTTGGAAATCCATGAACCGTCTTCCCACGAACTGGAGTGAGGGGATAAGCCGAATCCTTGTTTCCATCAATCCTTGTTCCTTGCCATCTTAGTACGTTGCACCAAGGGTTACCCAACAGGAGGGAAAAGAAGTTTGGACCTTCCTGCCCCTTTGTCCCTCTGAATTTCCAGACTTACTAGGAGGGAAACAACGATTCTTTGTGTTTGCTTGTTTTTCTTTTCACTGCTTCCCCTTAGGGTTGTGATTCTCAGAAAAGGAAAGGGACAAAAGGGACAAGGGTCAGTCGCCGGTTTCTTGGGTTGTGCCAGAGGTTGAACATCGCAGCCAAGGATACTTGGTCCTTCCGTCAGCACCGCCATAGAAGGGTGGGAGACCGGATACCTTTTCTTGCTCCGACCGCAGCCAGTTCGGAAACTTAGCCATCAGCGAATTGATGTATTTCGAACAATAGCGTTTGTGGGTTCGGATTAGTTCATTGGGTAGTTCTTCCTTAATCATTCGTGCAGATACGATGGTAAGCTGATGCGTTCCCGCTTGCCGATACTCTTCCTTCAGCCCATCCAACTGTTGGGTCTTCCATTGTTGCCATTGCAGACGCATGGGAATGGACCACCGGTCGTAGTCGTTCGGAACAGGACGTTCGAGGAATGCTTCAATGTCATCCAACAGTTCATCTGCTTGGTTCTCGGTAAACTGTTCCTGCAAGCGTCTGGCGGCTGCTTCCATTTCTTTGGAAAGGAAAATCGGTTCGCCTTCCTGGTAATAATGGTAGGCTTCCGCCCACAGCTGCGGAACTTCCGCTTTCAGTGCTGCTTGCCAACTTTCGGGACCTTCATCGCTTTGGATGGGGATAATCCACCAGCGTAGGTTGCCGTTGCAGTTCTGCAGGAAGTTGCTCTGATTGGTGGAGCCGGCAAAGACGTTGCTTCGGGGAATTGTTTCGCATTTGCGGGCGTATGCCGGACGAATCTCATCCTTCTCCCGACTGAGGAAAGCCTTGATGAGTTGCGGATCCTGCTTGTTGTCCATACCACTCAACTCGGACAACTCCACAATCCAGTGTCCGGTGATTTCTTCCACCTTGGTCTTGTCGTCGTGCTTGAAGGAGAAGGAATCGGTAAACCACTCATCGTTGGCTAAGATTTTGAAGAAGGTGCTCTTGCCGGCTCCTTCCGGTCCTGATAGTGTCAACACATGGTCGAACTTACAGCCGGGTTCGAAGATACGGGCCACGGCTGCTATCATCCATTTTCGGGTTTGGGCACGGGTCAATAGGTCATCTTTTCCCTCCAGGTAACGGATAATCACTGTATCGATGCGCTCCCTGCCGTCCCATACCTCCGATTGGATGAACTCCCTGATGGGATGAAAACTTCGTTCCGTAGCAGTTGTCTTGAGCATTTCAAGAATGCGGATTTGCGGAACGTACAAGCCATAGGTCTCTTCGATATAGAGCGCCATCTTGCCAATGGACTCATCGTCGATAAGGTTGCCTCGTTCGTTCTTGAAATCCGGACAGCTCGTTTCGTCCTTCTTGGTGAAGCGGTTGTAGCGTACCTGACTGAGCTTCGGGTCGTTCAGCAGTATCAGTTTGAGGTTCTTTCCTGTCGATTCAATCTGGTTGGTCTTGGGATGAATGCTCAGTCTGGCTTCCCACTGCTCGTAGGTTGTATCGTTTTTCTGATGTTGCAGTTTTACGAAAGCGGTACGCACGAAGGCATTGCCCCGGCAGACTTTCATCATGGCTTGAAAAGAAGGCAATAGACTGAGGGAGGTGTTTCCCTCTACCTTCAAGTCCAAGTGGCCGTATCGATAATGTCGTACCAAGTGGAAGGCATTGCAAGGTTGGGGCAAGTCTGGACTATGTACTCTTTGGGAGCGTTCATCCACTATCAGTTGGATAGAAGGTTCCGTCTTGGATTGATACACATCGCTTTTCTGAGTAGCTACAAACAGGTCGGACAGGAATACCTCTATGGCTTTCCAACAGGGAAAAACCTGGCAGAAAGCACGGATCAGCGCTTCCGATTGATAGGATAATGTTGTCTTCATAACCATTCCTTTCCTTTATTACGGTTTCGCATGCCTTTGGATAAGGCTTCCATCTGTTCTGCAATGGAAGGCTGGCCTTTGCGGCGGCTGTCCGTCAACCACTGGTGCAGTTCGGACGGACGGAACAAGAGATTGCGTCCCGGTTTGTAACAGGGTACCCGACCTTCCTGTACCAGGGTGCGTACCCGTGATACAGACAGTTGAAGGATGTGTGCAGCCTGCTGAATCGTCACCATCTGTTCCGGTGCAGCAGGAGCGGCTGGTGCCTTAGCCAGTTCCTGATACAGTTGGCGGACCGTCTCGGTCAAGGCATCCACCTTCTCATCCAGTTGAGCCATCCATTGCGGCATTTCTTCAAAATGAATTGTTTTCATAATGCGTTATTTTTGATTGTTTTGCCGCAAAGTTGAAAGGGGATGGTTCAGTAATCAAGTTATTCTGCCGATAACCAACGAATAACTGCATTACCGGTTACTCAGTCGGTCTTAACAGGGAGTTGCTCCGTTCCGGGAAAGACATAAGGCACTATTTCTTCCTTTTCTTTGATGAGCGGAAGCCGGGAGGTCTCGTTGGTCAGCTTGGTCTTGATGGATGTTTCTTCTTTCCCAGCAAAAGCATAGGGGAAACTGACTTTGAGAAAATGAGGGATAGTTTCGCCTTGGTTCATCTTCTTGCACAGTATCCGGATGCGGGTACTGACATTCCAGCCATAATGCTCCAGGTCATAATTGTAGTAGAGAGAGGTGTTCTCTTTTTCCACCTCTTTAAAGTTGTATGTTTTCGCTTCGCCTGCCGGTGCCTTGTTTACGCGATAGAGTTCCTGGATGTTCTGGATGAGCGTATCGATTTGGGTTGGGGTAAATACCTTTTGGAACGTACCTCGTGTATAGGCAAAGATTTCCTCTAATACCTGTTTCTCTTTCAACAGGATTTCTTCGGTCTGCTGCTGAAGGCTTTGGGCGTTTCTGTCTTTCAACGCCTGCTGATGTGCCATCTGTATCTCAGCATCCAATTGGAGTTGTTGAAGGAAAGCCTTTACGGACGTTACTTCTTCGCCTTCAGAAAGTGGAGTCCGGTGATGTACAGACAGCAGGCGCATGATTCCCTGGGTTGCCATGGGGGTGATGATGCCCACCAGAAGGGCCGTAACACTTCCTGCCACAATGAAGATTACAAAGAACATCACCAGCATGTAGAGGAGAGCTGGTGTTCCTTCAGTTCCGGCTTCCACGGCTTCGGCATACTTCAAATATGCCCCCATCAGGGCAATCAAGAAAAGAAAGGTGGCCAGGCAGGCCATTAGTGTTTTTTCGGGATGGTAATTCATGTTGATTCTTTTTAATGGTTAGTAATCATTGCTGCAAAAGTATGGTTCAAGTGTGGTATAAAAGAAATGCACAACATCAATTTTCGTTCGAAGTGAGAAAAGTGGGTTTTGATGCTTAATTTAATAAAAAAAGTCCGCCACCCGGAGGCAGCGGACCGCTAAATGCCCAAAAAGGTTACAAAAGGGCGTCCCACAAAACTAATCGGCAGTAGATTTTTGAGCAGACAAATCCTTGGGCTTGATGGAAATCTTGCCGAGCGTATCCATCAGTGCCGTGGGGATGTCGTGGGTGTAACGCAAAGTGGTCTCCAGATTCTTATGCGTAAGCGCTTGACTCACCACATACGGGTTGGTGCTCATGGCCATCTGCAGAGTGGCGTAGGTATGTCGGAAGCAATGGAAGGTGATGTGCTTGCGGATACCTGCTGCCTCTATCCAATCGCGCAAAGGCTGACTGGTCATGGTCTTCTTGAAGCCTTCGAACACTTTGCCCGTAGTCGCTTCGCCCATCAGTTCGATGGCTTCCTGACAAAGCGGAAGGGTAGTCGGCGTTTTCGTTTTCTGGGTGCGGAACACCAGACACAGGCCGATACCACTCACTTCCCGTACATGCTCCCAAGTTAGGTTGTACACGTCGCTGAAGCGGAGTCCGGTCAGACAAGAAAAGAGCGAAGCACGTTTCAATACCTCAATTTCACAAGGTGTCTGAGCCAGCTGAATCAGTTCCTCTTGGGTCAGGAACTCGCGTTCCACCTCTTCCCATTCGATGTAATCCAAGTAGTCGTTGATGTTTTCTCTCAGCAGCTTCTCCTTGTAAGCCATCTTCAGGAGGGCCCGGAACGTAGAGAAGTAGCCGGCTGCGGCATTCTGTGAAAGCTTCTTGTTCGTACATTTCAGCTGATGCGCATTCAAAAGGTATTCGCGGAACTTCATGCAGAGATCCACAGTCACTTCTCCGAACGTACATTTCCCTCCCGTGAATACCAGGAAATGCTGATAGACAATGCTCCATTTCTGATACTTTCTGCGTGTAATCTTTTCAAAGTAGCTGAGAAAGTTCTCCTGCAACTGATGATGGTCGAGAAAACCGAACTGGCGGTTGATCACCGTTTCCTGTCGGCGGCATCGGATGAGTTCCGCTTTCTCCAGCATAGATTGGTTGAAGTTTCGTTCTACGGCATTCTTGGGCATCCCATACAAGTAGATACCCAAATATTCGTGGCGTTGGGAACGGTTGGTACGCGGATTGCGAATGGCGGGATAATAATCCAGATATAACGTCACCTTGCCCGATTTCAGCAAGCGTTGGCGCAAGGTTACTTTAGTGCATACATGCATAGTCTTTTTTTTAATAAGTTCAACAATCAGTGGGGCAAAAATGAGAGGTAATGGTTCAGTAATCAAGTAAGGAACATGATAACTATTCAATAACCGATTACCACCTCATTTCAGCGTTGGAGGTTGGAGGATGGCATCGATTTCCGACCGTAAGATATAGGTGTATTTCCCCACCTTCTTCTTGCGGAGGCCGTGGTACTTTACATAACTATAGATTTGGTCGTGCGTCAGCTGGTAGATGGCTCTTGCCTCGGTGTAGGAAATCCATTCCTCCTGCTGAGGTGCTTCCTGTTTAGCAGCAAACACCCGGTCGCAGTGAGTCTTGCTCCAGAACGTTTTGCCACGATGAAATACCTTGGGGATGTGGTGAGCCTTGCCTTGTGCAAAGACCCATGAATTGCTTACTCCGAACCTTTCCATAATCTCTTGCGTAGGGTA
>ENA-OPAR01000983-OPAR01000983.1-human-gut-metagenome-genome-assembly--contig:-NODE-983-length-11222-cov-3.002060_pt1 | contig 11222 bp, 10 predicted proteins | sample MGYA00241061_ERZ501438 | MGnify/ENA primary metagenome ERZ501438 (study PRJEB25962, sample SAMEA2042580) | human gut metagenome | biome: human gut; feature: human-associated habitat; material: faeces...
TCATTTCGTTGGGAAAGATAACATCGTATTTCACTGCATTGTATTTCCCGCTATGTTAAAAGCCGAAGGAAGTTACATTCTACCGGACAACGTACCGAGTAACGAATTCTTGAATCTGGAAGGAGACAAGATTTCTACTTCACGCAATTGGGCGGTATGGTTGCACGAATACCTGACCGACTTCCCCGGCAAACAGGATGTACTCCGTTATGTATTGACAGCCAATGCACCGGAAACCAAAGATAACGATTTCACCTGGAAAGATTTTCAGGCACGCAACAATAACGAATTAGTCGCTGTATACGGAAACTTCGTTAACCGCGCGCTGGTATTGACACAAAAGTATTTCGACGATAGAGTGCCGGTTTGCGGAGAATTGACCGACTACGATAAAGAAACGCTGCAAGAATTTGCCGATGTAAAAGCCGAAGTAGAGAAGTTACTGGATGTATTCAAATTCCGTGACGCCCAAAAAGAAGCTATGAACTTAGCCCGTATCGGAAATAAGTATCTTGCAGACACCGAACCTTGGAAGTTGGCAAAAACCGATATGGAACGGGTAGCTACGATCCTAAACATCTCGTTGCAACTAGTTGCCAATCTGGCCATCGCTTTCGAACCGTTCCTCCCGTTCAGTTCGGAAAAACTCCGTAAAATGCTGAACATGGAAAGTTTCGAGTGGAATCAGTTAGGCCGTACGGATTTACTTACCGAAGGACACCAACTGAACAAGGCTGAACTGTTGTTCGAAAAGATAGAAGATGATACCATTCAGGCTCAGGTAGACAAGCTACTGGCTACCAAGAAAGCCAACGAAGCTGCCGGCTATAAAGCGAACCCGATCAAACCGGTCATCTCTTTTGAAGAATTTGAGAAACTGGACATCCGTGTAGGAACGGTATTGGAGTGCGAGAATGTGCCTAAGATGAAAAAGCTACTGAAATTCAAGATTGCAGACGGCCTGGAGGACCGTACTATTGTGAGCGGTATAGCACAGCATTACAAACCGGAAGAGTTGATAGGCAAGCAAGTATTGTTTATAGCCAACCTGGCTCCGCGCCAATTCAAGAACGGACTAGTAAGCGAAGGCATGATTCTGAGTGCGGAAAACTTCGATGGTTCTTTGGCAGTAACCAGCTTATTGAATGAAGTAAAACCGGGAAGTGAGGTAAAATAATGAAGCAGGTTTTATTATACAACTTAAACAATCAAAAGGGGAAGCAGATCGAAAAGATCTGCTCTTCTTTACATATAGAGGTTCATCATATCCAACCCGAAGAATACCTCGAACAAGTGGGAGCTTTAGCCAGTTTCCCGGGTTTTGCAAGAAAAGAAACGCCCGTATGCAACACTGTTTTTAGCGAAGAGATGCTGCTATTCAGTGAATTTCTGCCAAGAGAAATACATGGTGTGCTTGATGCCTTCCGAACTGCAGGCATTTCCGTACAACTTAAGGCATCTTTAACCCGGCATAATATACATTGGAACTCCCTGCAATTGCATAAAGAGTTGCTTGACGAACAAAAAGCGTTGGGAAACTAAGAAGGTAGAGAAGGAAAAACATCGCTATGGCAGAAACGTCACTTAAAGATAAAACAGCAAAAGGACTGTTCTGGGGAGGTATCAGCAACGGGCTACAACAAATACTGAGCTTAGCATTCGGTATCATGTTGGCACGTTTGCTTTCTCAGACAGACTACGGTATGTTCACCATGCTTATTATCTTTACAACGGCTGCCAACCTTCTATTGGATAGCGGATTCACCATTGCACTTATCAACAAAAAAGACGCTACGAACCAAGATTATAACTCCGTATTCTGGTTCAGTACCGGTATGGGAGTTCTTCTATATATACTGCTTTTCTTGGCGGCGCCTTCCATAGCCGTATGGCTAGAGGTTCCTTCGCTCACCGCCCCCGCCCGTTTCATGTTCCTTTGGTTTTTGTTCGGTAGTACGGGTACGGTACACAATGCCATTCTTATCAAGAACCTAATGATAAAGGAAAAAGCGAAGATTGAAATCACCGCTTTCGTCCTCTCCGGCGTTACAGCCGTGATAATGGCATGGCAAGGTATGGCCTATTGGAGTTTATTTGTACAAATGGTATTGCAAGGCTTCATCGGCACTCTGTTACGTTGGTATTATTCGCCCTGGCGTCCGGTCTTCCGGTTCGATCCGGCTCCACTGAAACAAATGTTTCCTTTCAGTGCCAAATTGCTAATTACCGGCATATTCAATGTCATCAACAACAATATATTCGGTCCACTGATTGGGAAATATTATTCACCGAAAGAAGCTGGAGACTACGGACAGGGGTACAAATGGAGCTACATTGGTTACACCGTAATATGGAACATGGTAAACACTGTTTCACAACCGATTTTAGCACAACTGGCCAACAATCCGGAACGCCAGGAACAGGTCTTCCGTAAACTGGTTCGTTTTGTTTCATTCTTGGTTTTCCCTTGTATGCTGGGACTGGCATTCGTTTCTCAGGAATTTATTACAATCACCGTCACCGACAAATGGGCAGCCAGTATCCCCTATATGCAACTTTTCTGTATATGGGGAGTCATTACACCTATTAACAACCTCTGTACCAACGTCATTATCAGTCACGGCAAATCGGACATCTACATGTATTCCACCATTACACTGGATATTGTGCAACTGGCTGTGGTATTTCTTTCCTATCCTTTCGGACTGATTCAAATGGTTATCAACTATATCATGGTCAACCTACTCTGGTTCTTTGTATGGTATGTTTTTGTGCGCCGTTACATTCCCATACGGCTTTTCAACTTAGTATGCCGAGATATCTTTCCTTTCTTATTTATCACATTAGGAAGCATCGCCATAGCTTATTTCATCACCTTGGACATAGAAAACATCTATCTCCGCTTGGTTACAAAAATAGGAATAGTCGCTTCGCTATATACAGGAGTCTTATATCTTTGCAAAGCCGTTGTGCTGAAAGAAAGCATCCAATATCTAAAAAAACAGTTCAAATGAAAAATATCGTCGTTATACCTGTTTATAAAAAGAACCCGTCGGAAGAAGAACTGAAATCACTTCGCCAATGTATCCGCATATTAGGCAGTCACGACATCTGCCTGATGTGCGCCGAATCCCTAGACCGCACGGTTTATAATCAGATATTCGAAGAAGAAGGCGTCACCTACCGGAGCGAATTTTTCGATGCGTATTTCTTCAGCAGCCAGCGAGGCTATAACCGGCTTATGCTGAATTGCTCATTCTACGAACGCTTTGCCCAATGGGATTACATGCTTATTTACCAATTGGACGCTTATGTTTTCAGCGACCAATTAGATGAATGGTGCCGGAAAGGATACGACTATATCGGAGCACCTTGGAGCAAGCTAAACGGGAAAATAGACTGGCATAACTGTGGAAACGGAGGTTTTTCCTTACGAAAAATCCTTTCGTTCATTCAGTTATTCTCACATACAGGAAAAGTACTCACCCTGAAAGGATTATGGAAGTTTCACCGCTACCGGGGACCATTACACCGCACTCCGTTAGTGATTAAAGGATTCTTCGGCATAGCCAATCGGTTGGAAGATTATACCAACGGAGAAAGAGTAAATGAAGATTTGTTTTACGCATGCCTTTCACACTGTACGTACCAGGCATTCAAAATCCCGAAAACACGGGAAGCCATGTACTTTGCTTTCGAAGAGCACCCCTCATTTTTATATACACAAACCAATCAATTGCCCTTCGGATGTCATGCCTATTTAAAAAACGAGTATGAAACATTCTACAAACCGTTGTTTGAAAAAATCGAAACGGAACAGAAACCAACCAACAAATCACTCCAAACGGTATCAGTGGTCATGTGTACTTACAATGGAGAAAAGTATATAAGGGAACAATTAGATTCTATTATAAACCAAACTTATCCCATCCACGAGTTAATAATCGAGGACGACTGCTCCACAGACGGAACGGTATCCATTTTGCGCGATTATCAAAAGCAATACCCATATATCCGATTAACAGTGAACGACAGCCGCAAAGGAATTAATGACAACTTCTTTTCTGCTATGCACATGGCTGAAGGAGATTACATAGCCCTTTCCAATCAGGATGATATTTGGGAAATAGATAAAATAGAGAATCAAATGAAAGTGATGGGAAACAATTTATTATGCTCGGGATACTCCAAACCTTTCTCCTCCGACGGTTCTCCTATTCATTATGATAAACGTATTCCCAACTATTCCTTATTCAGAGCCATCTACATAGGTATTTTACCGGCACATACCTTACTGTTAAACAAACGGTTGTTATCCTACTTACCGGCAGATTCCCCTTTGCCATATGATATGCAATTGCAAATCGCCGCAGCCTCAATGGAAAGCATCGTCTACGTAAAAAAATTGTTGGTAAACCAAAGAAGATATAGAACAGATGCCACCAATTCCAGCCTTGTGCACTGCGAACTGACTTTAAACAATATATGTTCCAAAGTGAAGGAAACGATCCGATATTATCGGGAAATAAAGCCCTTTATGCAACAACGATTTTATACGGTAGAAGCTTTTTTAAAGCAACTTCCCGTAAAAAGCAAGCTATTGGATGAAGCTCTCTTAATGGCGCATTTACAAACTCAAAACACATGGAAAAGCCATTGGAAGCTCACTTTGTTATGTGTCAAGAAAAGGGATTATCTCTTTCATGTAAAAGACAATAATAAAATCAGAGCCATGCTTAGAGCTTTCTATTTCCCCATTTTTTGCAGTTATTATTACCGCTATATGAGCAAAAACTTTAAACGTTGATCTTAAAAAGAAAAAGGCCATGATTACATTAGTTCCAGTCGGAGGCTTAGCTAACAGGATGCGTTCCATCGCATCCGGAGTTTCCTTATCCCAAAAATACGGAGAAACATTGCAGATAATCTGGTATAAAGATACAGGTCTGAATTGCTGCTTCCGGAAGCTATTCCAACCCTTACTTCTTTCTGATGTAAACATTCGGGAAGCCACTAAACTGGATATGCTATTGTACGACCGTCCCCGAAAAAAGAACTTTCAAGTTCCTCGCTTTTTTCAACAATTTCTTTTCGATACCTGCCTTTATGAACGAGATGCACGCACACAAACAGATAACGAATTCGACTACTGTGAATGGAGCCATACCTTCCAACGCAAATATATAGCAAGCTATAACAGTTTCTTCCCTGCTACGCCTGCGCTTTTCCATAAACTCTTCATTCCGGTACAACCAGTTCAAGATAAGATTCAGGAGTATGTATCACAATTCGGTGTACACACCGTAGGCATACACATCCGAAGGGGAGACCACCAAACAGCCATCAGTCAAAGCCCTCTGAAACTATTCATCCAGCAGATGGATAAAGAACTGGAGCAACAAGAAAGTACTTTTTTTCTCGCAACCGATTCGGAAGAAGAAAAGCAGACGCTTCTGCACCGTTATGGAGATAGAATAATCACCACCTCTCAACCTGCCCACAGGAATTCCATAGCCGGGATGCAACAGGCGGTAACGGAACTATATACGCTTGCCGCCACACAAAAGATAATAGGTTCATATAAAAGTTCTTTCTCCGAAATCGCTGCTACCTTAAGCGGATGTCCACTTATAACCATAATCAAATAATATGATGACGTTTACTATATTCCCCCATCTGCCTTTCCATCCGGATGCTAAACCCAATCCGTATATTCAAGATTTTATTGCCACTTTAAACAAGCGGCAAAACACGGTAGTAGTCAATCCACCCCATAAAAACCCGTTACTCAGCTTGTTTTTATGCCGCCAATGGGGAGATATATTTGTATTTAATTGGTTCGAAAGTATTCCCGACTTCAAATATGGCAGATTACAAGCATTTATTGCCATACTCTTGATTTTTACCCTTCGCCTGAGAAGAAAAAAAATCGTATGGGTATTGCACAACAAACGTCCGCATGACGCCAAACATCTTTGGCTCAAGAAGAGACTAACCCGATTCATCGCCTACCGGGCAGACTTAATTCTTACCCATGCGCAAGACGGGGTGGACCTTGTAAGGACAATCTTTCCAAGTGCAGCACACAAGGTTCATTTCATCAATCATCCGACAAAGAACAGGCTTCCGCAAGCCTCTTTATCGCTACCGGTTATCTATGATTTACTTATTTGGGGACATATTTCCAAGTACAAAGGGATTTTTGAGTTTGCTGAATTCGTCAAACAACATCCTACACAAATGGGACATCTACGAATTTGTATTGTAGGAGATTGTACTCAAGAGAAAGTCTTTAATACTTTACAATCGTTAGTGCCGTCCAACATTACCTGTATCCGTCACAGCCCCACTTTTGAGGAACTCGGAAGATACATCCGCCAATCGCATTTTGTATTAGTTCCCTACCAACCGGAATCCATTCTTAGTTCGGGCATCTTAATGGATTCTCTTTCTTTCGGGGCCAAAGTGATAGGTCCACATACCGGTTCGTTTAAAGATTACGAACATGAAAATAAATTGAATGTCCATACCTTCACTTCTTTCAAAGAGATTCCGAAGATTATAAGCAACGAAAAGGATACACAAGTAAACCTTGAACAATACGCCCGATTTCTAGAAGAAAATAATTGGGAACACTTTGCCGACAAACTTATCGGACTACTTCAAGAAATTAACCATTAAATAAGCAACTAATGAAATCCATCAAACTGTTTCTCAACCGGATAAAATTCTTGCTGCAAAAGCAAGCAGGCATCACCCAGAGCCAAAAACCTTACCCAAATTGGTACAACTTTTTCGCGCTCTGCTCCACCGAAAATGGAACGAGGTTACATTTTACACCTGATTCGCCGACCGTCTGCAATACCGAAGCAAACAAATTTATACCATACATCGCATTACCAAAACTAAAGGAAAACATTTTATAACTGACAACATATGAATTCGCCTAAAATAGCCCTCGTTAAACAAGAAGTCTACCAAGACTTATATGTTTGCCCAGTAACGGAAAAAGACCCTGCACAGGTTCTTTTTTCCTCGCAGGGACGTGTCGGTCCTATCGGTCTAATGGCCGAATTGGATGCTGATTTCTACATAGTGAAAGAAACGTATGAACCGGAAACACAACTTTATCGAAAAGTAATTCCGCATATTGCCAAATATCTTTATCTTTTAAAGACCGAAACGTTAGACAAGATTCCCGGACAAGAATTCAAACAACCTGGTAGTACACATGCTAACGGCGAGTATGCTGTAGAAGCTGCCAACATTGACTGGGGACAATATGACATTGTGATTTCTATCAACATCAGTCTACCTACCAATCTTATATTGCAGTATCCACATACGTTGTTTGCTTACATGATTGGCGAAGCAAACATGGCCACCCGAAAAGTCCGTTTCGGATACGATGCCACCCTGAACCAAATGACAAGAGGTATTACCACCGACCAGAACGGAGTAATTGATTTTCCTTACACCTTTGTAAAAGGTGATACCTTGGAACACATCATGCAAAAAGCTTTAGGCAGAACTTCACGGAAACAAGGCGTATTTATGGAAATCAATTCAACGAAAGAACGCCCTGTAACACGTGTACCTCACCATTTCCATCCTCTGGAAGAAATCGGTCAGCACATCATACTACACCAACAACGGATTGCCGAAAATCTGAGGAATATCTATGATGCTAAATACTTCGTTAAAATGGGCGGACGTCAGATTCGGGGAAATTCCGTGGCCGAAGCCGTTTCCTTAGGAGCTTTAGCCATAATGAACCGCAACGAAGTGATACACAAAGAACTGATTATCGACGAATGCCATGTAGAAAACATGGATGAAGTAATAGCTCTTATCCAACGATTGGAAACACACCCTGATGAATACGCTCACTTGGTAGCTAAACAAAGAGGCGTCCTGACCCACCTGTTTTTCGACTGCCCGATGAAAGCGTTGAAACATAGTCTCGAAACCAAGCTTCAGAAAGGTGGAGCACACCCTTATACTTGGTTCCATAAATTAACCGACCGTATTTACTGCATTAAACCCTTTTAAAGAATTATGAGTTACGCACCCGTTTTATTATTCGTATACAACCGTCCGGAACACGTACGCCAAGCCATTTTGTCGCTGCAACAAAACGTCTTGTCTAAAGAAAGCGAACTATTTATCTACTCTGATGCTCCCAAAGATGAAACTAGCAGAGAGGCTGTTAATGAGACGCGCCGTTTTATCCGTACGATAAACGGTTTCAAACAAATAACCATCATCGAACGAAACGAAAATTGGGGACTTGCACGCAACATTATCGATGGCGTGACTACTCAAGTCAACCGTTATGGGAAAGTGATTGTACTCGAAGATGACCTTGTAGTGGCTCCTTATTTCCTACAATTCATGAACGATGCTTTGGAAGTATACAAAGACGTAACGGAAGTCGGACATATACAGGCATGCGACTTTACCCAAGCTCCCAACCTGCCGGATACCTTCCTCATCAAATGGACAGGCAGCTGGGGATGGGCGACCTGGAGCCGTGCCTGGAAACATTTCAACCCCGACGGAAAAGCACTTTTACAAGAGCTTGAAAGAAAAAAACTCACTTATGAATTCGATTTCAACGGTAAATATGGATATACCCGCATGCTCCGCCGGCAAACGGAAGGGAAAAATAATTCATGGGCCATACGATGGAATGCCAGTTTGTTCTTACAAGGAATCCTCTCGCTGAATGTAGGTAAATCTTTGGTACAAAACAATGGATTCGATGGTAGCGGGACAAACTGCGGAGGCGGAAAGCTCTATGCTTCCAGCCTCTACATGAAGGAGTTACCGGTGGTTCTCATTACCCCTGCAATAGAAAATCTTACCGCGCGTAAAGCCTATATTGACTATTACGCACGTACCAATTCGTTCTTTGCGAAAGCCTTACGCCGTATTAAACGGACCTTAAAAGGGGATTTCGGTGCCTGAGTACTCGCCTGCCGGAACATTCTTCCACAGGTCTGTGAGATGAGAAAGAATATCTATCTTTGCTTTCACACGCAATTAAAGTTTCAAAAAGATAAAAATAAAGTAGAAAAAAAGTACTTTTGCAGAAACATTTGGAGCAGCTTATGAGAGTACTAATCATTAACACATCGGAAAGAATAGGAGGAGCTGCCATTGCAGCATGGCGTTTAATGGAAGCGTTGAAAAACAACGGTATCAAGGCTAAAATGCTGGTACGCGATAAGCAAACCGACCAAATAACGGTAGTAGAGTTAAAGAAATCATGGTTGAATATCTGGAAATTCATTTGGGAACGTATCATCATCTGGAAAGCCAATCATTTTAAAAAACACGAATTATTTTCGGTAGACATTGCCAACACAGGCATCGATATCACTTCCTTACCGGAATTTAAACAAGCCGATGTAATCCACCTTCACTGGATAAACCAAGGCATGCTCTCTCTTCGCAACATTCAACAGATTCTGGACTCGGGCAAACCTGTGGTATGGACCATGCACGATATGTGGCCTTTTACGGGTATTTGCCACTACGCCGGAACTTGCGACAGCTACATCAGCGAATGCCGATATTGCCCATTATTATACGGAGGTGGAAGCAAAAAGGACTTGTCGTATCGTACATTCCAAAAGAAAAAGGAACTGCTCGAAAAATCGCGCATTACCTTCATTGCCTGCAGTCGCTGGCTGGAAGCCATGGCAAAACAAAGTTCATTATTAAAGGGACAAACCATTACAAACATTCCAAATGCAATCAACACGAACCTCTTCAAGCCCCGCAACAAGCAAGAAGCCAGAAAGAAATGCGGATTGCCGCAGGACAAGAAGCTTCTTCTTTTCGGCTCGTTAAAAATCACTGATAAACGGAAGGGAGTGGACTTCCTGATTAAAGCCTGCGAACTGCTCTGCCGGAAACATCCGGAAACAAAATCCCAGTTGGGAGTGGTAGTAGTAGGCAAACAGGCACAGCAACTGGCCGAGTTGATTCCATTTCCTGTGTATAATATGGATTATGTAAGCGATGAAAAGAAACTGGTAGACATCTATAATGCCATTGATTTATATGTTACTCCTTCCCTACAAGATAATCTGCCTAATACGATTGTGGAAGCTATGGCGTGTGGCATCCCTTGCATAGGATTCCATGTAGGAGGAATTCCGCAAATGATAGACCATCTGCACAACGGATATGTAGCGAAATATCAGTCGGCGGAAGATTTTGCCAACGGCATTCATTGGGCGCTGAATGAGGGCGAATACGAAAGTCTCAGCGAAGAGGCTTGCCGTAAAGCCGTTGCATGTTACTCGGAAACCACTATCGCAAAAAAATACATCGATATATATAATAAGGTAACCGGCCATGACGCATAACCGCTTTTTCCACCCGAAGTTCTCCATCATCACCGTTACATACAATGCAGAAACTGTATTGGAAGATACGATTCAAAGCATTGTGACCCAAACCTACAAAAATGTGGAATATATTATCATAGACGGAGCCTCTAAGGACAAAACCATGGAAATAGTAAACCGTTATCGGGATCATATCCATACAGTTATCAGCGAACCAGACCAAGGGCTGTACGATGCGATGAACAAAGGATTGATGCAGGCAACCGGTGACTATGTCTGTTTCTTAAATGCCGGCGATTGCCTGCACGAAGACGATACACTCTATTTAATGGTGCACGCACTGAACGAAACCCAAGCATCTGATCCTGCCATGCCACTTCCGGATGTGCTTTACGGCGAAACGGCAATAGTAGATGCCGAAGGACATTTTATCCGAATGCGTCGTCTATCCGCACCGAAACATCTTACTTGGAAAAGCTTCCGTCAAGGCATGCTGGTATGCCATCAAGCCTTCTTTGCCCGCCGGGAGCTTGCAGAACCTTACGACCTGCAATATCGTTTCTCCGCAGATTTCGACTGGTGCATCCGTATCATGAAAAATTCCCGTCTCTTGTTCAATACTCATTTAACCATTATCGATTATCGACAAGAAGGGCTTACTACCCAAAATCACCGCGCGTCGTTAATAGAGCGTTTCCATATTATGCGCCGACATTACGGACTAATGAGTACTTTGGCGCAACATGCCTGGTTCATTCTGCGGCTTGCTTTCAGAAAGTAAATGATGCTATTCACCAATCACGATTTCCTAAGATATTTTTCGGGAGGCCCGAATAACCGTTCAACAGGAAAAACATACGG
>ENA-OPAR01000986-OPAR01000986.1-human-gut-metagenome-genome-assembly--contig:-NODE-986-length-11164-cov-3.049779_pt1 | contig 11164 bp, 9 predicted proteins | sample MGYA00241061_ERZ501438 | MGnify/ENA primary metagenome ERZ501438 (study PRJEB25962, sample SAMEA2042580) | human gut metagenome | biome: human gut; feature: human-associated habitat; material: faeces...
TCCCTCCAAAAAAATAATGTAAAAATGCGTCCTTACAAGTATATCTGATTTCTGTACAGTTTGCAAGTGCTTTTCTAAAATTTCTTCACTCTTGGGCGGGACGGTCCAGCAGGCCGGAATAGGTCCGGCGGAAGGACTCGAAGTTCCCCTCGTCCAGGGCCTGGCGGATGCGGGCCATCAGCTCGATGGTGGCCACGTTTGCCAGATAGGAGGAGTCCTTGATGGTGGTGATGACCTGGCTGAGCAGGGTCGGCACGATGTTGCGGTAAGCCTGCGGCAGGACGATGTAGAGCAGCACCTCAGCGGTGTTGAAGCCCTGTGCATAGCCGGCCTCGAACTGGCCCTTGGACACGCCGTTCAGGCCGCCGCGGACGATCTCGGCGATGACGGAGGAGTTGAAGAGGATGAGGGCCAGAGCGGCCTTGAACAGCAGCTTCATCTCCACGCTGGTCAGACCGAACATCTTGCGGGCGAAGAAGCCCGGGCAGGGGCAGAACACCACACAGATGAAGATCCAGAGCAGGTAGGGCGTGTTGCGAAACAGCTCGATGTAGGCGGTAGCAAACCAGCCGAGGATGCGGGTCGGACCCTTTTTGCAGTAGGTGCGGGCCAGCGCCAGCAGAGAGCCCACGATGAGGCCCATGATGACGCCCAGCACCGAGATGATGCAGGTGAAGGCCACGCCGCGCAGCAGGTAGAGCATGACGCCTTCTCTTGTCAGGATGGAAAGGCTTGCAGCAAGCGTCTTCATATCAGGCAGCCTCCTTCAGCTCTACTTTCTTGGCAGCGGTCTTGAGACCCGGGTTCACGCGGCCCTTGCGCTCCTTGAGGGAAGCTTCCCAGCGGGCTGCCAGCGTAGACAGCGGGAAGCAGACCACGAAGAAGATGAGGCCGCAGACGATATAAGCGGGGGCGTATGCGCCGCCGGTGGAAGCACCGGTGACGAAGCTGTAGGTCACGCTGATGAGGTCAGCGCCGCCCACGATGTAGAGGCAGGAGGTGTTCTTGAAGAGGTTGACCACCTGGTTGACCATCGGAGGGAGCATCACGGGGATGCTCTGGGGCAGGATGATGTAGCCCATCCGCTGCAGATAGTTGAAGCCCTGCGCCTGTGCGGCCTCGAACTGGCCCTTCGGCACAGACTCGATGGCGGCGCGGACGACCTCGCCCATGTAAGCGCCGGTGTAAACGCCCAGTGCAATGATGCCAGTGCGGATGACGCCGAGGCTCACGCCTGCAAATGCCAGCGCATAATACAGAAAGCACAGCTGCAGCAGCAGCGGGGTGTTCTGGACGAACTCGACGTAAATGCGGGCGATGATGCGCAGCAGCTTACTGCCGCTGGTGGACATCAGGCCCAGCGCAGCGCCAATGATGAAGGCCAGCGCCAGTGCGCAGACGGCGGTCTGCAGCGTGTTGCCCAGACCCAGCAGAAAACTCTCACGATGCGTCCAGACGGTGGACCAGGACTCTAACGAAAACAAGCCAGACATGGCAAACTCCCCTTTCCCTACGCTCTCTTGGTTCTGAAAAGTCTGGGCTTAATCCAGACCGTTGTCTTTGATGAGCTGCTCGATGGTGCCATCTGCCAGCCAGCCCTTGACGAGGTCGTCGCACAGGGTGGAGAAGTCGCTGCCCTTCTTGGTAGCGACGCCATACTCCTGCGGGCTGAACTCAGCGTCAATGTAGCTGCGGCCCTCGGTCTTGTAGATGGCGAGGATGGACTTATCGACGCAGAAGCCCTGCACTTCGCCTGCGCTCAGTGCGGTGCTGATGGCGGGATAGTCGTCGTACTGACGGAAGGAGATGCCATCCTTCCAGGTGTCGGCGTTGAAGGTGTCGGCGTCGAAATTTGCGCCGTCCAGCACGCCCTCGTCGATCATGGCCTTGACCAGAGCACGAGCGGAGGTGGAGCCAGAGGAGACGCCCACGACCTTGTCCTTCAGGTCAGCCAGACCCTTGATGCCGGTGGAGTCCTCCACCAGAACGGAAACGTAGTCGGTATAGTAGGGGGTGGAGAAGTCCCAGGTCTTCTTGCGCTCTTCGGTGATGGTGAAGGTAGCCAGAACGGCGTCGATGTCGCCGGAGTCCAGCAGCTCGCCACGGGTGGCGGCGGTGACTGTGGTGAACTCAACGTCCACGCCGAGGTGCTCTGCGATCATCTCTGCGAGGCTGTCCTCGAGGCCCTTGTACTCGCCGGTGAGGGTATCCTGAAAGCTGAAGCCCTGAACTGCGTTCTTGACGCCTACCTTCAGGACACCGCGGTCCACGATAGCCTGAGTGTCAGCGCCCAGTGCTGCAGTGGAAGCGGCTGCGCTGCCGGCGGCAGAAGATGCCGTGGAGGCTGCGGTGGAGCTTGCAGAGCCGCCGCACGCAGCCAGAGAAGCAGCCATGCAGCCGGCCATAGCCACGGCAGCAATGTTCTTCATCTTCATGTGAAATACCCTCCAAATTCATTATACTTTATACCCAATCCCCCTCGGGAGCAGCGCCCCCAACGGAGTGAATATTTATACTTTACCACTCTGAATCCGAAATTTCAAGTGGTCTGTAACTTTTGTAACTGTTTTGATAGAAAATCCGTTTGTATTTCCACCGCGGACAATTCTGTGCGTCGCAGATAGATGTCTCTCTACCGCATACAATTTTGCTTAAAACGCAAGGCGGCCACGGCTGACCGCCTTGTATATGTATAAATTTTAGGCCGAGTGAAGTCAGTCGGCGGACAGAATCGTCCAAAGGCCCTCACGGCCGCCGTCCAGCAGGTTGCAGGGGCGTCGAGGACGCCGCCCCCCCTACTTATTTTACCTTATCCAGATGGTGGCAGGCTGCCCAATGGCCGCTGCTGACCTCCTTGAACTCCGGCACCTCGGCAGCGCAGCGCTCATCGGCGTAGGGGCAGCGGGTGCGGAAACGGCAGCCGCTCGGCGGGTTCAGCGGACTGGGCACATCGCCCTGCAGCACAATGCGGTGGCTCTGGCGGGCCATCACAGGGTCAGCCACCGGAATGGCCGAGATCAGGCTGCGGGTGTAGGGGTGGACGCTGTGGGCGATCAGCTCAAAGCTGTCGGCCAGCTCGACCAGCTTGCCCAGATACATAACGCCGATGCGGTTGGAAATGTGCTTGACAACGCTCAGGTCGTGCGCAATAAAGAGGTAGGTCAGCCCCATCTCCTGCTGCAGGTCCTCAAACATATTGACGACCTGTGCCTGAATTGAGACATCCAGCGCAGAGACAGGCTCGTCACAGACGATGAACTCGGGGTCCACAGCCAGGGCGCGGGCGATGCCGACGCGCTGGCGCTGACCGCCGGAGAACTCGTGCGGGTAGCGGTTGGCGTGCTCACTGTTCAGGCCGACACGCTCCAGCAGGGAGATGATCTTGTCGTGACGCTCCTTGGCGTTGGCGCACAGGTGGTGGATGTCGATGCCCTCACCGACGATATCACCGATGGTCATGCGGGGGTCCAGGCTCGCGTAGGGGTCCTGGAACACGATCTGCATACGGCGGCGGTAGGGCAGCATATCAACGGCGATCTTTTCCTTTTTGTCAAACAGGACCTTGCCGTCGTAGATGATGGTGCCGTCGGTAGGCTCATACAGGCGCAGCAGGGTGCGGCCCGTCGTGGTCTTGCCGCAGCCGGACTCACCGACTAGGCCCAGCGTCTCGCCCTTGCGGATGGCAAAGCTCACGTCGTCCACGGCCTGAACGTACTGCTTGTTCTTGCCCATGCCGCCGGCGGGGAAATACTGCTGCAGATGCTTTACTTCAACGAGATTCTCGCTCATCAGGCTTTGCCCCCCTTCTCAAATTCTTCCTTCTGGCGCAGCCAGCAATAGGTGTAGTGGGTGTCGCTCAATTCGGTTCTGGGCGGCATCTTGTTCAGGCAGACCTTCATGCAGCTCTTGCAGCGCGGCGCAAACGGGCAGCCTGCGGGCGGGTTCAGCAGGTCAACGGGCTGACCCTCGATGGGCACCAGGCGCTCCTTTTCCTCGGCGTTCAGCTTCGGGATGGAGTTGATAAGGCCCTTCGTGTACTCATGCTGGGGGTTGTAGAAAATTTCGTCCGTCGTGCCGTACTCGACGATGTGACCGGCGTACATGACGGCGATCTTCTCGCACATCTGGGCCACAACGCCCAGGTCGTGGGTGATCATGATGATGGACATGCCCAGCTTGTGGCGCAGGTCGTTCATCAGCTCCAGGATCTGTGCCTGGATCGTCACGTCCAGCGCGGTGGTCGGCTCGTCGGCAATGATGATTTTCGGGTTGCAGGCCAGCGCCATGGCGATCATGATACGCTGGCGCATACCGCCGGACAGCTCGTGGGGGTACATCGCGTAGACACCCTCACTGTTGGCAATGCCGACCATCTCCAGCATTTCAATGGTGCGCTTCTTGATGTCCTCTTTTGTCTTGCCCTCGCCCTCGTGCAGGGCAATGACCTCTTCGATCTGTGCGCCAATGCGGAACACCGGGTTCAGGCTCGTCATAGGCTCCTGGAAGATCATCGAGATATAGTTGCCGCGCAGGCCCTGCATCTTGTCGGTCGGGGTCTTGGCAATGTCGTAGGCCTTGTCATTGCCAAGGTTCAGACGAATCTCGCCTTCGACGATCTGCCCCTGGGGGCGCTGCAGCAGCTGCATCAGGGAAAGGCTGGTGACAGACTTGCCGCAGCCGGACTCACCGACGACGCCGACGGTCTTGCCGATGGGCACTTCAAACGAGACGCCGTCGACGCTCTTGACGACGCCGGTGTCGGTGAAGAAATAGGTGTGCAGGTTATCGAACTCCACCGCGTTGGCGGGGTCCTTCATCTGGGTGGTGTACTCACTCTCGGGCACGTTGCGGCGCTTGCGGCGCTTTTCGTACTGGTCCGTGATGCGGCGGTTTTCCTTGGAGATACGCCGCGACTCTTTGGCGGAAAGGTATCCGTCCTGATTTTTAGCCATCGTGTGTTTCTCCTTCCAATCAGCGTTTCATCTTGGGGTCAAACGCATCGCGCAGACCGTCGCCCACAAAGTTGAAGCCCAGAACGGTCAGCAGCAGGCAGATACCGGCGGGGATCCAGATGAACAGGTAGTTCGTCATAACGTAGGCGTTGTTGACATCGTTGATGATGTTGCCCCAGGAGGCGAACGGATACTTGACGCCCAGGCCCAGGAAGGACAGGGTGGCCTCGGTCAGGATGGTGGAGCCCAGGCCCATCGTGCAGGTAACGATGAGCTGCGGGATAACGTTGGGGATCAGGTGGCGGAAAATGCGGTGCCAGACCTTGATGCCGCAGGCCTCGGTGGCCAGCATGAACTCCTGCTCACGCAGGGAGAGGATCTGGCCGCGTACCAGGCGGGCAATGCTGGGCCAGCCCAGGAAGCCGAGAATCAGCATCAGGTATAGCATACGTTTCCAGGAATCCACACGCATGGCGTCCATGGCCGCGCCGATGATGATGATGACCGGCATCGAAGGGATGCAGTAGAAAACATCGACGACACGCATAATGATGTTGTCGATCCAGCCGCCGAAGTAGCCGGAGATGCCGCCCATCAGGATGCCGAGGGACGCTTCAATGACAACAACGATGAAGCCGATGATCAGCGAGACACGCCCGCCGTACATCAGGCGGGTCAGCATATCCATACCGTTGGTGTCGGTGCCCAGCCAATGTGCCTTGCTGGGGCTGGCGTAGCGGTCGTAGACGTAAGTCTCGGTCATCTGCTTGACGGACCAAACTTTGGTGGAGGCATCGTAGACGATATCGTACTCGGCCTCGTTCCCCCCGGCGTCGGTGTAGTTGAACTTATCGGTCTTCTCGTTGATGGCCTCTTCCAGGCGATCTTTGAAGTCGCGGGTAACGACGACGCTGGAATCGGCGGCGGAGACGACGAGGCGGCTGACGTAGCCCAGCTCCTCACCGCCTGCGAGGATGTTGCCGTCCGCGTCGAGGGTGTAGTCCACGCCGTCGGCGGCGAACTCCTTCTCCCCTGCCGTCATGGCGGTCAGGGCGGCCAGCTTGACGTCAAAGCTGAACTTCGGCGCACCGTCGGCCTCGTTGACAAGGTCGCGGCTGGCATAGCCCATGACGTCGCTGCCCTGGTAGACGACATAGAAGTCGTCGCTCTGGATATCGACGGTGTAGTCAGTATCCTTATAGTTGAACTCGGTGCTGCCCTTCTTCACGGCTTCGAGGGCCTTGCTCTGGGCGATGGAACCGAAGTTCTGGCCGTCGGCCACGACAAAACGCATCGTGTCGTTGCGGGTGACGCCGACGAACTCCTTGGACATCTGGGTGTAGGTGAAGAACTGCTCGTCCTGGCCGTAGGGGCTGACAAGGCCGCCGACGAAGGAGAACAGGAACATGGCCACCAAAATGGACAGGCCGACGACAGCCAGACGGTTGCGGAAGAACCGCTTGGCGACCAGTGCGCCGGGAGACAAAACCTTGACGCGGCGGTCATCGTTCAGGGAGTACTGCTCCTGCTTCGGGTTCTGGTTCTGCGTGTTTTCGCTCATGGGTGTGCAGTCTCCTTTCTTTAAGAAATGCGCACGCGCGGGTCGACCACGCCGTACAGAATATCAGTCAGCAGGTTGCTGGCCAGCGTCAGCACCGCCATGAAGGACAGGTAGAACATCGTGAAGGGGATGTCGCCTGCGACCATGGACTGGTAGGAAATATAGCCGATGCCGGGGATGGAGAACAGCGTCTCGGTGATCAGTGCACCGCTGAACAGGCCGGGCAGGCTGCCGCCGATGATGGTGACCAGCGGGATCAGCGTGTTGCGGAAGGCGTGCTTATAGATGACCGTGCGCTCCGACAGGCCCTTGGCGCGGGCCGTGCGGATGTAGTCGGCGTTCAGGACCTCGAGCATGTTCGTGCGGGTATAGCGCATGTAACCGCCGATGGAGACAATGACCAGCGTGACGATGGGCAGGACCAGATGGTTGGCCTTGTCCAGGAACTGGCCCATCGAATCCAGCTGGGCGTAATCGCGTCCGACGAGGCCGTACAGGTCGAACCAGCCGAGCTTGACCGAGAAGAACAGCTTGAGCAGCGTGGCAAAGAAGAAGGTGGGCAGCGAAATACCGACCAGCGCCGCAGCCGTGATGACGTAGTCCGTGCGGCTGTACTGCTTGGTGGCAGCCAGCACGCCGAGGGGCACGGCGATCACGATGGACAGCACAAAGGAGATGCCGCCCATGATGACAGACAGGCCGATGACCTCGGTGAATTTCTGGGTGGCAGGCACGTTCCACTTCCAGCTGTCGCCGAAGTTGCCGACGATGGCCTTGCTCAGCCAGGTGAAAAAGCCGGGGATAATGTCCAGGTCAAGGCCGTAGGCCGCATTGAGCTGGGCAAGCCATTCCTCATAGGGTTTGGCACCGGGGGCCTGGGCCAGCTGCATTGCCATCGTCTCGGCAAAGGAGCTGGGCAGGCTGCGGATCAGCGCGTAGATAATGAACATGACACAGAACAGGATCAATACCGACTGCGCGATACGCTTGATGATGTAATTTCGCAAGAGTTTTCGTTCCTTCCTTGCACGGTTAAACCGCGTTTATTTTGCAGGGAAATGCCGTAATGTGGGCATCCCCATCCCACGCAGGGACGACGCCCTGCGTGGGAGTGGGACGACCATATTAGCAGTTGTAGGGGGGCGGCGTCCTCGACGCCCCGCGGGCGGGCATTGGTCCGCCCATGCCTTGACAGCAAGCAACCGCCCTTGGCGGGCGGTCACCTGCGTTTCACAACGGTAAGTTGAACTTAGTTCAGCTCGAGGTTGTTCAGCTCAGACTTGTAGGTCCAGTACGGGGTCTGATCCTTCGCGATGGTGTCGATGTTGACACGCTCGGTGGAGAAGATCGTAGCCTCGCTGCGCTGGTATACGGGCAGCTCGACGCCCCAATCCAGGATGATCTCCATGGCCTCTTTGTACATGGCCTTGCGGGCTTCCTGGTCGGTGGTCGCGCGGGCAGCCATGATCAGCTCGTCCAGGTCAGTATCGTTGATGGCGTAGTAGTTGGTAGCGCCCTGGCTGTGGTACAGCTGGAACATATCGGGGTCATTGGTGGACTGCCAGGCAGCGACCCAGCCCTCGGCAGCGCCGGACTGATAGGAAGCGAACAGGTCAGAAGCGTTGGCCATATCGTTGACAGTCAGGGTGAAGCCGATGGTCTTGAGAGCGGCGGAAGCGTTGGTCAAGGTCTGGAAGGAGGGGTGGTCACCGTTGCCGGAAGCACCGATGTTGACCTGATACTCCATCTTGGCACCGGCGGCAGTGACCTGGCCGTTCGCGACGGTGTAACCGGCAGCCTCGAAGTAGCCCAGGGCAGCCTGCAGAGCGGCGGCGTACTTGTCCTCGCTCTTCATGTCGGAGGTGTAGATCTCGTTGCCGTCCACGTCGGTGGAGTAGGCGATCTGGTAGCCGTCGTCGGTGACGGACGGGGCAGCCCAGGAGGTGTTGGAAACGGGGTAGTTGATAACGGTGGCGGTATCGCCGTAGTAGGAGTCGATGCCCTCATCGCGGTAAGCGGCGATGACGGTCATGATGGCCTTGCGCAGGTCCTTGGAGGCCTGGGAGGAGGGGTCGCCGCCGACGTTGACGTTCTTGGCGCTCAGGGCGATGTAGCCGTAGCCGCGGTAGTCCTTCAGGCGGGTGGTGATGACGGGGCCGTCCTCACCCTCGACGCCGTTGATGTCGGCGATCTGGTCAGCAACCTCCAGAGAGTAGGAAGGATCGGAGATGTCGATGGTGCCGGCCTGAACGCCGGTGATCTTATCGGCCTCCTGGGTCTCCTTCATGTTGACGTGGGCAACCTTCGGTGCGCCGTTGAAGTAGTCGGGGTTGGCATCCAGGTAGACAACGCCGTCGCTGTACTTGGAGAAGGTGAACATACCGCCGCCCAGAGGAGCGCTGGTCTTGGAGCGGACGCCGCTCAGATCACCCTTGACAAAGCCAAAGGAGTTGTTGTCGTAGTCGTACAGGCTCTCATCGCCGTAGTAGTGCAGGGGGGCAATGGGCATCTGCAGCTGGTAGATCATGGTGGTGGACAGCTCGCTGGTGGTCAGCGTCATGCTGTAATCACCGGTCTTGACGATACCGGCAACATTGGCAACTGCATTGCCGACATTGACACCGGTGGTGGAGTATGCGTAAACATCCTCGGGGATCAGCTCAGACAGGGCAGAACCGGCGGACTCGGCCTCCATAGCGGAGAAGCTCCAGTCGTACTGCTCGCCGATAGCCAGGAAGAAGTCCTTGGCGGTGGCATCGGCAGCCAGACCATCGAAGCCCCAGCCGGCAGCAGCGGAGGCAACATCGGTAGCGCCGTTTTCCAGCATAGTGTCAACGATCTCCTGGGCGAACTTCACGCCGCCGTCGTTGACAGCATCCCAGAAAGCCTTCTGCTGCTCGGCAGTGAATTTCGTGTTGTCGGTGTTGTCCTCGCCGGCCTCAGCGATCAGCTTGGACAGCGTGGTCATGGAGCTGCGGTACTCGTCCAGACCAACGATGGGGGTAGAGTACATGGTTACAGAACCATCATACGTAGGATCGAGGAAAACATACATCGAGAAGATGACGTCGTCGATGGTGACAGGCTCACCGTCGGAGAACTTCAGGTCCTCGCGCAGCTTGATGTCATAGGTAACGGTGCCGTCGGCGTTCTCGGTGACAACGCAGTCGGCAGGACCGTGGTAGGTGTAGTCAGTGCCGTTGTACTCGCGGGTCTCGCCCTCGATGCCGTTCAGGATCATTTCGCCCTTACGGTCAGCGCCGAGCAGACCGAGCTGGGTCAGGTCAATGACATCCTGGTCGGAAGCAGAAGCGGCGAAGAAGGGGCTGAACTTGCCCTCAAAGCCGGTCTCTGCCAGAACGAGGGTGCCATCAGAAGCGGCCGTGTTGGATGCTTCGGCAGTAGCAGTACTGGTGCTCTCGCTGGTCGCGTCGGACGCAGCACCGCCGCAGCCAGCCAGCACGCTGACGCTGAGTGCGGCAGCAGATGCCAGTGCAATGACTTGCTTGGTGTTTTTCATGTGTAAAACCTCCTATATTTTGCCCTCACCTACAAATCATTATTACGCTCCCCAAGAGCGTAATACGAGAAAGGGGTACCCCTTTCTGAACCCTGTTGTTTCTTTACAGCGCACATTTGTCGATAATGACTTAGTTTTTAGCATACCGTAAAATCGCAAAAAAGTCAACCGAAAATCACACTTTTGTACCTTTTGACGAAATTTGGATAGGAATTTTGGAAGGGTTGATTTGAGCCTTCCCCCTTGGGGGAAGGTGGCCGGGCGAAGCGAGGTCGGATGAGGGGTGCGTTTGCCGATGCTGCGCCGTAAAAGGGCAATCACGGCAAGGCCGTCCCTCATCAGTCCGCTCCGCGGGCAGCTTTCCCCGAGGGGGGGAAGCCTTTCCTCTGCGCGCAAAAAACGTGCCCCGCCTCCCGGCAGGGCACGCCCTTATGTAATGTATAATTATTCTTCTCTATTCCACGACATCTTTTTGACCATCCCCGCCGCGGCGGCAAATGCGGCACAGGCGGCGATTTCAAAAAGTATAAAAACACCTTGCATTCCCCAAAGCATCTGTGCGTCCGCTGCAAACACAGCCACCCCCTGCCCCGCGGAGGCAGCAGCGCAGAGTACCGCTGTCGCCCTGCACAAAGAGGGCAATTTTTGTGCGGTCTGTTCATGGATATAAGCCCGCACACGCGCACCGCCCCGGGTCAGCCGCACCAGCAGCACCACCGCATACAGCGCCAGCACCAGTGCCGCCATGTAGGGCAGCAGCAGGTACACAGGTGCGTGGGCCGTGGCCCCGGGCAGTGCGCCCGCGCCGACGGTCAGCGCAGCCCCGCCGCCGCAAAACAGCCACAGCAAGGCCAGCACCCTGGTGTGAGAGTGCTCGCCCGCATAGCGGTAATGCGCGCCGCGATACTGATAATTGCCGTTCAGATCCTTTTCAAAGTCGTCGAGATAGGCGCGCTTCTTTTTCTTCTCGCGCTCGCGGTCCGCCATCAGAGGATCCCCGTCAGATCGTAACTATCCAGCCACGCCTTGGCCGCCTCGCTGACGCCGCGCAGACAGCTTTCCTCAAATGGCGTGGACAGGCCGGCGTTTTTCAGCAGCTCGGTGAAGGTGCGGCTGCCGCCCTGCTTCGTG
>ENA-OPAR01000993-OPAR01000993.1-human-gut-metagenome-genome-assembly--contig:-NODE-993-length-11101-cov-2.397882_pt1 | contig 11101 bp, 7 predicted proteins | sample MGYA00241061_ERZ501438 | MGnify/ENA primary metagenome ERZ501438 (study PRJEB25962, sample SAMEA2042580) | human gut metagenome | biome: human gut; feature: human-associated habitat; material: faeces...
TCGTATTCGAGATGCACACCTATGCCTATCGTGAAAAGCATTTCGGATTAACAAATTCATTCGGAACATTCAAGCTTATTGTAGGTCTGAACATCTTCAAGAAATCGCAATACAAACAAAAGTAACTATATAGCCTTAGGGAGACAATATCTGCTATTACCTGCAGAAAAGATCAACCTGTAATTTACAATAACTATAACTTTCCCCCTATCCAAACAAAGTATCAATCCTTAAATCTATCAGTGCAAATCTTTGAATAATAAATACTGTCAAGCCATAATTTTTAACATTAAACAGCGAACAAAACACATATTTTTTCTTTTATTAATTAAAAAGACAAGAAAAAATTTAAAGACAAAAGGCCTGACTAAATAAGATATGATCTAGAACAATACAACTTTTGCTTCATTCTCTATCATTTTTGTTTCATGAAACAAAATTACAAGATGAATGCAACAATATTTTCATATACAGAACAGGATGCTGACTATGTTTGTAGTGTGATTCAAAACCAAAAACAGTTGTTAATGTTAAAACCATAATTACCATGAACAGCAAATCAAGGCAACAAAAAGTAAACCAGACTTTAGTGGCAATACTATCATTTTCTATTGCAACAACTAATGTCTATGCACAAGACGAGTCAAATGCAGAAGGTAATTCAGCAAAAGAGGAAGGCAATCGCAATGTCATGCTGCCAGTGCTAACGGACCTAGAGAAATCCAAATCGGACTTCCATCGGCCGATGTAAATGTACTGGAAAACGGAGTGCCGGTGACTTATGCCACCAATCCGCACACCGTAAACTCTCTTTGGCGGGCAGATGCCAGCCTCAGCCATGTAGGATTGCTCAAGATTTCTGAAACGGCAATAACAACGGGCAACATAGGTTATGCGGTAAATTCCTTCACACAACTCGGTGAAAAAGGATTTCACGGTACTCTTGACTACAAATCCAATCATTTTGGATTACAAGAATTCTCACTCAATGTCAACGGTGAAATAGCCAATGACTGGTACTACAGCGGAAGCATCTATCAAGACTTCGATCCAGGTACATTCGACATCAAGTCTACTCCTCTTCAAGACAGGACCCAGATATATAAATTCGCCCTAACAAAACGATACAACAACAAGAAAGGCGAATTTACAGCCATGTACAACTACAGCAACAGCCATCCTGTATATATGTACGCAACGCAGTCTGCTCCATTTGTTTACAATGGCGATGGAAGCGTAAGCGAATTCGGTGACTTTAAACTTGGTACAACTTCATACCTCCCTGTAGACAACGAAATGGTATACATGGACATGAAGAACGGCAAAATCAAGAAGACAACACTTTACGATGCCGTTGAAAACTGGGGTCACCAGATTACGCTCATGAACAAGTATGAATGGGACAACGGACTCAAGTGGAACGCCATTGCCAAGTACGACCACTCTATGGGTTCATGCGTATGGCAGACACCAATGTCGCTCGACAAAAACGAAGCAGGCATAAGCTACAGCTATGTATCAGAAGACGGTTCAATGAAGCCATACGACGGAGAATACGTACAAAGCAGAATGTCATGCCTCAACAGAGGTTACATCAATTCATTCTTCCTCACTACAGAACTTTCAAAGAAGTCAGACAGAAGCACATGGCGAGTAGGTATAAACGAATGGTTCTACGACATCGACTACTCATCCAGCACAACCATGTATGACCAGTCGGTACCAAGCGACGGAAGTTATCCAGTCAGACTATTCAACAACAATTATGCAACTTCCGACAACCGCACTTATGGAGGAAACGGCTACTATTATGATTTCAACAAGAATGCATCTGAATACTATAAGGGATATGAAAACAAAGTTGCAATCTATGCAAGTCACGACTGGGACATCACCGACAAACTCAATATTTACTATGGAGGTCGTCTCGAATACCAAGCTTTGCATGGAGAAAATGCGGCTGTTAAGAATTCAAAAGGCGAATATGTAGGCAGATTTGCAAATTATCACCTCGGTGCAACAAGCTCAGACGGAACGGTCATTTCACCGACAGATGTAGATTATGATTGGCTGAACTACGTTCTCACAGCTGCTGCAACCTATAAACTTACAAAGGAGTTCGGTTTTACAGGAGACTTCACTTACATAACCCAGCATCCTAAGTTCGAAAACTTTGCACCTGCGACACTGCCAAACACAGACAAGATTTCTGTGCCTCTCGGACGTATCGGTATATATTATAACAACGATTGGATCAGTTTGACATCGCTCTTCTCTTACATATCCAAGACAAACAACAACTCTACGCTCAATCTTCAGCACACTGTAGCAGGAACAGACACAAAGCCTAGCTACAACCAGATTATGGCAGCACCGCTCAACTACGACATCATGACACTCGGTTGGACAACTGACGTTGTAGCTCATCCGTTCAAAGGATTCGATCTTCACTTCCTTTTCACATACCAGAAACCGACCTACAAGAAATACGAAACATCGGTTACATTTGAAGATGGCTATGTTGGAGAAATTGATGCGACAGGCAATATCGTAGCTGAAATTCCTCAGTTCATTATTGAGATAGACCCAAGCTACATGATTACCAAGGACCTCAAGATCTGGACAAGCTTCCGCTATTTCAGCAAAACCTACGCAAACATCAATGATGCCTACTATTTCAATGGACGTTGGGAAACATTCGGTGGCGTCAACTGGCAGATCAACAAAAACTTCTCTGTAGGATGTACAGTTGTAAACTTCCTCAACCAGACAGGTGCCAAAGGCAGTATAGCCGGCGCAGAACTCATAACTAAGGACGAAGCCAAGAAATACTCAGGCAGCGTACTTGCAGGAAGCTATATACGTCCATTCACAGTAGAATTCTCTGCACAGATAAAATTCTAATATTCTGTTCATTGCAGAACATATATAAATCAATACTTCAAATCCAGACTTAAAGACAATCATATTATGAAAAGAAACAATATATCAATAATGGCTCTGACTGCAGCATTGACAGTTTCAATGAACTCATGCAAACAGCAGGAAGGCAATATAACAATTGAACACAAGGGAGATTCACTCACTGTTCTTACTATAAAGAATCCGTCCAAGTATCTCATTCTGCCGATACAGGAATCGTGCGATGAAGGCAAAGTCAAGCTGGATACAGGCGATGCGGCTGACACACAGATGGACATCCGTCTGGCCATCGACAGTACAGACTACTTTGTTCCGTTTGAACTTCCGGCCGGTGCAAAGGAAGCAGTAATTGAGATTGCCAAAGTTCCATCTGACGCATCATGCTGGAAAAACATCTCATTGGCCGACACATTTGAGGTCAAGAATACCGATTATTATCGTCCGATTTACCATCACACACCGCTCTATGGTTGGATGAACGATGCAAACGGTCTCGTCTTCAAAGACGGCGAATACCACCTCTATTACCAATACAATCCTTATGGTTCAAAATGGGGAAACATGCATTGGGGACATTCCGTAAGTAAAGACCTCGTACATTGGGATCACCTTAAACCAGCAATAGCACGCGACACTCTGGGACACATTTTCTCAGGCAGTACAGTCGTAGACAAGTACAACAGCGCTGGATACGGAAAGGATGCCATCATTGCATTCTACACATCGGCAAGCGACAAGTATGGACAAATACAATGTATGGCATACAGCACCGACAACGGACGTACATATACAAAATATGAAAAAAATCCAATACTGACTCCTTTCGATGGTCTGAAAGATTTCCGCGATCCGAAAGTATTCTGGTACGAACCGGCCAACAAATGGTACATGATTGTATCTGCCGACAAGGAAATGCGCTTCTACTCTTCAGACAATATGAAAGACTGGGAATACCAGAGCGGCTTCGGCAAAGGCTACGGAATACAGCCAAACCAGTTTGAGTGCCCGGATTTCGTACAGCTTCCTGTTGATGGAAACAAAGACAAGATGAAGTGGGTCATGATTGTAAATGTCAATCCAGGATGCCTGTTCGGTGGAAGTGCAACCGAGTACTTCGTTGGAGAATTCGACGGAAAACAGTTCAAATGCGACAACAAGCCTGAAGTTGTAAAATGGCTTGATTACGGAAAAGACCACTATGCTACGGTATGCTTCTCCAACACCGGCGACCGAACCATCGCAGTACCTTGGATGAGCAACTGGCAGTATGCCAACATAACTCCAATACGCCAGCACAGAGGTGCAAACGCACTGCCTCGAGAGCTCTCGCTCTACACCAAAGACGGAGAAATATACATGGCAGCCAATGCTGTAGTTGAAACGAAAGCTCTGCGCAAATCAACCAAAGATCTTGGCACATTCGCAACTTCAAGCGAAAAGACTGTAGAGAACCTTTTTGCCAACAACGATGGAGCATTCGAAATTGAAATGGATGTAACACCGTGCAAAACAGGCATCGCCGGCATTGAGCTGACAAACAGCAAAAACGAAAAGGCAAAAATTTATCTCGACATGAAGTCCGGAAAGCTGGTGATGGACCGCACTCAAAGCGGCATTACCGAGCTTGGCAAGCTTGAGGAATACAACGTGCACGAGAAGGAAACCGACGATTTCAGAAAGCGTTTGTCAATCAATTATGTAAACGATTTCGCTCTCGGCACATGGGCACCGCTCTCGCTCTGCAACGGCAAGACTTACCATCTGGACATTTTTGTTGACAAATGTTCTGTAGAGATTTTCGTAGACGGTGGAAGAATCGCCATGACAAATCTCGTGTTCCCTACCGAACCGTACAATGCTGTACGATTCTTCTCAAATGAAGGCGAAAGCAAATTCAGCTCTGTCAAAGCATACAAACTCGGACTCTAAAAATCTTGTGCGCCTTGCGCAGATTTTACCGTAAGGCGCACAATCTCAAAAAATATTCCATACCAAATACCTGAAAACAATCAATACTGAACAAAATGGCAAACAACGACAATTCAAAATATGCCAAGCTCGTCCCTATAATGCTCTGCTTCTTTGCTATGGGCTTTGTAGATTTGGTCGGCATAGCATCCAACTACGTCAAGGCAGACCTTGACCTGAGCGATTCCCAGGCAAACATATTCCCATCGCTTGTATTCTTCTGGTTTCTCATATTCTCAGTACCAACAGGTCTTCTGATGAACCGTATCGGCCAGAAACGTACGGTTCTTATAAGCCTTATTGTCACATTCATATCTCTGCTTCTTCCAATATTCGGTGACAACTATACACTAATGCTCTGCTCGTTCTCGCTTCTTGGCATAGGCAATGCACTGATGCAGACATCGCTCAATCCATTGCTTAGCAACATAATATCAGGAAGCAAGTTGGCTAGCTCACTTACATTCGGACAGTTCGTAAAAGCTATTGCATCATTCCTCGCACCATACATCGCAATGTGGGGAGCAACAGCTTCAATACCAGCATTCGGACTTGGTTGGCGCGTGCTCTTCCCTATATATATGATAATTGCTGTAATAGCAGTTATATGGCTTGGAGCAACTCCGATTGAGGAACAGCGTCCGGACAAAGCATCAGGTTTCGGCGACTGCGTAAGCCTATTGTCAAAACCTTTCATCCTTCTATGCTTCATCGGCATCATGTGCCATGTTGGAATAGACGTAGGTACAAACACAACTGCACCGAAAATACTTATGGAACGCCACTCGATGACACTCGACGATGCATCGTTTGCAACTAGTCTTTACTTCATATTCCGTACACTCGGATGTCTCAGCGGCGCCGTAATACTGCAAAAAATATCTTCACGCAAGTTCTTTTCAATCAGCGTTGCTTGCATGCTGGTTGCCATGATAGCTCTTTTTATTTCCGATCTTAAGGCCGTCACATACATAGCCATCGCACTTATAGGTTTCGGCAACTCGAATATATTCTCTATAATCTTCTCTCAGGCCATTCTTTCCACACCTGACAAGAAGAATGAAATCTCCGGTCTCATGATAATGGGTCTTTTCGGAGGTACGATATTCCCTCTGCTCATGGGATTCGCAGCTGATGCTGTCGGTCAGAACGGAGCAGTTGCTGTAATGACAGCTGGTACAGCATATCTGCTGTTCTACACCTCAAAGGTCAGAAATTGAAATTTTGAAACATAACAAAAAACAAAAAGAATAATTACCATGAATAAAGAGATAATTGTAGGAATGGGCGAAGCCCTTTGGGACATGCTTCCTGAAGGCAAAAAAATAGGTGGAGCACCGGCAAATTTTGCATACCACGTATCACAGTTCGGACTCGAAAGCTGTGTTGTAAGTGCCGTAGGCGACGACAAATTAGGTAATGAACTTACCGATAATTTCAAAGAAAAGAAATTATGTACACATATAGCAACGGTACCTTATCCTACTGGCACCGTGATTGTGGAACTGGATGCAAACGGAGTGCCGAAGTACAATATTAAGGAAGGTGTTGCATGGGACAACATTCCTTACACAGCAGAACTGGACACATTGGCACATTCAACACGTGCACTCTGTTTCGGCTCGCTTGCACAGCGCAGCCCAGTATCTCGCGAAACCATCAATCGCTTCATCGACACTATGCCGGATGATCCGAATACTCTGAAAATCTTTGACATCAATCTCCGTCAGGACTTCTACACAAAAGAAATACTTTGCAACTCGCTGCGCAAATGCAACATACTCAAAATCAATGACGAAGAACTTGTTGCCATAAGCCGCATGTTCGGTTATCCAGGCATAGACCTTCAGGACAAATGCTGGATACTCCTGGCAAAATACAATCTGAAGATGCTGATACTTACGTGTGGTGTGAACGGCAGTTACGTGTTCTGTCCAGGCGAAGTGTCATTCGTAGAAACACCGGTTGTAGAAGTGGTTGACACAGTTGGAGCAGGCGACTCATTCACTGCAGCATTCGTATCAGCCATTATAAAGAACGTTCCAGTCAGAGAAGCACATAAGCTGGCTGTAGAAGTTTCAGCATACGTTTGCACACAAAACGGAGCCATGCCAGAACTTCCGCGAGCGCTCACAACAAGATTTTGAAAATTTTCTTCGCGAGCGCTCAGGCTTTACAGTCTGAAGCCGAGGATAAGAAATCAGGCCAAATACTACAAACATAAGTGATGAAGCCCCATATCATTACTCTTTCATAGAGGATGATATGGGGCTTCTTTATATATATCAGACGTCTTTGCTAGAACCATGATAAAACAAAAAACATCAAATCAACGTGCAGTTTACTTGATGCTCAACCTAAATAATAACCCCTACGCCAAAATCTGTGCGCCCGCACACAAGACAACAGCACGAATAAGCAAATAAAAAATACTTGTCTAAACCACTCAAATCATTAACTTTGCGATATAAAATCCGTCAATGCCGGAAAGTCAAACATACTACAACACATTTATCTCCAATAATGAGAAACATATTATCATTTCTGACAATCCTCTTCTTCATAACCATACTTGCTTCATGCAACAGCAGGCAAGGCGCCCGCTACACCATAGGCGTATCGCAATGCAGCGACGACGAATGGCGTGCCCAAATGAACAGCGAGATGAAACGCGAAGCTTTATTTCATCCAGACATAGCAGTAAACATAAGGTGTGCACACGACAACAGCAAAAAGCAGGCAAAAGACATAGAAGAGCTGATTGCAGACGGCGCAGACTTGCTTATAATTTCTCCCAACGAGGCCGATGAACTTACACCGGCCATAGAAAAGGCTTTCGACAAAGGAATACCGGTTGTTCTTGTTGATAGAAGAATCAATTCAAACAAATATACTGCTTACATCGGAGCTGACAACTACCGCATGGGCTACAGAGCCGGACAATACATAGGAGCACGACTGAACGGGCACGGCACAATAGCAGAAATCAGCGGTCTGAAAGCATCAACACCAGCAGTAGAGCGCCATCGCGGACTGACAGATGCCCTACGCGACTACCCGAACATAAGAATCGTAGCTTCTGCAGATGCCGGCTGGTTCGGCAAAGAGGCTGAAACGGCATTCGATTCCATCAACAACTTGGGCAGACACATAGACCTGGTGTTTGCACACAATGACCACATGGCACTCGGAGCACGTCGCGCCGCTGACCGGATAGGCATTGGTTCATCAATTCTTTTTGTAGGTTTTGATGCACTCCCAGGAAAAGGATTGGGTGTAGAAAGCGTCATGGAAGGCAAACTAGATGCTACGTTCATATATCCTACAGGAGGTGACAAAGCTATTGAAGTGGCCTCTGCAATACTCCACAAACGCCCATACGAGCGCGAAAACATACTCTCTACAGACTTGGTGACCAAAGACAATGCGCGCATAATGCAGATGCAGACAGAACACATTGCAAACCTTGACAAAAAAATAAACGTGCTTGACAGCAAACTTGCAACAATACTTCAACGCATATCACTTCAACGTACCATACTTGCAGCCGGAGCTGTAATCATAATTCTGATATGCACACTTCTAGCCATTGCAGTAAGCGCATTCAGAACTAAATCAAGGATGAATTGCAAGCTGACACGTCAGAAAGCACAACTTGAAGAACAACGTGCACGCCTTGTGGACCTGACAGCAAAACTGGAACAGGCAACACAGGCCAAATTGGCATTTTTCACAAATGTGTCGCATGACATACGAACACCGCTTACACTCATAGCAGATCCGGTGGAAAGACTTATAGCCGACCCGGAAATTACACCACGTCAGCGTACACTTCTTGAAAATATCAGACAAAGTACAGCAATACTCTTGAGACTTGTAGGACAGATACTCGATTTCAGAAAATACGAGACTGGAATGCTCAAGCCAAAATTCACATCAATCAACATAGTTTCTGCAATATGCGAATGGACAAAGTCGTTTGCTTCTCTTGCAGATGAACGCAAAATCATATTTACAATCGACTGGGATTCCATATCCACTGATACACGCGTCGATGCAGATAAAGAGATGCTGGAACGCATTGTATACAATCTTCTTTCAAACGCTTTCAAATATACACCTGATGGAGGAAACATAAGCATCATACTGTCAATGGAAGGAACACCGTCGGATGCATATCTCTGCCTGCAGTTTAAAGACAGCGGACAAGGAATTGAAGCCGAGCGTTTAGACAAAATATTCGACAGTTTCAGCCAAACCGGCATCAGCGGAGCCGGTTCAGGCATAGGCCTTGCAATCGTAAAGGCGTTCACAAAGCTGCACTATGGCACTGTTGATGTCTACAGTTTGCCTGGAAAAGGTTCAACATTCACCATACGTATACCACTGCATCAGGCAGAAATATCGGAAGATTCAACTGACGACATCAAGGCTGACAGCAAACTTGCAAAACAGGCAATAGCCAGCAGCCGCATGCAGACTGCACCTGTAAACACGGAGACAAACAATACGACATCTCATCCAGAAGATGAGAACACAGTGGAAAAGCCGTCAATATTGATAATAGACGACAATCTCCAATTGCGTTCATACATTGCAGACCTGCTATCCGATGAATTCAGCATCACACTTGCAGCCGACGGCCTTGAAGGCCTTACAAAAGCATCAGAATCTGTGCCGGATGCCGTAATTTGCGATGTCATGATGCCAACAATGAACGGAATGGAATTCTGCAAAAGACTCAAAAGCGATATAAGAACATCGCACATACCTGTACTGATGCTTACAGCATGCGCTGAAGATATCCAACGTATAGAAGGATACACAAGCGGTGCTGATGCATATCTTACCAAACCGTTCCAAGCACCGCTTCTCATTGCACGACTGAAAAGTCTGCTTGAAAACAGGAAAAGGCTTGCTGATTTCTTCAGCTACAGAAGCAACATTACGGAAGAAAAAGAGGAAACAGATATCAACGTAAATACCGTTGATAGAACATTTGCGGTGAAACTGCGCAAAATTATAGACGAAATGCTTACTGATACCAATCTAAGCGTTGAAGACATCGGTTCACGCATGGGCTTGGGGCGCGTGCAGCTCTACAGAAAGACCAAGGCTCTTACCGGATGTTCGCCTAACGAACTGATTAGAAATGCCCGTCTAGAGAAAGCTTCACAGCTCCTCAAAACCACAGATATGACTATAGCAGAAATAACTTACGAAGTAGGATTCAGTTCACCTTCATATTTTACAAAGTGCTATAAGGAACAATTTGGAGTAAACCCTACAGACACAGGGGCACGAAAGAAAAATTCCACAAAACCAAAGCAGTAAAATCCCTCTACAATACCAATACAATACACGTGCCTATGCAAGCATAAGACATTGAGATTATAAAAAACAGCTATTTGACCGTCCCATTCTATAGAAACAATATATCCCAACACATCAATGGGCTATATACGGCAAAATGTTATTATTGGACAAAAGGATATAACATAAAAAATCCTCTGTACGCAACACATGAATTCTTATTATCGAATACTTGTGTTAGTACAGAGGTTATGCATTTATGTGCTATATGCTATTAAATCTGAATAAATGGGTAATATGCTTTAGAAAGCATAATATGCACCAAATGAAATGTTGTTGTTGTCTATACCGAGTCCAAATGAGCTTACATCTGGTCCGCCCTCATGCTTGTAGCCGAAATAGCCAAGACGTGCAACAAGTGCGACATGCTCAGTCAGATCAACTTTGATACCTGGACGTATACCGATACCCCAAGATGTCTCATCATCGTAACTGTCACCATCATAGTAATAATCGCCTGTACCTACAATAAATCCTCCATCAAGGAAGAAACTTACTTTTCCTGTAGATGCAAATGTGTAGCGTGCATACGGATTGACGCTGAAGAAATTAGTTGATGTTGATTTACCCTTGTCTGGATTAACGTTGGTATAAGCTTCTGATATACCGATGGCGATATCCCACTTGTCATTAAGTTTGTAACCAATTTCTGGTGCAATTGTGAAAGTTGTCATATCAACTTCATCTGCAGATTGGAAATTCAGTCCTAAAGATCCTCCCAACCATACCTGTGCCTGCATGGCAGTTGAGGCAAGTGCAAAACATGCCGCTAGTAAAATTTTTTTCATAATACAATTTGTTTTTTGTTATACCCTACTCTTTTACAGGTTTTCGGCTT
>ENA-OPAR01000995-OPAR01000995.1-human-gut-metagenome-genome-assembly--contig:-NODE-995-length-11083-cov-2.744197_pt1 | contig 11083 bp, 7 predicted proteins | sample MGYA00241061_ERZ501438 | MGnify/ENA primary metagenome ERZ501438 (study PRJEB25962, sample SAMEA2042580) | human gut metagenome | biome: human gut; feature: human-associated habitat; material: faeces...
CGACCGATTCAATTTCTGCATATCGGGTGTCGGGTGAACATGATGATGGTGGCGATGTTCCATAACCGCTAATTTAGAAAGGTTTGAATCCCATGATTTCACGAACCTCTCGCAATGTTTTCGATGCGCTTTCGCGAGCTTTCTCGGCTCCCATCTTCACAACCCGAGCCAAATAGGCCTCATCGTTTTGTATCTCCAAAAAACGTTCCCGAATCGGCAAAGTGACTTTAAGAATATCTTCGGCCAGCTGCTTCTTCAAATCGCCGTAACGAATTTCGCAGTTGTTGTACTTTTCGTTGAAGAAATCGTATGTATCTTTCGTTGAAACGATATCCATCATGGCAAACAAGTTAGCAATCGGTTCGGGCTTCACACTGTTCGGTTCCGTAGGACCGGCATCGGTGACTGCCTTCATGACCTTTTTCTTGATTGCTTTTTCATCGTCGATCAGATAGATGGCATTGCCTTCGCTCTTACCCATCTTACCGGAACCGTCCAGGCCGGGCACTTTTACTGCCTTCTCTGTCAGGTGGAATGATGCCGGTTCGGGGAAGAAATCGACTTCAAACGTTGAATTGAAGCGGCGGGCAAAACGGCGGGCCATCTCCATATTCTGTTCCTGATCTTTTCCTACTGGCACCTTAACTGCTTTGTGCTGTAAAATATCGGCCGCCATCAAAGTCGGATAAGTAAACAATCCTGCGTTCACATTATCGGGTTGCTGTCTAGCTTTCTCTTTAAATGTAGTAACACGTCCGAGCTCTCCAAGATATGTATTCATATTAAGATAAAGATAGAGTTCCAACGTCTCTTTAACATCGCTCTGAACATATATCGTACATTTATCAGGATCCATACCGCAAGCCAAATATTCTGCAAGAATAGTGCGCACGCTTTTCTGGATATTTTCAGGAGTCGGATGTGTCGTCAACGAATGCCAATCAGCAATGAAGAACATACAATCGTATTCATCCTGCATCTTGACAAAACTCTTAACAGCTCCATAATAATTACCTAAATGAAGATTTCCCGTAGGACGGATTCCGCTAACAACTTTTTCCATTATAATATCGATTTAAAACATATTAAATACAAGAGAAGCATACACCTCCATTGCCATATACCAAGAGACACCCGTCATGACGGTCTAAACAAAAACCAGCAAGGATTGTTTTAATCAGTCTGCCTGATGCCTCTTTACGAACTGCAAATATAGACATTTTCAGCATTCACCTAACAAACACTTGCTATAAAAAACAGTCTTCATCAAATATACGCTCATGCAGGAAATGCAGATTTATATACAACAAAAAAGGCCGGCATCAAATGCCGACCTTAAAATTTATGTAGTAATTGTCTATCAATAAACTCGATTATTTAAGTTCAATCACTGCACGACGGTTAAGAGTGTATGGAGTAACATCGTTTACACCACCGATACCCTTAACTTCGATCTTATCACGGCTGACACCAAGATTTACGAGCTCATCAGCTACAGCCTTAGCACGGCCTTCAGAAAGCTTCTGGTTGTAAGCAGAAGAACCAGTCTTGCTGTCTGCAGATCCTGTGATAACAACTTTGCATCCAGAGTTCTTGATTGTAGTTGCCAAAGACTCGAGGTTAACAAGATCCTTCTTAGACTGCAGCTTGGTAGAATTCAAGTTGAAGAATACAGAAGTAGGAGCACTTGTTACAACATTAACCTTAGTTTCTGTCTGCTTAGGCTGTTTAGCCAACTGTGCACGAAGATCGGCATTGATCTGACGCTCACGATCGAGGTCTGAACGCAACTTAGCCAAAGCCTCTTCGCTTGAAGCTGCCAATGCATTGTAAGCATCTACGCTGACAGCCTTAGTCCATGTAGACTTACCAAGGTTGAACTGAACACCGACTTCACCTACGAGGTAACCGCTAGTGCCGTTCTTGCCAGAACCTTCAGCAACACCTGTAAAGTTCTTAGTTGTAAATCTGTAAGCAACATCCAAATAGATATTGAGAAGCTTGCTTACCTTCCAAGTATTTTCGATACCTGCGCCCAAAGTTGGAACATAGTTTGATGTATCAAAATTACGTACAACACCAGCACCAACATAAGGAATGAAGTTCCATACACGGTTCTCATTGTAACCGAAGAACATATTGCTCAAGTTGAACTGAACATCACCGTAAATTGCTCCGTAGCCACCTGCTTCGAAATCAGGAGTCCAACCACCATTTACAGGTCTGTTGTTGTCATTCTTAATAATGCCGTTCTCCCAGTTCAACTTCAAGCGAAGTCCCAAACCTGGAGTAAACCACTTACCGGCAGCAACGTTTACGCCCCATGAATCACCTTTTGGAAACACTTCAGAGAAGTCACATCCATAAGGATTCTGCAGAGACATGTCCACACCTACCTGAATATACCAGTTGGACCAAAATGAATTGGTAGCAACACGATACTTAGAAGGTGTTTCAATTGATGTAGTCTGAGCATTAACTCCTAAACTACCAAGGCCGACCAAAGCCAGCGCAATCATTAACTTTTTCATAACACTTTATTTTAAAAAAACATAACTGTTGACTTTTCTATAGCTTTCTGCCCAAAATCATCAACTGCTTAACGCCTCAACATCAATATAAAATCGACTGACGTTGGCCCGAAATACGTCAAAATGCCATATTCGAAGTCGAGACAAAGGTAATATTTTTAGTTTAAACTAAACCATATTAGCTAAAAAATCTTATATAAATAACGCTATCCCATAATTTTTTGTTCACAAAAAAGTCAACAAAGCACAGGCAAATCGACATAAAATTTGAAAAGCAGTACTTTCTAGACCACAAAAAGGCATCACACGTTAAAATTTTTGTCAATATCGGAATGCTTTATTATATAAAAGACCAATTTGCCATCAGGAGTACGCATAGGCACTTTCGATCGGAAAAGAGAATTAAGAAGTTCCTCCATCTCCATATCTGAAAGAACCTGCCCATATACTATAGAGGCCGACTTTGCAAGTGAAAGCGAAATAGACGTGCGCAACGTTTCTTTTAGATCTCCGCCCGTCTCTCTTGCTTCCGCAATCATCTCGTGAATCATGTTTACAGGCTTTAATCCTTCTGTGTCGGATGGAACGCCATTAATAGAATATGTACCTCCACCAAGGTCTGAGAAGTCAAAACCTAAATATGATAAATCATCCTTGATATTCTCAAACATGACATTCTCAATCTTGGAAAGCTGTACAATTTCCGGAAACAGCACACCTTGAGAAACAGACTTCTTTGCTATTATGTTTGACATAAAACGGTCGAAAAGCACTCTGACGTGTGCCCTATGCTGATCAACAAGCATCAGCCCTGACTTCACCGGAACGACAATATAGCGTCCTTTATACTGAAAATGAGGGACTGAAAAATCCGAATCGCTCATTTCATCAGTAGAACAACTTTCCCAAAGTGCCCCAGAAGAAATTTCCACCGGTTTATCATCAGATTCTACATTGTCGGCAACTACATCATCATCCAATACATTGTGAGAAGCACGTGTAGATTTTGCAGAAGTCCCAGCTTCCTTATCATACAGTACTTGCCAATCAAAATCTTTTTTCTGATACCCGCTCCCCGAATTTTTAAACGGATTGTACGAAGCAATATGCGGCTCCATTATAGGGCGGACAATCTCAGCAGAAGTTCCGAATGTAGGTATATCCGGACGTCCGTCAACATCAAAATCGATTGTAGGAACATCGCAGAACTTTCCCAACGATTCCTTTATAGATGCATGAAGCACCTGCCATATTGGCTGTTCGTTGTCAAATTTTATTTCAGTTTTTGTTGGATGAACATTTACATCGATAGTTGATGGATCAACCGAGAAATACAGGAAATATGAAACATGTTCTCCGACAGGTATAAGCTTGTCGTATGCAGCCATTACCGCACTATTGAAATAAGGATGCTTCATGTAACGCCCGTTGACAAAAAAGAACTGGCGATTCCCCTTTTTCTTTGCAGATTCCGGCTTACCTATATATCCGGAAATCTTCACCAATGACGTTTCCACATCAACAGGAAGAAGATCACCGTTTATTTTCCTCCCGAAGACATCAACGATTCGTTGTCTCAATGATGAAGATGCAAGATTATACATTTCATTGCCATTATTGTAAAGGCAAAATGAAACGTCAGGATGTACTAGGACGATGCGCTCAAACTCTGCTATTATATTGCTCAATTCTGTCTGATTCGCCTTCAGGAATTTTCTTCGTGCGGGTACATTGTAGAACAAATTCTTGACAGAAAAGTTACATCCAACAGGACAAGAAACCGGTTCTTGGCATTCAACTGCAGAACCGGATATACGAATAAAAGTGCCAAGATCATCTTCTTCCCTTCGCGTTTTCAACTCAACCTGAGCAACAGCGGCAATGGAAGCCAACGCTTCGCCTCTAAAGCCCATTGTCGTTAAAGCGAAAAGATCTGAAGCCTTTGAGATTTTAGATGTGGCATGACGTTCAAAAGAAAGTCTTGCATCTGTTTCCGACATGCCTATGCCGTCATCTATAATCTGCACACACGTTTTACCGCCATCTTCAACTACAATCTTTATGTTTGAAGCTTTAGCATCAATAGAATTCTCAACCATTTCCTTGACTATCGATGCAGGCCTTTGAACCACCTCACCGGCAGCTATCTGGTTTGCAACAGAATCAGGAAGCAAATGAATTATATCCATCATAAGCCGAAGTTGAATGTAAAGTTACTAGAGTACAAAAATTTTGCTATCAAAATAAGTATTACAATTATCATAAGCAGCATACCGTTTGACAGACGCTTACGCCCGCTTTCCTTTCTTCGCTTGAGATGCTTGGTTGCACCAACGAATTTTCCACGTATATCTTCAGGAGAGAAAGGTTTCGGTGGAATCATACCCAGTTCGCGTTTGGCATTTTCTTCAATCTTTGCGAGCTTTTCCTTTCTCTCGTCGTAGTAAATATAAGTATGCTTATACTGACGTGGTTTGTTTACTTTAAATAGCCCCATATATCAACCTTACATTTAATCATTAGTAAAAAATTTGTAAAAGACTCACTTCCGCACATTCACGCATGGAAATCAACAGAGCAAGCACTATTTGATGTCCTCAAGTTTCTGCAAAGGCACAACACGCTTTTCTGTAGTCTTAAGCATTTTATCAGCGGTTTTGCTTCGCCAGACAAAAATATCATTTTTATCTTTTGGCCTTATATAATCAAACCATGCGAATCCCACCAATTTGCTCTTGTCTGCGGGTGTCTTTTCCAATGGATACATAGTACCGACAGAAGCAGGCATCCAAATCTTTTCTACCTTTTTATCCTTCAGGTACAATATTAATTTAGACGTTTCCGTATAATTGACACCTATACGAGTACCGTCACTCTCCGCCATGTAATATACAACATACACATTTCCGTGCGCTTCAGAACGATAAACTTCTCCGTCGCGGAAATAAGAAAACATCTCCTTGCTCGCCACCTGATTATAAGATACCGAATCCAGCTGTTCAACAGTCATAGCCTGATTAATCACATGAACAGAATCAATAGTACTGTCATTATTGTATACACGTATCTCTTCACCGAACAACTGTTGATTTACATTCCAAATTATAGGCTGCCCATAAAGATAAGTACAGTACTCCTCCGATTTTGACACCATGGAATCGCACACAGCTTGAATGTCGGTTCTATACATCCTGACCTTATGGTAACAATGCAGATGTCTATAAACGGAATCTGTATCAATGTTGTATGTGAACATTTTCAATGTATCACCGTGGATATACAATGTATCACCGCTCGAATACTCCATTGCTACGGCGCTGTCGGTCGCCATGAAATAACCTGTCGAGTCATTGTACATGCAATAATTGCTTTTAAGCATACTAAGATTCTCATCATCTGTAACTACAACATTACTGAAAGCCTCGCTTACCGCAAGTTCCTTGTTATAGTGCATGCTGTCAGCAACAATCTTACGCATATCCCTGATTATGTACGAACGGTCCATAAGATCAGCTGTTCCATTCTTAGTATCATAGTTGCCACGCAAACCGTAAACAAAAGTTCCATCTTTTGCATTGATGTTTGTCGGACTGACAATCTTTGCGATTTCAGTAGCAGAATTATAGAACAATGTATCTGAAACCATTGTAAAATTTGGATTAGTCAGCTCTACATTGTCTGTAAAAAATGCCTCATGAAGATAAGGAGTATATTGTCCCCAATCCGAAACCAGAACATTTTCACCGTCATACAGCGTACCACCATTCATGAACATTCCGACATCATAGATTCTGTCATAATCAAGATGTTCAGTGACCAGTCTTGTTTTCTTATGATCTAGCTGCACACGACCTCTGGCTTTAGCTGTCATGAATACACCATTGTAATAAAGGGTATCGCTGTTCAATGAAAGTGTATCTCCCTGAACCATTTTCACATGTCCGAATGCATCAAAGGAGTTTTCATCCTTATAATATTTTGCACTGTCGCAATATAAGAATGCTCCCTCGTGGCTCAAAGCAACATTGCCGACCAAAACATCTGCACGCGGATCATCACTGTTCTTATACAATATATCTGAATGTATAAGTTCTATTTTCTTATCAGATCTGCTTCGTCCGTCATTTATATCATCTGGAACCAAAGCATACAGAAACATTGCTCCCAGCATCCATACGGAGCATAGGAACAAAGTTCTGAGCTTAAAAGCAAAAATATATCTTTTGATAAAGTCCTTCAAAGTCATTTAATCCAACCCGGATATTTAAATTCGCAATTTCTCCATTCTTCATTTATTCGGACATAAGTGGTCTTCTGCATATCTCTAATCCACTTATCGATTTTCTCTTCGCAAAGTTTATTGTGGACAATATCCTGCATAAGCTGATAATCGTCCCTCATATTCGCCTTATGTCCCTCAACTTTATTTTTAAGTTTAACAATTGCTACGACTTCCTTTTCGCTGTTGTTCATCATAACAAAAGGTTTAGAGATTTCCCCTACATTCATGTTTACAACAACTTTTGCAACTTCCTGAGGAAGATCTTTCATCTCAAACTTTGATGAACCGGTATTAGGATTTACCATCAAACCATGGTTGTTACGCGTATCCTTATCAGTAGAAATGTACTGCGTAGCCTCATCAAACGTAAAGACGTTGCGCCTTATCTCATCAGCAATTGAGTCAACTTCTGAAATTGTTTTTGTCAATTCCGCATCGGACACCTTTGGTCTGCGAAGAATATGTCTTACATTAATCCTGTCACCTCTTTTTTCTATGAGCTGAATTATATGGAAACCATATTCCGTCTCAACAACCTTTGAGATAGTTTTAGGATCAGTAAGACTGAATGCGGCGTTTGCAAATTCCGGCACCATATTACCACGTCCCATAAATCCCAATTCACCGCCGTGAACAGCAGAGCCCTTATCTTCGGAATACATCAAAGCCAATGTAGAAAACTGTGTCTGTCCTGAATTTATGCGCTCTGTATAATCACGCAGTTCGTTCTTGACTCTATCAATTTCCTCTTGTGAAATTTCAGGTTCACGCATTATGATCTGCACTTCCACCTGAGTAGGAACAAAAGGAATACTATCTTCAGGAACATCCTTAAAATAGCGTCTTACCTGTGCCGGAGTAACCTTTATATCTTTCACAAGGTTATCCCTCTCTTGCGACATAATCTGATTATCACGCACGATATCAAACAATTGTTCTCGTATCTGCGTCGTTGTTTTGCCGAAAATCTCTTCCATACGTTCTTTAGAACCAAAATTCTGTATATACAGATTTATCTGGTTCTCAACAGTCTGAAGCACTTCATTGTCAGACACCTCAATACTGTCTATAGCCGCCTGGTGGAGAAACAGTTTCTGAATGGCCAACTGTTCCGGTATCACACAATACGGGTCACCGTCCCAGCGTTCACCTCTCGACTGTCCTTCAATCCTAGCCATTTCGACATCTGATTTAAGAATAGCCTGATCTCCGACCACCCATATCACCTCATCTATCACATTGTTTTGAGCATTGGCACATAATGCAAGCAATGCGCAGCAGGCAGAAACAATATACCGTACTTTAGATCTCAACATAACATATTTCAAATTTATGATTCAACAAATACTGATAAGATCTACGACATCAATGTTTATTGACTGTAGAAAGAACATCATCGTAAACCTTGACAGAATATTTCTTCTTCAGTTCCTCAACCCATTCACTTTCGAGCTTATTCTGAAGATCAGTTGTCACCTGTCCCTTGACATCCTTATAGCTCTTCGGCTTTTTCATCGTTTCTCCGAAAGCCATTGTAACAGGGAATGCCTTCATCGATGCTTCTTTACCTGTCTTGAAAACAAGAAAATCGACATATTGGTTATCACCAGACTTATACAGGCCTCTCTCCATCCTTATCAACTTTACAGAATCATTCATAAGGTCATTCTTGAGCATAGACAACCATTCATCCTCTTTCATGTCGTCATAAGCCTGTTTAACCTTATTCATGACACTATCATTCTTTGCATGTATCACAAATCCCTTAAATCGAGGTTCATCCCATGCATATTTTTTCTTGTTCTTGGAGAACTGTTTTTCTAATGCCTTTTCGTCACCAGCAGCCTTATCCCAAACATTAATCTTACTAACCTCATACATCAATGTACCATCGCGATACTCTCTGGCCAAATTACGAACCTCAGGATTAGACATTTCTATTTTTGCCAATTCGGCATCTACTACTTCCTGGCGAGTTTTTCCGTTTGACTTCTTTACAAGAGAATCCAGCGCCATTCTGGCAGAAACATCTTTAATACCTCTAGATTCAAGGAATTTCACAATGTTGTCATGATGGAACTCATAAGATTCAAAAGGATGTCTGTCTGTAAGCTTTATAATATGATAACCAACCGTTGTTCTTACTGGTTTAGATATTTCGCCAACTTTCAAAGCATTTGCAGCGGCTTCAAAATCAGGAATCATCATTCCCTTGCCGAACTGTCCCAAACTACCGCCTCGTGCAGCAGAACCTTTATCATCAGAACACTGCTTGGCCAACTCTTCGAAATTGCCTCCAGCCTGCAGAGCGTTGTATATGGAATCGATTCTTTGCTTTGCAGCATCCTCCTCGGCTTTAGTTGCATTCTGACGAACAAGTACCAGAATATGTGAAGCAGTCAACAGATCCATACCATCGAAACGTTTTTTGGTATTCTCATAAGTCTGTCTGGCCATATTCTCAATATATGCCGTATCAACGAGATAAGGCATCAACATCTGTTCTCTATAGCCGTCAAGTTCTTTTTTCACACGAGTGAGCGTGTCTACATGAGCATCTTCTGCTGCAGCAACCTTAAGCTTGAAGTTGACAAAAAGCGGAACATAATCTTCTATACCCTTCTTGTCCAAAACACCATCAGCGTTATTCTTGTTGTATGAATATTCAAATTCAGAACGTGTTATGTCCTTGCCGTCTATAGTCATTATGACCGGATCTGCATTCTGCGCCGACAAACATGTTGTGAACAACAAACCGGCATACAGCAATATGTTCTTTTTCATATCTACAAAATATACTTTAAAATTTCATTTCACATAAAACTTTGCGAAGATACTGAAAAAAAACAAATCAGGAGCTGTCGTCAATGCAACAGCTCCTGCAATATTATTTTTTTAACAATAAGTTGTAATGCTTCATATTACGTACATGCATATAAAGCACACAAGTATCAGAAATTACTGAGGACGGCTGTAATTAGGAGCCTCACTTGTAATTATGACCTCATGCGGATGACTCTCAAGAACACCTGCATTTGTGATTCTTGTGAACTTAGCGTTGTGCAAGCTTTCGATATCCTGCGCACCGCAATATCCCATACCAGAACGCAGACCACCTACAAGCTGATATATAACTTCTTCTACAGTGCCTTTATATGGAACTCTACCGGCAATACCCTCTGGAACAAGTTTCTTTACTTCTTTTACGCCAGCCTGGAAATAGCGGTCTTTTGAACCGTTCTCCATTGCTTCGAGCGAGCCCATACCTCTATATGATTTGAACTTTCTTCCGTTGAACAGAATTGTTTCTCCCGGAGCTTCTTCTGTTCCTGCAACAAGAGAACCGATCATGACACAGCTTCCACCAGCAGCAAGAGCCTTGACAACATCACCGCTGTATCTCAATCCTCCGTCAGCAATAAGAGGAACACCTGTACCCTTCAATGCTTCAGCAACATCATATATTGCAGTAAGCTGAGGAACACCAACACCTGCAACAACACGAGTTGTACAGATAGAACCAGGACCGATACCGACCTTTACGGCATCAGCTCCAGCATCGGCAAGCATCTTTGCAGCTTCTCCTGTAGCAACGTTACCTACAACGATATCAACATTAGGGAACGCCTTCTTAGCCTCCTTCAGCTTTTCGATAACATATTTAGAATGACCGTGAGCTGTATCGATTACGATTGCGTCAACGCCAGCCTTAACCAAAGCCTCCATGCGCTCAAGCGTATCGTTTGTAACACCGACACCGGCTGCAACTCTCAAACGGCCCTTGGAATCCTTACATGCCATAGGCTTGTCCTTAGCCTTTGTAATATCCTTATAAGTAATCAGACCTATAAGTTTGAAGTTATCGTCTACAACCGGAAGTTTTTCGATCTTGTGCTCAAGAAGAATCTTTGAAGCAGATTCAAGATCTGTCTGCTGATGCGTAACAATAAGATTTTCGCTTGTCATTACCTCATCGATAAGCATTGTCATATCATCCTGAAAACGCAGGTCACGGTTTGTTACAATACCGACCAGCTTGTTGCTGTCATCTACGACAGGAATACCTCCGATATGATATTCGGCCATCATATCCAAAGCATCCTTTACAGTCGATCCCCTCTTGATTGTGACAGGTTCATAGATCATACCGTTCTCTGCCCTTTTCACAATCGCAACCTGACGGGCCTGTTCTTCAATCGACATGTTCTTGTGTATAACACCGATTCCACCTTCACGGGCGATGGCAATAGCCATAGAAGCTTCAGTGACA
>ENA-OPAR01001000-OPAR01001000.1-human-gut-metagenome-genome-assembly--contig:-NODE-1000-length-11054-cov-2.308028_pt1 | contig 11054 bp, 10 predicted proteins | sample MGYA00241061_ERZ501438 | MGnify/ENA primary metagenome ERZ501438 (study PRJEB25962, sample SAMEA2042580) | human gut metagenome | biome: human gut; feature: human-associated habitat; material: faeces...
AGATACATAAAACGGCAGAATTAATGTAATATTCAAGTTTCGGGTAAATCAAAGTTTTACTAACTTTGCAAAAACGGAAAGAAAAGAAAGAAAAAATGAAAAAAATATTATCACTTTTGCTCATCTTGGCTTTTGTACAAAACAATTATGCACAAAGCATGCGTCAAATAATGGTATCGATGCCAGACAGCATAATGCCGCTTTTGACAAAAGTGAACAGAGAAGACTGTATGGACTATCTGGACAGCAAAATGAAAGCAGAAGTAACCAACAGAATCGGAAGCAAAAGTGAGATGACAAAGATTACAGACGACTATGCCCAGTTCAAACTAAGCAAGTCCTCTGAAAGAACATTCAAACTTCTTCCTACTGCAGACAACGACACAATCATCTGCATGATAACAACCTGTTGCGGACCGGTATGCGACAGCAAACTGGATTTTTTCGACAACAAATGGAACAGATATAAAAAAAGAATCATAGAGTTGCCTACACTGAAAGACTTCATCAGCAAGCCGGACTCCATCAATGAAGACAAATTCAACAATCTGCTCAACAAGGCAGACATCCTGCTTATGAAAGCCGATTTCAAGAACAACTCAAACGATCTGACTCTGACCCTCACGACAAATGAATATCTGAATGAGGACGACAGAGAATCCTTGAAACCATTTTTCAAGAAAGAAATAACATTGGAATGGAACGGAAAGAAGTTCGAAAAGAAATACAAATGATGCATTTTTCAATGTGTCATTTGGATTAATATTATATGCTAAACAACCAGGAAAACACATGAAAGTCGATTATTTCGATATCATATAAACCCAAATCAATAATTATGAAAAAAACTTATTCCAAAATCCTATCGTGTTTATTTACTTTAATGTACTGCAATGTTTCGTACGCTCAAAACACGATAAAGTACACGTTTGACGACACAAAAACAGAATGGAAAGCCATTAAAGGAAGTGCTGAAACAGTACAAACAGGCGCATACAAGGGAAAAGCGCTGAAGATTCATCCAAACAGCACCATAAAACTGGATGTTGACCTGCAGCCTTCATCAACGTATCGCTTGACGGCATGGATGCGCACCGAAAGCGGAGCCGACGCTGTAACCATCATGACCGACAAGCTGGGCAAAAACAACATCAGCGGAAGTACTGCACTTGCATCATGGACCAAAATTGAAAAAGACATAAACGTATCGGCCAACCAGCAAGAAACCGAAATAAAGATTGTATTCGAAAACACTCAGGGTTCAACCAATGCCTGGGTTGACGAAATCGAACTTGTCAGAACCGGAACCTTCAAAGAAAAGATATATGCAGGCATTCCGCCTGAAATAAAACGGGAAAGCAAGGAACATCTCGGAATCAAGACCCAGCCAGACAGTGTCATAAAGTGGATGCTGGACGACAAAATCGGAATGTTCATCCACTGGGGACTTTATGCAGGACCGGCAAAAGGCGAATGGTACATGGAAAACAAAGGCATAAGACCTGAGGAATACAGAAAACTTGCCTACAAGGAATCTGGTGACGAATATTTCACAGCAAAAGATTTCAATGCCGACAAATGGGCTGAACTTGCCAAAAACATCGGTGCTAAATACATGTGCATGACAACACAGCACCATGACGGCTATGCACTGTTTGAAAGCAAATACATGAACGCCTTTACATCCAAACAGACGCACAACAGAGATTTCGTAAAAGAATATACCGATGCTTGCAGAAAAGCCGGACTCAAGGTAGGCCTCTACAAAACACTAATCAACTGGCGCTTCCCTGGATACTATGACATCTACGGTACAAACTGCCTGCGTAACAAGTTTGGATACACCACAGATGCAAGCCACAAGGAAAATGCCCGATTGATGAAAGAAGAGCTGTACTGCCAGACCAAGGAACTGATGACAAAGTACGGAAAGATCGACCATATATTCTGGGACGGCGGATGGATTGGCCAACAAGGTTCTGATGCGGACGGAGCACCATTCTGGGAATCAGGCAAATATATGGACCCAAACAACGAATGGCCTATAAATGAATATTTTCAAGACATCGATAGTGTCACCGGCAAGCCTCTTGGCCTGATGGGTATCGTGAGAAAATATCAGCCGAACGTCGTTGTAAACAGCAGATGCGGATGGATTGGCGATTTCGGCAATGAAGAAGGCGGTGGAGAAGTCAAAGGCGAAATAAGAAGCGGAGTTGTTGAAAAATGCTTTACCATAGCTCCGGGCTGGGGATATACAACAGCCATGGAAGACCCGACCAAGATAATGCCGATAACGCGTATAAAAAGAATATTTGCAGATTGCATGGTTCGCAACATGTGCTTACTCATAAATGTAGGTCCGGACAGACACGGCAATGTTCCTAAACCGGTAGAAGACAGACTATTGGAGTTCGGCAATTGGATAAAGAAAATTCGTGATGCAGTATATTCGACACGTGGAGGACCATGGCAGCCTGTAGACGGACAATACGGCTTCACATATAAAGACAATAAGATATATCTCTACCTTCTTGGAGAATATGCCGACGAAGACTTCCTGATGCCTCAAATGGACAAAGGCATGAAGATAAAGAAAGCCTACAACCTCTACACCGGAGAGAAAATAAAAGTATCCCGAAAGAGAGGCAACATTTATCTGAAAAACATAAATGCAGAAAAGGATGACATTACTGTTATTGCAATCGAACTGAACAGAAATGTAAGGAACGACAAAAACGCTGAAGCAGAAGAAAATTCTGACAGGTTTTTAAATCAAATATATATTGAAAGCTGTATCGCCTGCAACACGATGCAGCTTTCAATGTTTTTAAATCTGTTCATACAAGATATTCCAACTGTGCCAACAAACATATTCACACTGTGTTAACAACTCAACGATGCAGTGTTAGAACAAGCGGGAAAGATTATAAACACAAAACAGAAACATTACGAACTCCGACAACTCCCATATCTCCTGCAGGAAACTGCAATATACAAAATGCGGGACATCTGAAAATAAATCACTTCAGATGTCCCGCATTTTTTCCTCGAATCCGAAGAAAAATATGATTATTTTTTCTTCATTGCAGCGTAACGGTTCATGAACTTGTCTACACGTCCGGCTGTGTCAACGAGCTTAGCCTTACCTGTGTAGAAAGGATGAGATGAGCTTGAGATTTCAAGCTTTACAACTGGATATTCCTGACCCTCAAAAACTTCAGTGTCGTTAGTCTTGCAGCAAGACTGAGAAAGGAACATTTCGCCATTTGACATATCCTTAAATATCACTGGACGATAATTCTCTGGATGGATACCTTTTTTCATTTTCTTATATTTTTATCAGTTTATATTCAACCATTATTTTTCGGTAACTATTTTGTGTAATGGCCCTTTGCTATAACAGCGTGCAAAAATACAACAAATAATACTCTTATCCAAAGTTTTCAAAAGAATTTAATGTCCAACTATTCCACAAATTTATATTTAATGGCATTTTTCAGTCCTGGAACTCCCATATATTTTGTCACTGCACCGCGTATCTTGACCCTTCTGCCCATAACGTCCGTGTTGTTCTTAAGATTCAATGCATATCTCACATCAGCGTAACTGCCACTCTTGCTCAACTGAACGGGCACGCATTTTGCATAATCCTTTACATCTGGAGAGTCAGCCAAGAGAATGTTTGTCTCTACATCACCGTAAGAGAATACAGCACTGCTTTCTGTCAGTTTATTGCCGTCAATATAACCCACAATATACCCTACGACCCACGATTCGTGAATGGTAGCACCGTCATTCATGACCATGTCATAAATGAAGCTCTCATTCAAATCTCTATATGTATAAGGATCATCCTCCACCCCTTCGTGAAATACATCCGTATCGTCAGAAGAATCATCACCAGAATCCCCCACATCGCCTCCTTCGCCGTCATCAGTTATATCAGGATCTTCTGGAACATCCGTATCACCAGAATCAGAAGGGTCTTCTGGAACATCCGGCACATCCGGATCTTCTGAAGTACCTGTGTCTGAATCGTCTCCGCTGTCAGAACCAGAATCATCATCTCCACCATCTGCATCGTCTTGGTTATCATCATCACCATCAACAACCGCCGTGTCGTCATCTTCTCCAGGAATCTGGGGCATTACAATCCTTTCGCATGACCACAAGAATGCAAGACTCAACAAACAAATCCCCCACAAACTACATTTACGCATAAGATAAATCTTTATGATTAAATCCGTACAAATAAAAGGAAAATATCATAAAAAGCCCCATGCACCGCAAAAAAAATACACACCGGTTAATTAATCGACAAAAAATTCTTAACTTTGTACTAGAAAAGAGTACCATTTAAGGGCATACACACATCTTTTAAATATTTTATATTATGGTAAATTACAAAGATCTCGGACTTGTAAACACAAGAGACATGTTTGCAAGAGCAGTCAAAGGAGGATATGCCATACCAGCATTCAACTTCAACACTATGGAGCAGATGCAGGCAATCATCATGGCTGCAGTAGAAACAAAATCTCCTGTAATCATGCAGGTTTCTAAGGGTGCACGTAATTATGCAAATGCTACAATCCTCCGCTACATGGCTGAAGGAGCTGTTGCATACGCTAAGGAGCTTGGATGCAACCACCCAGAAATCGTTCTGCACCTCGACCACGGAGATTCATTCGAACTCTGCAAGGGTTGCATCGACATGGGATTCTCTTCTGTTATGATCGACGGTTCTTCACTTCCTTACGAAGAGAACATCGCTCTCACAAAGAAGGTTGTTGAATACGCTCATCAGTATGACGTAACAGTTGAAGCTGAGCTTGGCGTACTCGCAGGTGTTGAGGACGAAGTTGTAGCAGCTGAGTCTCACTACACAAAGCCTGAAGAAGTTATCGACTTCACTAGCAAGACTGGATGCGACAGCTTGGCAATCTCTATAGGTACTTCTCACGGTGCACACAAGTTCACTCCAGAGCAGTGCACACTTGTTAACGGAGTACTCGTTCCACCACCATTGGCATTCGACGTTCTCGATGCTATCATGGAGAAACTCCCTGGATTCCCAATCGTTCTCCACGGATCTTCTTCAGTTCCAATGGAAGAAGTTGAAACAATCAACAAGTACGGTGGTAAGCTCGAAGCTGCTATCGGTATACCAGAAGACCAGCTCCGCAAGGCAGCTAAGTCTGCAGTTTGCAAGATCAACATCGACTCTGACTCACGTCTTGCAATGACAGCTGCAATACGTAAGGTATTCGCTGAACAGCCAGCTGAATTCGACCCACGTAAGTACCTCGGTCCTGCACGTGAGAACATGAAGAAGCTTTACATGCACAAGATCGTTAACGTTCTTGGTTCAGACAACAAGCTTGCTCAGTGCGACTAATAAATACTTCAAAAGTATATTCGAGAGTGTACCGGATTCCGGTGCACTCTTTTTTTATGGACTTCTATCAACAGAAAAGCATTCATGAAAGCGCAGATTCGCCTTCAATTTTATGCGGAAAACATATTTTGAAACGTGTCCAACCGTCCGGATAAGTTTTTAAAGAGAACTGGCACCCGTGCTTGGTAAGAATTTCTCTTATTAGAATAAGGCCTATACCCTGCCCTTCCGGTTTGGTTGAAAAGAATGGAGTGAATAATTTATCTTCGTTGTCTTTTGTTATACCTGTTCCGTTGTCAGCAATCTCCAAAACAACAGGATTCCCCGATACGTGAATCTCTATATCACCGTCCTGTCCGATACTTTCTGCGGCATTCTTAACAATATTGACCAATACCTGTTCAAAAAGAATCGGATCCAACTGCACTTCCGGATTGCAGGAGTCGAAAAACCTATGAAGACGGATTTGTCTTCGCTGACACACATTTTCCATCAAAACACGGCAGGCATCCACTTGATTATTAAGACTGACGGTCTGCAGTTGAGGTTCCGGAATGCGCACAATTTCGGCCAATCGCGCTATGAAATGATTCATTCCATAGCAACGGTCAGAACATATCTGTATCGTGTGGCACAGTTCTTCCGCCCCATCATAAGTTCCGATAATATCATTCAGAGAATCCAAAGTAGAAGTAACCCCAGCCACACTGTTGTTTACCTCATGGGCAATCATACGTATAACCTTTTCGTAAGTTTTCTTTTCAGCCTTGACAATTTCCGAAGTCAGACTCTCAATGAGCAAGAACGGATGTGCATATCCTCGGTCAATAAACGAAAGATGCGAGCAGCGGTAAATCATTGCATCGTTCAACCGTACTGTCTCCACACTGCCGTACGCCACCTGAGCCAATTTCTCGGCCAACGCCGACTGTATTTCGCCCATTGAGCGTCCTAAAACATCCTGTTCAGTCAAATTACCAAGAAACTTCAAAGCCGCGGCATTGGCACTTGTGATATTTCTATTGAAATCGAAAAGTATCACTCCCATAGGCGAAACGCTTATGAGAAGATCAAGAAAGTGATTCTGCTCCCTTACGTGTAGTCTCTCGTTCTTGAGCTGTTCCATAAGCCTATTGAAAAGATGTACAATGCGGTCGGCATCGCGCTGTCCCACAGGCCTCAACCTGCTGCTGAAATCCTGCTCGCTCAGCAAATCCATAGCATTGCCGATGGTATGGAGCGGCATCACAGTCTTTCGGTAAAAATAAACCAGAAAAGAAAGACATACAACAACAGTTCCTTCCGCCACATAAAAAGTGTATTCGGACGTCGGCAGCAACAGAAAGAACATAACACCCATACACCCGAGCAATATTCCCCAGACAAAGAACAACCATTTGATTTTCATATTCCTCTATTTTAGTCGGATACGGAAGAGTCGTTTTCCGGATGTATCTGATATTTTTCCAGACGTCTGTAAAGTGCTCCGCGACTGATGCCCAGCGCTGAAGCCACCTGCGAGAGATTGCCGTCAAACTGGCGTATGTTCTGTATAATGGTCTGCCTTTCTATTTCCTCAAGAGTGAGCCCTTGAAGGTTATTAGCCTGTCCGGACATTACAACTTTTGAAGACGAAGAAGAACCATATTGCTGCTGAAAATCATCTGCCGTAAGTTCTCTTTTTCCGGAAACAAGCATAGTGCGTTCAACAAGGTTCTTCAGTTCGCGGATATTGCCGGGATAAGGCAGAGACATAAGAAAACGCATAGCATCGGCCTTGACCGTTACCGGTTCAAAACCATATTGTTTGCATTGTTTCCTGATAAAATGTTCCGTCAGCAAAGGAATATCTTCCTTACGTTCGCGCAATGCCGGAAGACGTACTGAGATAAGGTTGATTCTGTAAAACAAGTCCTCGCGGAAAGTATGGTCCTGAATCATCTTCCGCAGGTCGGCATTGGTAGCACTGACCACACGTACATCTGCCTTTCGCTGTCGGCTGTCGCCCAACACCTCATAGGTCTGGTCCTGCAAAACACGCAACAGCTTCACCTGACATGCCGGATCAAGTTCACCTATTTCGTCAAGAAAGATTGTACCCTTCTCTGCCAACTCAAAACGTCCCACACGGTCGCTCACAGCATCAGTAAATGCCCCCTTGCGATGGCCGAACATCTCGCTTTCAAACAAACTCTGCGATATGCCCCCAAGATTAACCTTAACAAAGGTCTTTCCGGCACGCAGACTGTTTCTGTGAATGGTTTCAGCCACTAGTTCCTTGCCTGTACCATTCTCTCCGGTTATCAGCACCGGAGCATTTGTTGAGGCAACCCGCCGTACAATTTCCAGAACATTCTCCAAAGCCTCGCTGTGACCGATTATGAGACTACGGTCAAAATCAGTCTTTTCTGTCACTGTTTTCTTCTGAACCGAACTGTTGCCGTTCAGTTCCAATGCAATACCGATGCGCTGCATCAGCGTCAGGTTGTTCCACGGCTTTGTAATAAAATCAAAAGCACCAGCCTGCATACCCTTCACAGCCAGTTCAATGCTTCCCCATGCCGTCATAAGAATGACGGGTACATGAGGGAGAACGGACTTTATGCGTTCCAGAAGTCGAAGTCCGTCAGTACCATCAGTTGCTATGCCGAAGTTCATATCCATCAGTATCAGCTGCGGTGTCACGTCGCGGATGACACCTATGGCTTCTGAAGGACCGCTTGCCGCCATTGCATCCATGCCGCTTCGCTTAAGCAGAAACATCAGCGACGAACGTATGGCTGGATCATCATCAATTATCAGTATCATAATGAAAACAAAGTTAATTTATTTTATCTGACTATTTTCTCAAAATCCGCATCAATGTTGGTCTTGGCTTCAAAATCCCACAACGTGATGCTGCGTATCTGGTAATAATAGTACCAATAGTTGAACAGCTCATTTTTGCTGTTGCGTATGAAACGTAAACCTTGGAGCAAATAACGAAAAGACATAGTTATAACAAATTTGTCGATTAAACGCATTTTTAGAATAATACAAGCATGTCACTCATCGTGGAGCGCATCTGTAGCAGATATACGACTGAGACCTCGTGCCGGCACATAGATGCCTATGCTGACCACAAATATGGTGAGCAGCCATACCAATCCCATGATTACAGCAAAATGGAGCTTAAAATCTTCATACCAGTAATGTGTAGAAAGTCCGACATGCAGGGCTTCAGGCATGAAAAGTCCTTTACGCATTGCATATTGCAGATAAATCAGACTGCCGACAATTACGGCCACTGTTGCCAAGACAAATCCCTCTGCCAGAAAAAGACGAATCACCTTACCAGATGTAGCCCCGAAACTTTTCATTATTCCAATTTCTTCACGACGACTGCGTGTCTGCATCCAAAATGCACCAGATACGCCGAAGAACAAGCAGAACAGGAAGAAAGACATCAGAATAATGTTGACACGATAATCGTAATCCGACCATATACGAGTAAGTTTCACATAATCTTCATAAGTAGTCACATCAGCAACAAAAAAGTTTCCAGCTTTGAGTGTCGTTAGTGCCCAAGGACGAAATTCGGATAAGAATTCATCCGCATCAAATCCTTCACGAATACGGAATATAATATCAGATTTATCGAGAGGTACTTGTCTGAACATCGCTTGCTGAGGTGCCTGTTCCGGACGCACCTTTACCGGTTGTATGGTTGCAATAATCCGTCTCGTTATATAAACTTCCGTGTATAATCCGCCCAATACAAGACCGTCTTCAAGTGCCCCTTCTGTCATAATCCGCTGTTGATCTTGATACCCCATCGAATCCATTTCTGCAATCGACAGTCCTCCAGCATGCTTAAAACGGAATGTCTTGAAATAATCGCTCTGAGGCACATAGTATATTAGAAAATAATCAGCCTTGGCGGAATCTTTAAAACTGCAACTGGACTCCACCCAAGAACTTCCACCAGGACCAAGTCCATCAACCTGAAAAGTACCCGACTCCACACCTGGATACTGACGCACCATGTTCAGAAACCGCCATTTGGTCAAACAACGGTTTTTATACTTATCAGCTTCTTCATCATAAAGAGATGATGACCGCGGATAAGAAGAAAAAGAAATACGGTAAAGATTGTCCTTTTCATATCCATCTGGAAGATAGTTCACATACGTCTGCACAGCAAGCGGGTCGACAAAGTGCCATAATATAATAGAGACAACCACAAGCTCTGCCAACAGCCATCCGTTGCGTTTCCTTTTGGCCCAAAGATTTTTAAAAACCAAGCGTATCATAATCTCTTATTTTTTCTGATTCAATGAATAAACAATTTCAGTACGTAAAGAATTCCATGCAGGAATAATGGCTGAGGTTACATTCAATACAGCACAGACCAAGAAAGCCGACAGGAAAATCCATGGAGAAAAGAGTATCTCTCCTCTCAGCAATACATCGTCTGTATTTTCTTTGAAAAAATAAAAGCCTGGTGAAAAGAAATCAAACACCCAGTTACGTCCCAAAACCAATATGCTCCACGAAATCAGCAAACCGATAAATCCGCCTATAAGTGTAAGCACCAGATTCTCGTTCAAGACCTGTCTCAGCAGATACGAGCGGGTGGCTCCGAAAGCCCTGCAGATGCCCATCTCCGAAAGGCGTCCATCCATGCGTCCGGCAATCATGCCGCTCAGATTGAGTGCAGGCACAATAAGAAAAACAATCAACAAGCCACCCCAAATCTTAAAAGCTTTTGTCACCGCATCAACGCTGACATGATCTTCTGCTTTTCTTATTTCAACCGAATTATACTGCCAGCTTATGCGTGGCACATCCACAAAGGCATGTTCGTCGTCGTTTTCAATCCTTGCCTGACGCAGCTTGTTTTGTATCTCAGCCTCCATCAGCACCCCTTTGTCCTTCGGCGCACGGATGCAGATTGTGTAAGAACCACAGAGATTCAAGGGAGTCGGGTCAACTCGTTCATTCAAACATGTATATGGAATATAAGCTTGTGCATGTGTAATCGGCGTCAAACTGCTGGCATCCTTCACCACACCTGTCACCGCATAGTCGATGAAATCCATCTTTACAGTCTTACCGACAGCTTCTGCGGCACTGCCGAACAACTGCTCGGCTACCGAGACGGCTATCACTGCACAGTGCCTGCCACTATGAAAGTCGGACTCTGAGAATGGCTTGCCGGCAAGGAATTCAAAGTCGAACACCTTGAAGAAGTCAGCATCAGTCGGCAAATTCTTTATACGTTTCATACTTTGTCCGTCAGGCAATTGCAAAAAGAACTCCTTGTAAGATCTTACTGCAGTCACAGAACCATATTTCCGAAGCGGATAAAACCAATTTTCTGCTATTCGCCGAGATATATTTCCCATAGCTACTTTACACTTTGCGCGTCCAGATATCCACAATTCGTCCCTATGGTTTTCAGGATATATTGAACCGACACGTATGTACTGGAACGTTATGACAATCATGGTCAGCGCAACCGGAACAGCTGTTCCGATGATATACAGTACACCGAACAGTTTGTTCTGTTTCAAGAACGCCCAGGTCTGTTTAAAATATCGCTTAATCATTTTATTTTCAATTCAAGTGTGTTCTTAATTTAAGGTATGAATCAGCAACAAGCATCAATCGA
>ENA-OPAR01001001-OPAR01001001.1-human-gut-metagenome-genome-assembly--contig:-NODE-1001-length-11047-cov-8.280932_pt1 | contig 11047 bp, 15 predicted proteins | sample MGYA00241061_ERZ501438 | MGnify/ENA primary metagenome ERZ501438 (study PRJEB25962, sample SAMEA2042580) | human gut metagenome | biome: human gut; feature: human-associated habitat; material: faeces...
TTTATGGTCAGTCTGTATCCTGACGGGAGAAATGCCAAGGAAAGAGAGATGGGTGTCCGCTTTCAGCATGTTCCATTCCCATGCGGGAAGTTCCTTCCATTCCATACGGTATGCCCAGAGTATGAACAGACCGGGACGGAATCCGTTGAAAAGCTTTCCGTGCAGAATCCCGACCAGCCGTTCCAGTTCTTCCCGCGAGTAAAGGGTGAATGCCTCATTCCGATAGACAAAGGCATCAGCCGGTTCAATATCCGGCTGACACTCGATGAGGTATCTCTTCCATTCTTTTGTGGTGTACTTTCCGTACAGAGGATCGGGTTCCGTGTATTTCCATGCCCTGACGAATGTGTGGAAGAGGACGGCACCGTTCCTGTGCCTTCCGGTATGCCCCCACATCCGGAACTGTTTGCTGCGTATGCCATCGGGAATCAGCAATTCCGGACCGGTTGTAACCCAAGGGCCTCCTTCGGTATTGTAACCGGTACACTTTTCATTTTCATGGCAAAAAGGTGTCTGTGGGAGAAGGCAGATATGAACTTCCCGGTCATCGCCCCTTTCAATGTGTGCCTGCGGATAATAGTCACCGCCACGGGTGATATAAGTGACAACGTCTCCTGCAGTCGGTAACCCGCCTCTTTCCCTGTCCTCCCGCATCCTTGAAATCAGCCGGTTCACCTTCTCCACATCACATTCCTTTATGGAGCAGGCACACCCTTCATGCCTGTTGAGCAGAGTCAGACTTTCCAGGTCATAAAAATTACCGTACTTCATATTGAGATCGTTTTTGTTGATACAATTTGACCTGACGGGCAACCATGTCGCAGAACTTCTGTCCGTTCTCCTTCTCGCTTCTGAAATAGGCAATCATGTCCCAGAGATTCCGATTGAAGTAGCCGGTCCATTTTTCGTAATAGTGACTTCCATAGACCTTTCCGAACGTTTCCTCGAAAAGTGCAGGAGTCAGCCCTTCATCCCCGTGGTGGTTGTATTGCCACAGGGAGACAAGCAGCAGCTGGTTATAATCCAGTGTTTCCATATCTGTTCTTTTTTAAGTAAAACATCGGCCTACATGGGTAGGCATTTTTATTTCTTGATGTCTTTCCAGTCTGTTTTCCGGGGATTGCGGCAAGGCTTGGCGAAAGAAAATACCGCAGCGAAGCGAGGATGATTTTCTTTCAGCCAACCCAGCCCCTGAAAGGGGCCGCCTTGCACAATCAGCCCGGAAAACGGCTATCTTTACAGCAAGAAATGAAAAAGCAGACCTCGGATTCTCTGTTCTGAAGTCTGCTTTTCGGTCATTGTCAAGTTTCATGTTTTTCAGGTATGTATCTGCCATCCGTGGAACGGCTGCAATGTTACGGCAAACGACCTGTCAGGTATTCCATGATAGAGCAGACCTCCTACGATACCTATTCTTCCATCAGCATAATGCTGGGTAAAGCCGAACGAGTATGGGGCATGGTCATAGTAGAGTGAAATCTCACTGGGATAGTCAGGATTCCCTTCCCAACTCTTCAACCGTTCCAAGCACTTTTGAAGTGAGGTGTCACCGATGGATTCGGCATAGCGCTTTACGTTCTCGAAATGTTCTTCATTCAGGATTTTCATGACTTTTGTATTTTTATCAGTTAAACACGTCCGGCTCCGGGAGCCGGTATTTTTATTTCTCGCCTGCCTGACAGTCCCGTGGCCGTACCCGCAAGGTTTGGCGAAAGAAAATACCGCAGCGAAGCGAGGATGATTTTCTTTCAGCCAACCCCGCAGGGGCCTGACCTTGTACGGGTACACAGGACACGGGACTACCTTTGCAGGGTGGAAAATAAAATATACGGTTGTTTTTTGTTGTGGGATTTTGTGTGGATTCCTTAGATAATCTTCCTGATTTGTTCGCCATTGCCGGACAAATGCTGTATTTTTGCAATTTCTAATTTCAGGATTATGGAAAACTATGTAAAGAAAGCGGCGGATGCTTTCCTTGTGGAGCGTCCGTACGGTATGCGTGTGGATTACAGGAAGAAAGGATTCGTGCTGTTTAACCGTAACCTCAATGTGTTGGGAAATGCGGAACAGACCCGTCTGGAAGAACTGCCTCTGGAGCGGTTCAATGTGGAGGAGATTCCGTTGGAGGGTGAAGTCGTGGAGGAACACGCGGGATTTACCGATGTATTCTTCTATACCGATCTGACCAATCCCTATGCCGGATATGTACTGAATTTGCAAAAGCTTAAAGCCTATAACCGGTTGATGTTTCCGCTGGCAATGGCGCTGAACCGTGAATTGTGAGGCTGGAAGCCGGTAGCGGTAACAGCTGCATGGAGCAGACCGTTACCGCCCCGGATTTAATTATTTGCCCTCTTTTTCTGTTATGAACGCCAGATAGACGGACACGGCCTTATGGCATCCGGTAAAGTCCGGAGTCCGGCAGCCCTTGATTTTCCGGAAACTGACGGTTCCGTTCCTGTCAATGCCCCTCACATGCCTGTTGAATGTCCCTTTGGTTCTGATATGGATGTCAAAACCGTCCCTTCCGGTGATTTCAAGGAACATTTCTCCCGTGATCCGTTCCCCGTCCAGGAATTTCTGTTTCTGTTCATTGAGCAGCCGCTGATGTTGCTCTTCCTGCACTCTGCGCTCTTCCGCCTCTTTCTCCTTCTGCTCCCTGTGTTTCTGCTCCTGTATTCTTTTATATTCCTCACGGGCTTGCACCAGGGGGGTGGTGTCAAGTCCGAGAGCTTCGAACACGCGGACGGAGATCAAATTGACGAAGGCTCCTCTTTCCGCACTTTGAAGCGTATCCGCAATCCAGTTTCTGCAATAGGTGGCGGCTTCCTCTCTGCAACCTTCTCCCTTGAGGAACCGGCGTGAATACTGCCCGCTGGAGAAATAAACGTTTTCAATCCGGCAGACCACATGGAAACAGTCATCGTCTTCATTCCCGTATTCGTTCTTTCTCGACAGGGAGAGATATACATTCTCCGCGTACGGCTCCAGTTCCATATAAGGAGCCACGACGGTATTCCCATCAGACTTGTACTTGAATACTTTTGCTTTCATACTATCGTTCAGTTTGTCGGTTGTTGCATATTTCATCTATAATCTCTTTCCCGCTTCTTTCACCCTTCAGGAAGGCAAGGAAGCGCCTCAAAAAGAGCCGGGCACAGTCAGTTCCCAGCTGGAAGCTTTCACCGTCTTTGGTAGCACATACCGCAAAACGCCCCAGTCCGAAACTGTCCTGTTGCGGTACGATGTGGTAAGACAAGTCCTCGCTTGCGTTGATGTGCAACCCACAACGGAAAACATAGAAAGTTTTCGGGATTCTTCTGTCGGTATCGATTTCCATACGCTTGTAACCGTGATGTTCCAATAATCGGCCCAGTTCCCTGTTTGTCGGAATTGTATGTCCGATCCAGTCCGGCCAGCTTATATTTTCTATTGTGTGTCCGTAATTGTCATATAATATGTTGAACTGTTCCTGGTATTCATCGTAAAATTCCCCGTTCCCGTTGCACATTTCCTCCAACGCGATGCCGTTTTTACGGACAAGGGCAAGGTCGCCCAGTCCGCACGCGATTTCATTGAGCAGCGTGCGTTCCTCATCCCTGTTCTTTGCCGTTCCGTAAATTCTAAGCCGGGAATATCGGTGTAGCGCCGAACGGGACGGCATATCCAGTTTTTCCCATATTCCATCGTTTCCTATAGCCTGTCTGGTGTTTCCCGGAAGTCCGTACCACCACTTGTCCAAATTGTTTGTATCCATAATTTCTGAATCAGATTGTTTTCAAACCCTGTTTTGAGGTAAGCATTCGATAAACTCCCCCTTTCATTCTAAAAATGTGATATTACTTTTGTAATCAAAGTAAAAAAGCTCAATTGTTATGTCACATCAATGGACCATGGAAGATTTTGAATCTATTTATTCCCGTTTCAAGTCGAGCGGACTGTCAGTTATGGATTTTTGTTCGAATGAATGTATTCGTCCCAAACGTTTCTACGAGTGGCGTTCCAAGCTGTTGCGCAAAGGCGGCTTTATCCCGGTAAAGGTAAACAGTAAGGGCCAGGTCAGTCTTCCCCATAAGGAGAAATCCCTGCTGTCTGCCCCTCCGGTCAGCCCGTCGCCAATTCCCCAGCCGCTATGTGAGATCTCCTATCCCAATGGCGTCACAGTCCGCTTGAACAGCCCTTTGTCACCGGAGGTATTGCAAACCCTGATATTTTTGAATTCAAACCGTTAGCCTATGTTTTCTTTGAATGAATCCAACAGATATTATCTTTACCCGTATCCGACAGACATGCGTAAGAGTTTTTATACGCTTAGCGGCATCGTGACCAACCAGATGGGAAAGAATGTACGGGACGGTGACGCTTTCATTTTTATCAATGCGAATTGTACCTGTATGAAAATCCTCCATATGGAATATGGTGGTCTGGTGATATACCATATGAGGCTGGAACATGGGCACTTCCATCTGCCGGTCATAAATACGGAGGAAGGTCGGATTAAAGCGATTGAAACCTTCTGGAATGACCTTGTGATGATGGTTCAAGGAATGGACGGCAGCAAGGTCAGGCGTTATAAAAGGAGTGGTTTCCATGGGTTGTAGTTGTAACAAATTATAACATATACAATGCCGTATTCCGGCTGTTTTTTAGTATCTTAGCATCATATTTAAACGATTATGCCAACCGATAAGGAATTACTGATAAAGGATCTCATGCACAAATGCGACTGTCTGTATAGAGAAAACAGCCGGTTGAAGGAGATGGTGTCCACGCAGCCCCTTAAAGCTGCGGACAAAGAGGTGTATGAGGCTTTATTGTCTGACAAGGATGCCATAATCGCCCAAAAGGAAGCAAAAATCAACAGTCTGGAGCAACGTGTATCCTATCTTGAACGGCAGTTGTACGGGAAGAAGGCGGAAAAGTTCATAAAGCCTGACGCCCAGGACCGCTGGCTGGATTTTGAAGGCTTTGACATGCTTCCCCAGGAGGCTGAAGCCGCAGAAGAAGCAGAAAAGGAGTTGAAAGCTACCAGAGAAGCGATCATCGCCCGTAAAAAAGCGGGGAAGCAGCATCCTGCGAGAAAATCCCTTCCGGAGAATCTTGAGCGTGAGGTGGTCCATATATATCCCGAAGGGTATAATCCGGAAGAGTGGACGCTCCTTCCCGGAGAGGAAGTGACCGAGATCCTTATGCACGAGCCCGAGAAGTTCTATATCCGCAGGATAGTGCGCCATACAGCCAAACGGAAGGGTACAAACGAGTTCAAGACCGGCCCGCTTCCCGTCATGCCAATAGCAAAGAGCTATGCCTCTGCCTCATTGCTGGCAGACATGATGATAGGGAAATATGTGGATCACATACCGTTCCACAGGCAACTGGAACAGTTCAAACGTGTGGGGGTACATCTCCCCGCGTCAACGGTCAACGACTGGTTCAAGGATGTGGCGGATTTGCTAAGGCCCCTTTACTTCCGATTATGGGAGCTGGTGATGCAGACTGACTACATACAGTCGGATGAAACGACAATCCCCGTGATGAATGACGAGAGACACAAGACGGTCAAAGGTTATATCTGGCTTGTGCGCAGTGTCATGACCGGACGTCAGTTCTTTTACTATGACAAGGGTTCCCGAAGTGGAAAGGTGGTGCTGAAACTCTTCGGCAAGTTCCGGGGAGCCATACAGACGGACGGATACGAAAGGTACGAGATGCTGGACGCCAAGAAAGGTATTATCCTTCTTGGCTGTTGGGCCCATGCACGCAGACATTTTTGGGAGGCAAGAAAGAATGACATGCAGCGTGCCGACTATGCGCTCGCACAGATACAGTTGCTTTATGACGTGGAGCGTAAGGCTGACGATGAACGCCTGACTTACGAACAGAGGGCTGAACTTAGGGCACGTCTTGCATATCCCATACTTGTGCGCTTCGAGAAATGGCTGGTCAATGAATATCCCAAAGTAATGAAAGACAGTCCGATCGGAAAAGCCATAAAATATACATACGGAAGGTTCGACAAACTCTCCAGGTACCATCTGGACGGTCGTTACAGACCGGATAATAACGAGATAGAAAATAAAGTGCGGCCTGTCGCGTGCGGCAGACGTAATTACCTGTTCTGTGGCAATAATGATGCCGCTGAAGATGCGGCGGTGCTCTACTCGTTCTTCGGCTGCTGCAAGGCTGCCGGGGCTGACTTCCGCACGTGGCTGATCTACTTCCTTGAACATATACATGATTATGACGATGACTACTCGATGGATCTGGCCGAATTGTTACCTGACAATCTGTTATCCAAGGGCAAGATATTATCCGTTACGTCACCGGAATCTCCCAAGAAAGACTCCTGATACCTTCGTAAATCTCGCCTAAACACGGGAAAACTACCGTTTTATGCCAATCAAGACGGGAAAATAGGGAATAAAGTGCCGTTTTTATCTTCATTATCCCCGATAAATAGGGAAAATAAGGGAAAGAATACCCTTTTATACCAATTATGGCGGGAAAGTAGGGATAAAAATATCGCTTTATCACATTTGTCACAGGAAAATAAGGGGCAAAGGGGAAAAACTTCCTTTTATCCGCTCCATTAGTAGGGATAATATCAATTACTATAGAACCCGCACATCTTTGGGTTGAATTGATGTAACAATAAATCATAGAACGATAAAATGAATAAACGACATTATGAACATACGTTACCCAATATACGAGGGAGTTTATCGAATACTTACGAAGAACTGGACATGGAATTCCTGGGAGCGATCACCGCGCCCGTACAGAAGGCGCAGGGCATCCTTACCAACCTGGAAACATTCGAGAAACAAGCGGAACAGGCCATATCACAAAGCAAGGCGGCCAAGTCCGTAGCTGAGAAGGAATCAAAAGAGGTACGCAAGAAACGGGAGAAGATGGAAAAGCTGCTTAAAAAGGCGGAGGACGCCACAGGCGGCAAACGCTATTCCGAGTCGTTGACCTGGCTCAGACAGGCAAAACGGCTGGCCATGCCGGACAAGCAGAAGGAGATTGACGTGAAGATAGCGGAGGTACAGAAAAAAGCGTCCGAGGGCAGTCTCTTCGGAGCGGAACCGGTAATGCCGGAACCACAGCCCGCACAGGTTATCCAACCGGTGGCGCCGCGACTGGTACCCGGTCATGCCCCCCGATATCAGGGAGGGGAACAGATACGGATGTTCGCGCCCGAACAACCGTCCCGCCAATCTCCCCACCAGATTCCGCGGTCGGTACAAGGCCCGCGACCACAACAGGTTCCACACGGACAGGTGGCTTCACGACCAGGATCGGATGGTACACCGGCCGGCTGTCAGCAGCCCGTGAACCGACCGCAGACCATACAATTACACCAGCCGGTACAGATGCCGCAATCACAGGTATACGACGGTCAATGGCTGCAACCCGTCCCTTCGCAACCGCAAACGGCTTCCACGCAAACCGTTCCCGATAACAAAGGGGAAAGCGAATACGGGGCACGAGCGCAGGACATGGGACAGTACGGCTTCGACAAGGATGACGAGCATGACAGGGAGCTCCTGCGTGAGGACCCTTACGCGGAATATCTCGACTTCCCGGAGGAATACCGCATGAAAGACGAGGCACAAATGGAAATGATATGTTGTTAAACCCTATAAAAGTACAATTATGGCACTAGAAATTAAAGGATTGCAGAGAGTTTTCAAAATCAGGAAAGGTTCGTCGGAAATAGAGCTGGCCGATCCGGACAACAGCCTGTCCCCGAACGAGGTGATGGATTTCTATTCCATGACCTATCCAGAACTGACCACGGCGAGCGTACACGGTCCGGAATGCGAGGATGACAGTGTGGTCTACCGGTTCAAGACGACCATCGGAACAAAAGGGTAGATATATGGCAAAGAGAATTTCCATCAGAAAAAAGGAGGATACATGCAAAACGCTATCAAAATCACAAATGGCGGGACTGGCCGTATTGATCATCAGGGCCGCCGACCTCTCGTACATCGGACGGGGTACGATGGGCCGGGAAAAAAGAAGACTGCCGCCACCGGGGGACGTAACGCTTTTCTGACAGGCAGATTCCTCCCCATCGCGGCGGACTATCTGGTGGAGGACGAAACGGGAGGGGCATGCGTCAACCTGACCACGTCCGAAAACTTTGACTATCTATACCGGTCCGCCCTGCGATATGCCGATCTCATGAATGTCAGGCTTCCTTTCCGCGCGAGGAAAGGGAGCGGTCCCCGCATCAACATCCCCGTCTTGTACAAGGCCCTGGACGAGACCTTGCCGGAACATGTCAATCTGGAGGAAAGGGCCGGGAGGCTCCATTTCTGCCTGTACAGGTTCCATGACTGGCCGGACCATACCCTGTTCTGGCTACCCGTCGATTTCACGGAGAGCCTTCCTGTACCGTTACGGCGTATCGTCCGGGAATTCATACGGCGGTTCGTACGTTACCACGGGTTGAACGCCGTCACGGAAACATGGTATTATGAGCTGGCGATGGAGGAACTGGATGACTGGAAGAACCGCGATCCCGAGGCTTCCCCTCAGACAATCCGTAAATACAAACGCCTGGCGGAATCCTACCAATCCGGGAAAATCGCAAAAACACTTAAACGAATGGAAGGGAAACCGTTTTGTACCGATCTGGAAGAAAAGGTCCGGAAATACCGGGCGGCAGTGAAGGAGGAACGGAAGCTTTTGGAACTGATACGGGAAGGGATGGGACTGATTACCCCAGGAAATCCGTGCATCATGCAATACGGTTACGACTGGGCGTATGAAAGATCACCGGATTTCCCCCCGATCGACCTGGACTGTCAGATCATGCTGGCATATTCCAACAATGACGCCCTCACGGAGAACATGGAATGCTATTTCAACTCGGACTACCGGGAGACGTATGCCATCACCCCGGTCACAAGCATGTACCTGACACCTGAGACGGACAGACTGTTCCGGATGGACGACTATCCGGAGAGACTGTCCGGATGGATGGAACGGTTCACGCAATGCATAAACAGGCATTTTAAAGTGCCCGTTTCCCTATAAATCAAGAAACGAAAACAAAAAAATACAGGATATGAACGAACTTACCAAGCAACTGCAAGAGATAATGGTGCCCAAAGCGGCGCTGATCGCCTATGAGTACCAGGAAGGTCACTACGCAAGCGGAAGTCACTACCTGGAACTACGCCCTATCAACAAAAAGGGAAGAATGGAAGCCGGCATTCCGGTTACATATGAATTCATGGACTCCCTGGTGGAATCCTATTCGGACGGGAACCGGCGTATCCCGCACGGGTGGCTGCCACCCAACATGCTGTGGTGCGATACCCGCAGGGGGCATGAAAGCTATGTGTGGTATAATCCGCCGGGAAAACGGCGGATGTTTTTCATGAACGACCTGAACATCGGGGATGGAATGTTCCATGTGCCGGGAGTCATTTATATCATTAAAAATGAAAGGATGGACATCTTCGCCTACAAGGGGAAAAAACCGGACGGGAGGACACCGCTCTATCTGGCCCCTTTTTTTAACGTGACCGGTGGAAGCGTATGCCTGGGAAACTCCACACTGGAGAAACCGGAGAGCCTGGATTTTCATACCCTGTTGGAATATTGGGAGAAACGTTTCTGGCTCAGTGAATTTTCCCATCTTGGAGGAGGGAAGAACCCGACGAGAAACAATCTGGTCCTGGTTACTGAGCGGATGCGTGAACAGCCGTTCGACAACGACGAACTCCAACCGATCAACAAACGACTGAAAGACATCCTGCCATGAGAAAGATCCATTTCACAGACAAGTACCTGCTCAGTCCCTATCACCCCGTAACCGTCCTGGTAGCCGGGGCGGGTGGAACCGGCTACCAAGTAATAACCAGCCTGGCACGCATGAGCGTGGCATTACAGGCTCTGGGACATCCGGGGCTACACCTGACGGCTTTCGACCCCGACACTGTCACGGAAGCAAACATCGGCCGCCAGCTGTTCAGCGAGACGGAACTGGGGTTGAACAAGGCGACGGCGCTTGTCACCCGCGTCAACCGTTTTTTCGGTTACGCGTGGGAGGCCAGGGAATGCCGCTATCCGATCATAACCAAAGAAGGGGATAAAAGCGTCCCGCTGGCGAACATCATCATCACCTGTACGGACAACACCCGTTCCCGGCTCGACCTGTGGCGGTTCCTGAAGAAATACAGGGAATATAAAAATAACGATGAGAAAGCGCCGATATACTGGATGGATTTCGGGAACGCCCAAACCACCGGGCAAGTCATGGTAGGCAATATCCGGAGCAAAATAAGCCAGCCCGCATCCAGCGAATACCTTCCCATGCCCAGGATGAATGTCATCACCGAGGAGGTCAGCTACTCCACCATCCGGGAGGACTCAGGCCCGAGTTGCTCACTCACGGAGGCGTTACGCAAGCAGGATCTGTTCATCAACTCCATGCTGGCACAAATCGGTTGCGACATCCTCTGGCGCATGTTCAGAGAAGGGAGGACATTCTACCGGGGGGCCTATCTCAACCTTGGCACGCTACGGGTAAATCCCATTCCGGTATAAACGGACGTGGATTTATTCCCGGTCATTCCTGCCGTACGGTCCGACCTTTCATCCGTACGGCACTCGCCACTCCCTTTTCCGTCATGACCAGCTCGTACCGTTCCAACCTTTCATAGAGCTTGCCCAATGTCTTGCATCCGTATCTCTTGACCTTGAATTTGGGCATCATTTTCTTCAACGAGCCGCCTATCAGGGAAAGGGAGACCTCCTCCTTGCCGTCAGCCGCCTGCTGGAAAGCCTTGTCAAAAAACTCCATATCCCTTCGGATAAAAAAATCCGGGGTGTTCTCCAAGGTCTTGTTTTCCTTACGGTCGGCATACAGGAATACGGAACAGGAGCGTATCAGCGATACGGGAGTCTTGCCCTCCCATATCCCAGTACCTTCAATCCCGCCTCCCGTATCCGTTGCGCCAACGGGTTGTAGTCACCGTCACTGGCGACCAGACAGAAACAGTCCACCCGGCCATCACGGAGAATG
>ENA-OPAR01001012-OPAR01001012.1-human-gut-metagenome-genome-assembly--contig:-NODE-1012-length-10988-cov-3.005671_pt1 | contig 10988 bp, 7 predicted proteins | sample MGYA00241061_ERZ501438 | MGnify/ENA primary metagenome ERZ501438 (study PRJEB25962, sample SAMEA2042580) | human gut metagenome | biome: human gut; feature: human-associated habitat; material: faeces...
AGCAAAGCGGGTGTTGTCAGCCACCCGATGATGTAGGCGGATTTAGGAAGACATCTTTTAGATGTCGTTAGTACCTATGTAGTTCCGACTTACAAGCTCCCACCTCAAACGCCGAAAGCGTTAGGTGGGGGTAGTTGACCTATGCACCCTATAAAGAACGCCTCAAGAACTGCGTCGAACGGCTCAAGATGGACGAACGGACGGCTAAGGAAATGATACGCAACGTCGACCGGGCCCGCGACGCCTATCAGGTGCGCTACGCCGGCTATCTGCCAGGCGATTTCCACCATACGGACCTGCTCATCAACAGCAGCTGCCTCGGTGTCGAAGCGACGGCCCAGTATTTGACCGAACTCGTACTCAAAAAATACAGCTCCCATCACATTGGAGAAGACTAACAGTGCTTCCGCCAGGGACATCGTCCTCATTATTGACAAATGAGAAGGCCTATTGCATGATAGTAGTAACAATAGGCTGAATCAGTTAAAGGAGATGTCTTATGGACGGGAGCAAAATTTGTTATATCTATTTCATACTAAGTCAGGCCATATGGGGCGTCTTGCCGGCGTTCTGGCTGCTGTTGCCGCCGTTGTACACGCTGGCCTCGCGCATTGTCTGGGCGTCGGTCTTCTGCTTTTTCCTCATCATACAGAAAAAGCTCCTGCCCGACCTGAAAGGGGTCCGGCAGGAGCGCTGGCAATGGACGTATATTGCCGGGGCCTGCATCTTCATTACCTTGAATTGGGGGTCCTATATCTACGCGACGACGCAGGGCTTCATTCTCCAGGCCAGCCTGGCTTACTTTATCAATCCCATCGTCCTCGTCTTCTTTGGCGGGCTCCTCTTCCATGAACGGCTGCGGCCCATCCAGAAATTGTCCGTCGTCGTTGCCGGATCCGGCCTGGTCCTGGCTTTCTGCCTGTATGGCGTCGTTCCCTGGCTATCGTTCCTCATCTGCCTGACCTGGGCGACGTACAGCATGTTGAAAAAGAAAGTCCGCCTGGACAGCCAGGTTTCAGTCTTCATCGAATCCTTTTCCATGGTACCCTTGTCCCTGCTGTTCATCGCCTTCAGCGAGTGGCATGGCCTGGGCGCTATCGGGACCTTCCAGGGTTGGCAATGGCTGCTCCTGCCGGCGACGGGCGTCGTCACGGCCGTCCCGATGATGCTCTTTTCGGCCGGCGTCAAAGGCGTCCCCATAACGACGGGCGGCATGCTCATGTACCTCTCGCCGAGCATCACCCTGGTCATCGGCCTCTTGAGCGGCGAAACCATCACGCCGCCCCTGCGCCTGACCTTCTGCTTCGCCTGGGTAGCCGTCACCCTCTACATGTACGGCCTTTACCAGACAATCAAGGGGCTTCGTGAAAGTGAATGCCATTAAGCACACCCCTGTTCCAGAATTACGCTGTAGGGACTCGCACGTGGCGAGCTCGTTCCGGGATATGTGTGATTTCCAGACCAGTTTACAGTACAGCCTTTGTAGTTTACAGAGAAAACCTTTAAATTTAAAGCCATTCACTAGCCACTAAACCCTAATCACTAAAAAGGCGCTGTCTTCCTGCGACAGCGCCTTTTTCTCACTTACTTTCAAAAAATGCTTTATAGGCCAGGTAGCCGCTGTAGGCATCGGCTTTGGCGACGATTTCTAAGGGAGCGTGCATGCTGTGCATGGCTACGCCGCAGTCGACGACGTCGCAGCCCCAGTCGGCCATGATGTAGGCGATGGTGCCACCGCCGCCTTGGTCGACTTTACCCAGTTCCCCGACCTGCCAGGGAACTTCTTTTTCGTTGAAGATGCGGCGGATTTTCGCCATAAATTCGGCGTTGGCGTCGTTGCTGCCTGCCTTGCCGCGGGCACCGGTGTATTTGCACAGGCAGATGCCGTAGCCGAGTTTGGCCGAGTTCTGTTCTTCATAGGCATCGGCAAAGACCGGGTCGAAGGCGGCGCAGACGTCGGCCGACAGGACTTCGCTGTTGCGCAGGGTCCGGCGCAGCCAGATTTCTTGGTCATGACCCTGGAGGGACAAGAGTTCGGCAATGAAGTCCGGAAAATACGACGACTGGACGCCGGTGTTGCCGACGGAACCGATTTCTTCTTTATCGGCAAAGAGGGCGACTTGCGTCTTTTCGCCCGGTGCCGCATCGAGGATGGCAGCCAGGTTGGCATAAGAGCAGACGCGGTCGTCATGGCCGTGGGACATGATCATCGACCGGTCCAGGCCGACGTCGCGGCTCTTGACGGCCGGGATGATTTCCAGTTCGGCACTGGTGAAATCTTCTTCTTCAATGCCGTTGTCCTTTAACAAGGTCAGAATAGCCGGTTTCGTCTTTTCTCCTTCGCCGTTCGTGCCGGCCAGGGGCATGAGCATTTCGCCGCTGATGGCTTCAGAGAGTTTCTTAGCAGCCTGGTCCTTGCTCAGGTGAGGCAGGAGGTCGTTGATGAACAGGACGGGATCGCCCGGGTCTTCGCCGATGGAAACATCGACGCGGCTGCCGTCGGCTTTATAGACGACGCCGACCAAAGACAAGGGCAGGCAGACCCACTGGTATTTCAGCAAGCCGCCGTAATAATGGGTCTTGAAGTAGACGATTTTGTTCTTTTCGACAACGGGCATGGCCTTGACGTCCAGCCGCGGGCAGTCGATATGGGAGCCGACGATTTTCAGCCCCTTTTCGATGGGGTCAGAGCCGATGACGGCTAAGATGACCGATTTCCCTTTCTGGTCCCAGTAGACCTTGTCGCCGGCTTTCAGGCTGGTGAAGTCAGCCAAGGGCCGGAATCCGGCGTTTTCAGCCTGGCGGATGATTTCCTTATTGGCCAGCCGTTCTGTCCGGGCTGTGTCCAGGAACTGGCGGTAGTGGACGCTGTAAGTTTCCATCTGGCCGCGCTGTTCCGGTGAGAAGCGGGCCCAGACGCTGTTTTCTGTATCAAATGCTTTCATGCATAAGCCTCCCTTTTAAAATGGATGAATTATGAACTTGCATCCTTATTATAACGCACTTATCAGGGCTGTACCAGCTCTTGTAAAAGACTGGTGAAGCAGTTGTATTTTCTCATGTTATGTGGTATTATTAGCCATATTTTATAAATAATAATTCATACATGGAGGGTTTGCCATGATCGATAAAATGATTATCAAAGACTTAGTGAAACAGGCTGTGCCTGATATTTGTGCCATGCGCCGTCACATTCATGAAAATCCGGAATTGTCCGGTGAAGAAGTGGAAACGGCGGCCTTTATGGCAGCCAAATTGCGGTCTTTCGGCATTGATGTACAAGAGCATGTCGCCGGTACGACGGCTGTCCTGGGGACGCTCAAAGGCGGAAAGCCGGGACCGGTCATCGCCTTGCGGGCCGATATGGACGCCCTGCCTATGACGGAAGAAACGGGCCTGCCCTTTGCGTCCAATTTCCCCGGCAAGATGCACGCCTGCGGCCATGACGGCCACATGAGCATCCTCCTCGGTGCCGCTAAGGTTCTGAGCCAGGTGAAAGACGATATTCCCGGTACGGTCGTCTTCATCTGCCAGCCAGCCGAAGAAAAATCGCCTGTCGGCGGCGCCAAGGGGCTGGTTGCGTCCGGCGTCCTCGACGGCGTCGATGCCGTTTACGGCCTCCACGTCTGGCCGGCCCTGCCCAGCGGCAAGATCGGCGTCCTGCCCGGCCCGATGATGGCCGCTTCGGATCATATCCGCATCGTCCTCAATGGTAAGGCCAGCCATGCCGCCATGCCGCATAAAGGCGTCGACACCATCGTCGCTGCGGCCCAGTTCCTGACAGCGGCCCAGACTATCATCAGCCGCCGCGTCAATCCCCTCTATCCGGCTGTCCTGACCTTTGGCAGGATTACTGGCGGCACGCGCTACAATGTCGTCGCCGATACCGTCGAAATCGAAGGGACCTGCCGGACGTACCACGCCGAAGCCCAGGATGCTGTCGAAGCCCATCTGCAGGATACGCTGAAGGGAATCGATGCCATGTACGGGACGGTCAGCCGCCTCGATTATGAACGGGGTTATGCTGCTGTCCGCAACACGCCCCAGCAGGCCGCTTTTGTCGCCGGTGTGGCCAAGGACTGCTTTGGCCCCGACGTTTTGGCTGAGATCGACGAACCGGCCATGACGGCCGAAGACTTTTCCGGATACCTGCAGAAGTTCGATGGCGGCTTCTTCTGGCTCGGCGCGACCAAGGCCGGCCATACGGTCTATCCCCTGCACAATACCCACTTTGCCGTCGATGAAGCCTGCCTGCCTGTCGGCGTCGAGCTGATGGTTTCCCTGGCCCTGGCCAAAATGACAGAAAAAGCATAATTATTTTTGAAAAAATGCAACTTAAAAAAGGAATCTGCCCCCTTCATCTCGAATATATAATATTAACTGAGATCCCATAGGAGGCGATTGTTTTATGAAAGAATACACAAGTGATAAAATTCGCAACGTTGCTGTACTTTCGCATGATGGCGCCGGCAAAACGGCTGTTGTTGAATCGTTACTGCTTGCCTGCGGCGCTGTCGATGCCGTTGGCGTCGGTAAAGACAACAAGCATATTATGGACTATGAACCGGAAGAAATTAAGAGAAACGTCACCATCCAGCTCGGCATTGCGCCTTGCGAATGGGAAGGCTATAAGCTGAATTTCCTCGATACGCCGGGGTATTCCGAATTCTGCGGCGAAGTCCGCGCCGCCCTGCGTGCCAGCGACGGCATCCTGCTCGTCGTTTCGGCCGAATCCGGGGTTGAAATGGATACGGAACGGGCCTGGGACTACGGTGTCGAATTGAAATTGCCGCGCATGGTTTATGTCAACAAGATGGATGCCGAACATGCTGACTTCTTCGGCTGCCTGGAAAAATTGCGCGCCGTCTTCGGCAAATCCATCATGCCGCTCCAGATCCCTATCGGCGAAGGCAAGGATTTCCGCGGCATCATCGACGTCTGCAAGATGGTAGCCTGGGAATGGAACAATGGCGAATGCACGGAAATCAAGGTGCCGCCAGAATACATGGCCAAAGCCCGCGAAGTCCGCGAAATGTGCATGGAAGCAGCTGCCGAAGGCGATGATGAATTGCTGGAAAAATACCTCAACGGCGATGAACTGACCATTGAAGAACTGCGCAAAGGCCTGCGCCAAGGTATGCTCACTGGCCGCGTCTGCCCGCTCATGTGCGGCAGCGCTATCAACCATATCGGCACAGCTGAACTCCTGCGCCGTATCATCACCTACATGCCTGATGCTTCGCAGAAAGTCATGATGGGCACGGATAAGAAGACGGACGAACCGGTCCTGGTCTATCCCAACAAGCCGTTCACGGCTTTCGTCTTCAAGACCCTCATCGACCCCTTTGCCGGCAAATTGAGCTATGTCCGCATTTTCTCGGGCGAACTCAAAGAAGGGGACAAGTTATATAATATGTCCCAGGCCAAAGAAGAAAAGATGGGCAAAGTCTTGACCCTGGTCGGCAAGGAACAGATTCCCGTTCCGGCTGCTATTGCCGGGGACATCGTCGTCCTGCCAAAGTTACCGAATGCCCGGACAGGCGATACCTTTGCGGCTCCTGATTTCCCCGTCGTCTATGACCCTATCCGCTTCCCGAATCCGCTGCATACGGTAGCCCTGGTCCCGGAAAAGAAGGGTGAAGAAGAAAAATTGATGAACGCTCTCCTGAAGGTCAGCGAAGAAGATCCGACGTGCCAAGTAGAAAAGAGTACGGAAGGCAAACAGCTCCTCGTCCGCTGCATGGGCGACGTCCACCTCGATCATATCCTGACTAAGATTGAACGGAAATACGGTGTCAAAGCGAAACAGGAAGACGTCTACATCCCCTATCGTGAAACCATCAAGAGCAAGGCGACAGCTGAAGGTAAGCATAAGAAACAAAGCGGCGGTCACGGTCAGTTCGGCCATGTCTTCTTGGATATCGAACCGCTGACGACGGGCGAACCCTTTGAATTCGTCGATAAGATTTTTGGCGGTGCCGTGCCGAAACAGTACATCCCGGCTGTTGAAAAAGGCGTCCGCGAAACCTTGGAAAAAGGCCTCATCGCCGGCTTCCCCATGATCAACGTCAAAGTCACGTTGACCGATGGCTCTTATCACCCCGTCGACTCGTCGGAAATGGCCTTCAAAGTCGCTGCCGCCCAGGCCCTCAAGAAAGCCGTACCGGAAGCTAAACCGATCCTCTTGGAACCGATTTACAACGTCGACGTCGTCATCCCGGAAGATTACATGGGTGATGTCATGGGCGACTTCAGCCGCCGCCGTGGCCGCATCCTCGGTATGGAACATCATCGCAACCGCAAAGGCATCATCGTCGTCAAAGCCCAGGTCCCTCTGGCAGAAATGAAAGATTACGTCACCGTCCTGCGCTCCATGACCCAGGGCAAAGGCACGTTCAACATGGAATTTTTCGACTATGAAGAAGTACCGAAGAAAATCATGGATGAAATCATCGAAAAAAGACAAAGTGAATAAGACTAGTGGCTAGCAGTTCGTGGCTCGTGGCTAGTTAAGGGCCGTCCCTTCGGACGGCTCTTTTTTCTAGCCACGAACCACGAACCACGAGACCCTACAGACATATGCTCAAACGGCATACACGTGTTTACCCAAACGCCTTGCCAGGGTGCTTCCGGCGTCGTATAATAAGGATATAAGTAAACGTAAAACGTCGTACTGAAAACAAATCAGACGAAAGGGTGATTTTTATGTCCCAATGGACAGATATGTACAAACAGAAACTGATGACGCCGGAAGAAGCAGTGAAAGTCGTTAAATCCGGGGATTGGGTCGATTACGGTATGGGCACGACTCAGCCGATCCTCCTCGACCAGGCCCTGGCAGCCCGACGGGATGAACTGCAAGATGTCAAGGTCCGCATGTGTCTTTCCGTAGCGCCGCGGCAAATCATCGAACAGGACCCGGAACGCAAGGCCTTTACGGCTATGAACTGGCATATGAGCGGCTATGACCGGAAAAAATGCGCCCTCGGCCAGATGAATTTCATCCCCATGTGCTACCGCAACAAGCCGTCCATGTACCGCGACCTCCTCGACGTCGACGTGGCCTTGATTACCGTCGGCCCCATGGATAAACACGGCTTCTTCAATTTCGGCCTGGCCGTCTCGGCAACGGAAGCCATCACCAAGAAGGCCAAGAAGGTCATCGTCGAAGTCAATGAAGCCATGCCCCGCGTTCTCGGCGGCCGCGGCGAATGTATCCATATCAGCGATATCGACGGAATCGTCGAATACGGCAACCATCCCTTGGCGACGATTCCCTTTACGACAGGTGATGACATCGACGCCAAGATTGCCAAGACCATTGTTCAGCAGATTCCCGACGGGGCGACACTGCAGCTCGGCATCGGCAGCCTGCCCAACACGATTGGTGCCCTCTTGGCCGAATCGGACCTGAAAGACCTGGGCGTCCATACGGAAATGCTCGTTGATGCCTTTTACCTCATGTATCAGCACGGCCAGCTCACGAACCGTCGCAAGGCCTTTTGCCGTGATAAGGTAAGCTGGGCCTTTGCCCTGGGGACGCAGGACCTCTATGACTGGATGGACGACAATCCTTTCCTGGCAGCCTATCCGGTAGACGTCATCAATGATCCTTTCGTCATTTCCCAGATGGATAATTTCATTTCTATCAATAACTGCATCGACATCGACCTCTTTGGCCAGGTATCGTCTGAATCGGCCGGGACCCATCAAATCAGCGGCAGTGGCGGCCAGCTCGACTTCACCGACGGCGCTTATCGGTCCCGCGGCGGCAAGAGCATCATCGCCTTGCGGTCGACGTTCCACAACAAGAAGACTGGCCGCGACGAATCGCGCATCATCCCGACGCTGGCAGCGGGCACGACGGTTACGGACCCGCGCTCCCAGGTCAACTGGGTCGCTACGGAATATGGCATCGTCAACCTCATGGGTGCCTCGACCTGGGAACGGGCTGAACGCCTCATCAGCATCGCCCATCCGGATTTCCGGGAAGACCTGATCAAAGAAGCCGAAAAAATGAAAATCTGGAGATATAGCAATAAACGGTAGGGGATACGCCATTATTCTGGCAAGTGTCTCTCCAGGATACTTGTTCGTCGTAGGTCGTTCATCGTAGGTCGAAATTTCAAAAGCCATTACGATGAACGACGAACGATGAACTGCAAACTACAAACTCTGAACTCTAAACCATGAACTAATTTTTACCCTCTAGAGAAAACTGGAAATATTTGTTATAATATAATCATATGCGCCCATTTGTTCATTTTACGGGCTGCCATATGACGATAACGATTCGGACTGCGGGTCCTTTGCTGGCCGGCAGTTATTTTCAGTTTGTATATGAGGTGAAATTTGTGGACGAACAACAAGTAGATAAAATTGTGCCGGTTTGTCTGGAAAGTGAAATGCAGACGTCGTACATCGACTATGCCATGAGTGTCATCATCACTCGTGCCCTGCCAGATGTACGCGATGGGCTGAAGCCGGTTCACCGGCGTATTCTCTATGCTATGCACGAAGCAGGCATGACGCCGAACAAGCCCTATAAAAAATCGGCTCGTATTGTCGGCGAAGTTTTAGGTAAGTATCACCCCCATGGTGACAGCTCCGTCTATGATGCGACCGTCCGCCTGGCTCAGGATTTCTCGACGCGCTATCCCTTGGTCGATGGCCACGGCAACTTTGGTTCTGTTGACGGCGACTCGGCCGCTGCCATGCGTTATACCGAAGTCCGTATGGCTAAGATTACCGGCGAAATGCTGGAAGATATCGACAAGGAAACGGTCGATTTCATGCCCAACTACGATGGCTCCCTGCAGGAACCGACGGTCCTGCCGTCGAAGATCCCGAACCTCCTGGTCAACGGTTCGGCTGGGATTGCCGTCGGCATGGCCACAAACATTCCGCCTCATAATTTAGGCGAAGTCATCGACGGCTGCGTCCTGCTCATCGACAACCCCGAAGCCAGCCTGGAAGAAATCATGACTAAAATCAAAGGGCCTGATTTCCCGACGGGCGCTAAGATCATGGGCCGCGACGGCATCATCAAAGCCTATTCGACCGGCCGGGGCAGCATCAAGATGCGGTCCTGTGCGACTATCGAACCGATGAACAAGGGGAAACACCGCATTGTCGTGACGGAAATCCCGTATCAGGTCAATAAAGCGCGCGTCATCGAGTCCATTGCCGACTTGTCCCGCAATAAGGAAATCGACGGCATTACGGCCCTGCGCGATGAATCGGACCGCAAGGGCATGCGCATCGTCGTCGAACTGCGGGCCGATGTCAACCCGGATATCGTCCTGAACAAGCTGTACAAGCACACGCAGCTCCAGGAAACGTTCGGCGTCATCATGCTGGCCCTCGTCGACGGCCATCCGCGCGTCTTGACGCTCAAACAGATTCTGAACTACTATCTTGACCATCAGAAAGACGTCATCCCCCGCCGTAGCAAGTTCGAGCTCGATAAAGCCCTGGCACGGGCTCATATCTTGGAAGGCCTGCTCATTGCCCTGGACCACATCGACGAAGTCATCAAGACAATCCGCGAATCGGCTACGGACGATGCGGCAAAACAGTCTTTGATGAGCAAGTTCAATCTCAGCGAAAAACAGGCCCTGGCTATCCTCGACATGCGTCTGCGCCGTCTGACCGGCTTAGAACGCGAAAAGATCGAAGAAGAATATGCGGAACTGGAAAAACGCATTGCCTACTTGCGCAGCGTCCTGGCTGATGAACACAAAGTCATGGAAATCGTAAAGACGGAACTCCTCGATGCCAAGAAGAAATTCGGTGATGAACGGCGTACACAGATCGTAGCCGATTCGTCGGATTTCTCCATCGAAGATATGATCCCCAATGAACGCATGGTCCTCACGCTGACCCGTCGGGGTTACATGAAGCGCATCAACGCCAATGTATACCATACACAGAACAAAGGCGGCCGCGGCATCAAGGGTATGGGTACGAAAGATGAAGATGCTGTAAACCATCTGCTCTATACATCGGCATGGAATACGGTCCTGTTCTTCACCAACTTCGGGCGCGTCTATCGCTTGAAGGCCTATGAAATCCCGGAAGCCAACAGCCGTAATTCCAAGGGTATTGCCGCCATCAACATCCTGCCCTTGTCCAATGGCGAAAAAGTCAACGCCCTCATCGACCTCGATCAGGTCGACCCGTCGATGAACCTGTTTATGGTTACAGAAAAAGGCCTGGTCAAGAAGACGCTCCTCCAGGAATTTAAGAACGTCCGCCGCAATGGCCTCATCGCCATTTCCCTCATGGAAGGGGACCACTTGGCCAAAGTACGCCTGACCAACGGCGACCAGACGATTATCTTGGCGACTAAATTGGGCATGGCTATCTGCTTCAATGAAAATGACGTCCGCCCCATGGGCCGGAATACCCGCGGCGTCCGAGGCATTACCCTGGCCGAAGGCGATATGGTCATCGGTGCTGACGTCCTTGAACCGGACTGCCAGGTCCTGACCGTCAGTGAAGAAGGCTTCGGCAAGCGCAACAATATCGATGCCTATAAAGTCCAGCTCCGCGGCGGCAAAGGCATCAAGAACTTCAAGATTACGCCGAAGACCGGCGACATCGTCGGCGTCGAAGTTGTCCATGAAGGACAGGAACTGATGCTCATCACATCGAATGGTATCGTCATCCGCACGGACATCGAGAGCATCGGCATCAAGAAAGGCCGCAATACATCAGGCGTCAAGATCCAGAAACTGGAAGGCGACGATAAAGTAGCGGCACTCGATACCATTGCTATCGAAGGCAACGATGAAGACGAAAAAGAACAGACGAAATTGTTTAAATAAAAAAAGAGGCCTGCGGGCCTCTTTTTTTGCGCTAGTCGCAGTTTGCCGGCCGCAGGCCGCCTCGGACTCAGATGCGGCGTTCCGCCGCGACAGACTCAAACTGACAACGACGCTTCGGGAAACCCTCAGCGCGTAGCGGGCCGCCCGCCGCTGCCATTC
>ENA-OPAR01001019-OPAR01001019.1-human-gut-metagenome-genome-assembly--contig:-NODE-1019-length-10956-cov-2.810201_pt1 | contig 10956 bp, 10 predicted proteins | sample MGYA00241061_ERZ501438 | MGnify/ENA primary metagenome ERZ501438 (study PRJEB25962, sample SAMEA2042580) | human gut metagenome | biome: human gut; feature: human-associated habitat; material: faeces...
TTGAACCGTAATATTCAACAGATCATAATTCCAGTTATTTACTCTCATCACTCTCATCACTATTAACAGAAAATCTATTCCCAGAACTAAGTCCCTTAAAGAAGAAAAACGGCTACCAAAACCCATATTTGCTGAGTTTGTAGCCGTTATATCACCTTACACTATCTGATTTACTACAATTATAACAATATATACATCACCCTTTTTAGCATAATCTAAAATTACCTTAATTGTTCATAGAACTATTAAAACTGCTCAGTATTGTTTCACAACCCAATTATTTCAATAAAACATGGAATTATTCCGCACTTACTGGCAATCGCAATTTAATATCTTAATCAACTGCTGCAATGTTTTTCACTAACTGAAAAAAAATGAACAATGTCTGAATCATAACGATCCTTCTCCAAAGCTTCTCCATCTCTATATCCTAATGCAATTACTGAAAATGGAATCAGCACATTTTCACATTTTAAATACTCAGCTAATAATTTCACTCGCATTTCATCCGGATAAAAACCAAGCCATACACCATCAAGATCCTCTTCCTTTGCCGCAAGCAATACTCCATAGGAGCAAATTGCCATGTTCTGCACCCACCAGCTGTTTCCCTGCTTATCTGTCCATTCTTTTTCCTTCCTAAGACATGGAATAATCAGTACAGATGCATTTTTTGCCGGAACCGCATATGGGCTCATCTGTGAAATTTTTTCTTTTGCCGCATCTTCTGTAACTACAATAAATTCCCATTCCCTAGAATTTCCAGCACTAGGAGATGCCATTGCATATTTCAGAATACGCATGATTTTTTCCTTGGTCACCACCTTCTTTCTAAATTTTCGTACAGAAATGCGTTTTGATAAAATTGATTTTTTTTCTTCATTTTCCAAAAATGCTTCAACTTTTGGTGAAAGTAGTGTAACACTGTATGTCACGATCTCCGAATGTCCCGGCTTCAAAACATGAATACCTTTTTTCTGATACGGATCATAGCCTTCTTCCTCTGATGCTGCTATTCCGTTACACGGTTCAATGCATATATAAGAAGCATTAGGCACCGACCAAATAGAAAAATGGCTGAATCCAGGAAAGTCAATTATAATTTTATGCTGATTTTTTTCACTAGCTAAACAAACACGCTGAGAAGAAAGCCCCTTAAAGTTCCATGCTCCATTTACAAACATCTCTGAATGTAACGGGATTTTCTTTGTCTGCATAAGGCATGGTACAGGTTTTCCTATTGTTCTTCCATTCACCCACAGGCCGTTGGTGCCGGGCATGAACTTGTGCTCGGCGGCGGTGTTGCTGTCGGTCAGCGTCAGATTGCCGCTGCTCTCCACCTTGATAACACTGCCGCTGCCGGTCATTTGCAGCACCTTGCCGTTCAAGTCCAGCGTCACGGCGCGGTTGACGGTCAGGGAACTGCCGATGTCAATGTTCGCCGCCAGCTTGACGGTGCCGACAGTAGAATCGGCAATCGCATTAGTCAGCTCAGACTCGCTGTTGACCTCTTTTAGCGTATCGTTCCCGCCAATTAACGTCGTCAAGGCTGTCTCCGGCTGGGGGTCGGACACTTCTTTCTCCGGCTGGGGGTCGGACACTTCTCCCTCCGGCTGGGGGTCGGACACTTCTCCCTCCGGCTGGGCTGCCGCATCGTCTGCGGGCTGGGCGCACTGTGCACAGTTCTCCGGCAAAGCGCCCTCCGCGCCGCAAACGGGGCAATCCGTATTCATGCTTTCCGCCGTGCAGGCTGTTTCACAACTGCACTCGGGCGGGGTTTCCGTGCTTTCCTCCGCAAAGACCGCCAGGGGCACAAGGCAGAGCACCATGCACAGGGCAAACAGGATGCTTACAAGCTGCTTTTTCATCATGTCTCCTTCTTCGCGCTGTTGGGCAGCAGTGCCCAAGGTATTTATAAAAATTATAGGGGTAAAAATCGCAAATTGTCAAGCCTTTTTTGAAAAAACATTGCGCAGTATCGAAAAAGCCAAAATGCAGCCGAACACGCGGACTATCTGCGAAGGAAATGCTTGCATGGAGAGATAAAACAAAAGTATGGCAGCAAGTATCCTGTTTTTTTGCAGCACGCGCTGCGCACACAAGTTTTTGGGGGCTGAAATGCGCCTGCTGCGACCCGGCATGGGTACGCAGTATCAGGAAATGGAAAGCATACCGGCAAAGGACATGATACCGAACCAGAGCAGGAATGCGGCAAACATAAAGAATACCATCCCACCCAAAACAGGCTTTCGCGGCTTGTTTTCGGTAATACGGTCGGGCCGAGTGGGATCGTAATACCCAACCACCTGCCGTCCCAGTTCCCGCTTGCCGGAAACGGTCTGGCGGCTTGCGTACCGGTAGGTTTTGCCGTTCACGGTGTACTCATAGGTTGGAAGATAGACTGTCTCCCGGCGCAGCTGTTCGCTGCCGTCCTCCTGCTGCTCCCACCGTTCATTGACCGATTCCTCGATCCATACCACCTTCATCATCGTGGTGCCTGTGTACCGCCGCACAGTATCCTCGTATTCCTTCTGTGCGCCTTTCCGCTGGCGCACCCCGAGCCATGCCACCGACACAGCCCCGAGAATGAAACCGATTCCCGCTGTGATATTCCGCGTAGATTCTATGGGACACGCCACAAGCGCTATCGCAAGAACGATACTGATAATGAGGATTCGAATCTTTTTCATACGGCCTCCTTCACACCTCTGCCGGTGCCTTTCCTGTCACAATGCGGGCGGCTGGTTTTGCACCGCATCCACAAAGAGAAGGGTCAGACCGATATACAGGATGCAGGCCAACGCCAGCAGCACACAGATACTGATACCGAGAATGCGCGCGGTTTTGTTTCGGCGCAGATATTTACGGCACAGCACGATGCCGATAACCGCCGATGCCAACAGCACCACAGCAAGCCAAAGCGGCATATTGCCCACCTCCTTTACGCGCCGCGGAACACATCGATCATATTCGTAAACCACGTCAGTTCACGGGTAAAGCGCTGGCGCAGCTGTGCCGGATCCTCACGGCCCTTGCCGAGGTCAAAAAAGCCGTGCCCGCTGTGAACCGCGAGATACAGTCTGCCGTCACTGTTGAGGTTTATGGCAAGCCTACCGAAGGAGGAATCCGCCAGCGCCAGAATTTTCTCTGCGCAGTCGGGCGTCAGAATGTGCAGGGCTGCAGCTTCATCATCGCTGCTTACATTAAAACGCTTATCGAAGGTCTCGTTTCCTGTCCGGATGGTTTTGCTGCCGAACAGCTTATCCATCCGTTCTCTTGGCCAGATGGTCAGCCAGGTCGGAAATTCCCGGTTCAGCTCACACAGCATCCACTGCCCGGTATAGACCTCACGCTCGTTTTTCTCCCACTGACCGGTTTCCTCGCGCTGAAACTCGTTCACCTCCGTCAGCCTGACGGTGCACAATTCGGTGGGCAGCCCCTGATAGGTTCCGCGGATATACCCGCTGCCGCTGCAATAGGTGTGGCCGGGCAGGGGAATGTTTGTATCCTTCGCATCCAATATGTGCGGGGCGGGAGCCATCTGTATGTTGTCAAAGACTGTGCTTACAATATCCGGTGCCAGGGCATCGAAGGTCTGGCGGCCGGCCTGCTCCCTGGATTTTCCCTTTGCCGCCTGCCCCAGCGCGAGGATCACAACGCCCGCAATGATCAGTACAAGATTGCCGCCCTGCACGATACCCGCAAAGACGAGCACGCCGCCCAGCAGGGAAAGGAGCATTCCGCCCCATTTTCCGCCTTTACTCTTGCGGAGCTGCTGCGAAAGCTGTTCATCCGTCAGGTTTTTATTCTTCTCTTCCATATTCGTCTCCTATTCCGCCTTGCCGGTTACTCTCCGCCGGGAAAAGCATATCGCCGTTCACGCTGTTGATGAGATCGCCGCTGCCGCTGCGATCCAGCTGCAGGGTATCGCCGCTGCCGTCAAAGTGCAGCGTCACGCCGTTTTCGTCCGCCCACAGTGTGCCGTACTCAATGACATCTTCCTGATCATTTACAAATTCCCATGTCGCATCATCATAGATGCGCAGCCAAAGATTTTCGTCCGGGTACTCCCAAAGCCCTGCATAATCGCTTGGACTGCCCTCATCAGCCGGAATCGCGGACAGATCCTCCCGATAGACATAGCGCTCCTCCGGATCCCAGATCCAGACAAGATCCGTTGCATCCCCGTTTTCGTGAAGAAAGCTCACCCATACATCGCTCTCGCCGTCGCCGTCCAGATCGTCAAAGGAGATGCTGTGAAATGCCTGCTCCGCATCGGGAATGTCCATGGGGAAGGCGACACTGTCGAACAGCACCTGCTCCGGGATGTCCCGGTAGAAGGCTGCGCTGCTCTCGCTCACTGTGACCAGGACATCCACACTGTCGCCGTCATGGGTGATGGTTCCGCTGTCGACCACCATACCGGTCGTGCGCCAATCATCCCCCGCCACATCATCGGAATTGCCGCAGGCGGCAAGGCACAGGCAAAGCACCATCACCTGCGCAAAGAATGCGGTGTTCTTCCACCGTTTTTTCATGATACGCCTCCTTCCGGTCACTCCATCAGGTAATAAAGTGACATTGCGCGGCACCGGCAGCGCACGTTCAGAGCCTGTATCTTACTCATCAAAGTAGTCGCCCCAACCTTCGTCATCGTAAGAGTAATCGTCCCAGCCGTCACCGGGGTCAGACCACGGATCGTAGTCGTCGTAGTACTCATCCGAGTAATCCCAGCCGGCATCGTTGGATTCCATGTATTCGCCAGAATCGTCGTCAATATAGCCGTCCGAGCCGTAGGAGATGAACTCGTTTTCATAGCCGTTCCAGTACCACACGTCGCCGTCTTCATCATACCAGTAGTATGGCGTGCCGTAGTCGCCGGTATCGCCGGAATAGGTTGCCTGAGTGGGTACGGGCTTGGGCGCGGTGCTCCATCCGGCGGTGTAGGAGATGGTTTCGAGCATGCTGTTGCAAATCTCAAAGTAGTTGTGGATTCGACCCTCGAGCGCGATGGTCGTTGCGACAAGCGCGTAGCCGGTCGGACCGTAGTAGCGAACCTCCATACAGCCGCGCACAGGCTGAGACGGACCGTCGGAGAAGATGGATCCGTCGAGCCACATATAACCGGTCAGACTGTAGTAGTCGCCGTTATCCTTGAAATCCGAGCCGAAGGATTGGATGAGCTTGTCGCCGTACATACCCTTCATAAAGTCGTCGAGCATCTTGACCATGTAGGGCTTCGCGCTGGCAGCGCCCTTTTCCATATAGGAATCATAGCCGGAGATAGGCTGGAAGGCAATCACAATATTGGAATAGTAGTCATCTGTTCCGTCTTCCATGACTGCGTTGAAGCTCAGCGAATTGTCAACATTCGGGTGTTCGTGTGCTTCCATCTGGATTGGATACTTGATGGATACATTGGTAAAGCTACCGGGAAAGCAGGCGGTCTGGTTCAGCTCGTCATCCGGTGTCGGCAGGAGCATAATGTACTCAGAGGCGGTAAGTGTGTTGCCGTTGGCGTCGCTCAGGTCGCCGTTAGCGGTCTGCCAGAGGGAAACAAGCTCTGTGTCGTCCTCCATGCAGAGCATGATGCAGTCATCTTCCGACACGACATAGCCGGGGCCGACCTGCTCGCCGTAGAGGTTGACGGCAATCCACTCATAGTTGTCGTTGATGACGAAATAGAACGGCGCGTTTTCAAGCTTCCAGCAGCCGGAGAAGCCTGACATACCGCCAGTCTGCCCAAGCTCTTCGGCCGTGTAGCCTGTCGGGGCGTTCTCGCCATCGCCGGCGTACAGATTGTCATATTCCTCCGATGTGCAGACCACGATGCTGTCGTCGCCGTCCGGAGACAGGAATACAACATAGTCGCCATCGTGGATTGTAAAATCCACTTCGTCAACATCGTTGTCGTACAGGACGTAGCTTTCTTCGTTGTAGACAAGAATGTTGAAGTCCGGAAGCTCAGACGGTTTGTAGGAACCAAGGCTGACTTCCATCATTTCTCCGCTCTGGAAGATACCGTCGACAAGCTCCGTGTCCCATTCATCGCTGGTCGAGGGCGTGATGCTGATAGATGTGATGCCGTGACCGCTGTGGTTTGCAAGCGTTATGTTGACCGGCTCTTCTTTTTCTCCGCAGCCGGTCAGAAGCAGCGCACTCAGCACGCAGCCGAGCGCAGCTGCCAGCATTTTTTGGATACAGTTCATGTCTTTCCTCCTTAAATTTCTCTATTTTGCGTTGCTTTTTTCATTCGTATGCCTGCTCTGCCATGGTCAAAATTTCGTCATGGCTTAGCTCCACATCGCCAAAGCGGACAAAGATGCCGTTGGTCACAGCGCTGCTCCACACCCGCGCATCAGCAAGCGGGCGAAACCGAATCTTATCCAGATGCGGCTTCATATCCAGCAAAAGCCGACTTCCGGACACAAAATCGACCTGCAAAATATAATCAGGCAGCGGCGTGACAGCTGTGAGATACCTTCGGTTCAAGTGTAGGCCCTCCCTTCCGCAAAAATAAAGATCCACCGTACCTACATTGTACGGTGGATCGGGTGGGATAACCATTAACTAAAGGCTAGGACTTTTGCCCAAGCAGCTCGGCAAGCTGCTTTCGCTTGGTTCGGGTATCGCCGTCAATATGGAGTTTTGAATAGATCTGGTTCGCGTACTGCTTGACGCTTCCCTCGGAGAGATAGAGCTTTTCGGCAATCTCGCGGTTGCTGAGCCGCTGCACCATCAGTTCTACGATTTCAAATTCCCGCGCTGTCAGCACATCAAATGCTGCCGGGCGCACGCTTGCGGCGTTTCGTGCTATTGCCGCTTCGCCAAGGTCAGTGATTTTCACGGTCAATTCGTTCTTCATCTCGCGCGCAAGAATGGGCTGCAGGCAGTCGTAGTTCTCCACGAACGGCATCACAAAGTCGTCCGATTCCGCATCGGCAAGCGCTTTCCGCAGCCATACACGGGCCTCCTCGGTCTTGCCCAATTTCTCATAGGCCGCTGCCGTCTGGATGCGGATATGCAGCGCCACCAGCGCATAGTGCATCGCCTCGCACACCGCCAGCAGTTCCGCGCTGCGTCCCACCACCTTGGCATAGGCGCCTTGGGCAAGATACACCTGATTTTCGATCATTTCCATCATGGGCTTGCCCGGCGCAAGCATATTGACGGTGGAGAGCCTGTGCTGCGAAAAAATTTCCGGGATCTCTTCTGCTTCCCCCCGCAGCGCATGATAATAGGCACTGGTGGCACACCAGATGTTGATCCACGATGCATCGTGATATTGCAGCAGCTCTGCGTATCTTTCCGCAAAAGTATAGCGCTGCTCCACATCGGTGTGCAGAGAAAGCCGCCGCGACAGGAAATCACAGCATAGCGCCATGTTGATTTGCCCATTGTCCCTGACCTGTGCGTAAGCGCGCTCCAGCTCGATGTGCGCATCGGTAAAATGTCCCTGGCAGAACAGCGCCTCTGCGCGCATAATGGTTTCCGCGCCCTGGCCGTGGTTGTTCGTGACCTTATAGTAATGGGGCATACACTCATCCATCTCGGCCAGCTCGCCCTCAAGTTCTCCCGGTGCGCGGTAGAACATCATCAGGACGGATGGTGAGCCAAAGGTCCAGCCGCCGCCGGATTGGATGCTGATGGCTGGGCGGGACATCTGCCTGCTGGCACTGCGGTGCAGGCGGCTCATGGCGCTGATGTCATTATAGCAGAGAAAACTCAGGATAAGGTCGCACTCACCCAGCAGGTTGCCGCGCTCCTCCGCCGACAGTTCCGGGTGTTCCGCAATGGCTGTCAGCAGCAGTTCTTTTAGCTCCAGCATCTTCGGGATCTGCCGCCATGTGAACATCCGCCGCATCAGGACCAGAATGGCAAAGGGATTGGCTTTCAATGTCTCGGCGGGGCATTTGTTCAATGCGTCCAGCACATCCTCCGGCTTCAGCGAGGCCAGCAGAATGCCTGCATCACCGCGAATGACCCGCAGCAGTGCGTGGTAGTCCTCGCTTTTTCGGTAGGCAGCAATAGCGTGAAGATACTGCCGTTGGTTTTCATACCACAGCCCGAAACGCTCCCAATAGAGCTTTTGCGTTTCCGCTTTCATCTCGTGAAAGCTCCGTTCGGCACATTCCTTCATCATGTGATGAAAGCGATAGGTCACGCCATTCGGCAAACGCGTGACAAAGGCGTTCTGCTCGGTCAGCATGGCAAGGATCTGCGCCGCGTCCGCATCCCCTGTGATACACTGCGCCATTTCGACGGTAAACTCATCGGCAAGGCCCATTACCGCCAAAAACTCCCGCTGTTTTTCCGGCAGCGGATCGATCATAGCGGCGGTAAAAGTGGCGTAGATATCGGAGTTTCGGCTGGGCAGCACGCCGCGCTCGGAGAGGGTGCGCAGGTTCAGATATACGGCAGAGAACCAGCCCTCGCTGGAATAGAGAAGGCTTTCCACCTGCGCATCGGAAAGTTTTGTCCCGCAGCGGTGGGCATAAACCGCAAGCTCCGTATGGTTGAGGCGCAGCTGTTCCATGCCGATTTGATATACCTTGCCCCCCAGCCGCACTGCCTCCGCGGCGGGCAAAAAGCGGTCACGGCTTGCAACGATTATATGCACATTGGCAGGTAGCCGATTTGCCAACATACAAAGGAACAGGGGGGCACGCTTGTCCGTCAGCAGATGAAAATCGTCAATGAAGATGTAACAGGGGGATTCGCCCGCCAGCATATGGCAGAGATCGTCAATCAGCAGTCCGCCGCCTGCCGCGTCCGTTGGGCAGGGATACTCCCGCAGGAAGGTGAACCCTGCGCGGGCAAACGCCTCCTGCACGCTCTTCCAGAAAATCGCAAGGTTGTCGGAATACACACTGATACGGATGATATGCAGTGCCTCTGCTTTGGCGTGCTCGCCGAGATACCAGTTCACCGCTGTGGTTTTTCCATAGCCCATGGGCGCGACCACTGTCGTCATGGCGCAGCGGGAAATAGGCCGCAGGCTCTCTTGCAGCCGCTCAGATATGTAAATGGTGTTCAGATTCCATTTTGGCTTTGGCATAATGCACACCTCCAACGAATTGGTTTTTGCATCCCCGGCGGATTTTGGATGCGGGGTATGGCTGGCTTTATGGAGGGAACTTCTCATTATTTCCATTTTACATCATCTTGTTCTGCACGGCAAGATGGTGTTTTTACATTCTTTTGCTATAGGCTATTCACCCCTCGATTTATGAGTCGAGGGGGATTCTGTTTGGCAGATAAAAGCAGACCCCCGCCGCACACCGCTGTTGCCGGCGGTATGGGAGGGGGTCTGCTATTTAGGGAACTATGAGAGAATTACTTTTTGCGCTTTTTGCCCACGATCAGCAGGGCAACCGCGCCGCCGCTGATAGCCAGAATAGCGATCAGCAGCGCCAGCGGGAATGTGTCCGCCGTCTGCGGAATATGCGTCATCGGGGCAGGTGTTGCGGTAGCAACAGGCTTCGGGGTTGCGGTAGGTGCGGGGGTAGCTGTGGGTGCCGGGGCAGCAGAAGGCTCCTGGCTGGGGGTGGGCGCAGGCGTGGCCTTCGGCGTGTAGGTATTTGTAAAGGTCATGCTTGCGGGCACTTACCGTACCCTATGGGAGCAACCACGCAGGTCATTGCGTATTGGTCGATCTGCTGCAGCTGTGCCTGCAAGCGATCCGACATATAGATGTCATTCAAATTGGTATTTCGATTTTGCATAATCGTGACCTTACAACCGATCAAGTCCATCACTTTTGAACTTACTGTAATTATTATAGTACAAAATCGCCTCAAAAACAAGAAAAACCGATGTTTTGTGGCAACATTGAACTTCAGGAACAGGTAAGGTATAATAAGCACAGGAAAAACCAGTATGAAAGCGCAAACCGTTCCAGTTAAAAGGGAAGTGATCGACTATGGACTATATCCGCATCACGAAAGAGAACATCGACAAGGAGCACATCTGCTGTGCTATGTCCGGCAAGCAGTGCCTGGCAAAAAAGGAATGGCTCAAACAGCGCTTTGACGAAGGGCTGGTTTTCTGCCGCAGCGTGGAGCGCGGCAAATGCTTTATTGAATACATCCCGGCGGAAAACGCCTGGCTGCCCATGGAGGCAGAGGGCTGTCTGCATATCAACTGCCTCTGGGTCTCCGGGGCGCTGAAAGGCCACGGCTACGCGAAAGAACTGCTGGCCCGATGCGTCAACGATGCCCGGGCGCAGGGGCGTAAGGGAGTGTGTATTCTGTCTGCCGAGGGGCGCAAGCGCGAATTTCTGGCCGACGCCAAGTTTCTGGCGCATGAGGGCTTTTCCACTGCGGATGTGTCCGACTGCGGCATCACGCTGATGTACCTGCCGCTTTCCCCTGACGCTGCGCCGCCCAAGTTCAAGCCCTGTGCCAAGCACCCACAGGCTGCAGAGCCCGGCTTTGTGCTCTACTATACCGACCAGTGTCCTTTTACCTGTTATTGGGTGCCGCGCGTGGCAGAGACTGCCCGGGCCCACGGCATCTCGCTGACCGTACACCACATCACCGACCGCGAGACTGCGCAGAACACGCCCGCCCCGGTCACGACCTATGCCCTGTTCCGGGACGGGAAGTTTTTGACACAGGGTATCCAGTCCGATAAGAAGTTTCTGGCACTGGCAGGCAAGGCTGATTCCTGACCGCGCTGGTGAGCACATTCGGACGAGCATATACAACAGCCCCTCTTTACTTATTCCGTTACACATACGACCAACTGTAAAGTATAGAAGCATTTTCATAAACCTTGTCGCTATGAGCTTGTTCTATGGTTTACAGTGTAAATAAATCGACACCAGCGACAGCGCGTATTGGGCTGTACAGGAGAACACCAACGCCAGCTTTACGAGCATGGGTGTGGCCTGTTGGTTTTGCTCCACCGCCGAGGGGCAGTATACCTACTGGACTGTCACATTCAACTAAAACT
>ENA-OPAR01001029-OPAR01001029.1-human-gut-metagenome-genome-assembly--contig:-NODE-1029-length-10883-cov-8.362301_pt1 | contig 10883 bp, 9 predicted proteins | sample MGYA00241061_ERZ501438 | MGnify/ENA primary metagenome ERZ501438 (study PRJEB25962, sample SAMEA2042580) | human gut metagenome | biome: human gut; feature: human-associated habitat; material: faeces...
ATGCTGACGAAAGAGCAGTGCCTCGACGCCTTCGCCGACATCCAGTACCACATGGACGAGCCCCAATCCAACCCGTCCAGCGTGCCGCTCTACTTCCTGTGCCAGCTGGCGCGCCAGCATGTCACGGTGGTGCTGTCCGGCGAGGGCGCGGATGAGATCTACGCCGGTTACGAGTGGTACGCCGACACCCCGCTGATGCAGAAGTACAAGCACATCCCCGCGCCGCTGCGCCATCTGGCCAGCGATGCCAGCCAGCACCTGCCCTACTTCAAGGGGCACGACTTCATCATCAAGGGCAGTGGCCGCCCCGAGGACTGGTTCATCGGCCAGGCGCACGTCTTTGAGGAGAAGGATGCCTACGACATTCTTAGACCTAAGTACCGCGTCGGCCCCACGGCCCGCGAGGTCGCCGCGCCGATCTACGACCGCGTGAAAGATTTGAGCGAGCTGGAAAAGAAGCAGTACCTCGACCTGAATCTCTGGCTGCCCGGCGATATTCTGCTGAAGGCCGACAAAATGAGTATGGCCCACAGCCTGGAACTGCGCGTGCCCTACCTCGACCGCGAGGTCCTGCGCGAGGCCGAGTGCTACCCCGACAGCTACAAGCTGCGCGGCGACACAAAGGCCGTGCTGCGTACCGCCGCCAACAAGACCCTGCCCGACGCCTGGGCCAACCGCACGAAAAAAGGCTTCCCGGTGCCGATTGCCAAGTGGCTCGAGGATCCGGAGTTTTCCGCCAAGGTGCGCAAGAGCTTTACCAGCGACGTGGCCGCAGAGTATTTCGACCAGGACAAGCTGGTGGCGATGCTGGGCGACCCCAAGCACGAGCGCCGCAAGATCTGGACCGCCTACACGTTCTTAACGTGGCATGAGCAGTTCTTTGAGAAGTTTGACGCGTGAATCTTATGAGCCTTCCCCTGAGGGGGAAGCCTATTTTAGAAAATTGGAGATGTACTTTCCCATGTCCGACATTATCCCTGTATTCCTTGGTGCAGACCTGAACTGCTATAACTTTGCCCGCGCCTTCCATGAGGCCTACGGCGTCGAGAGCTACGCCTATGGCCGCTACCCGATGGCCCCGACCAAGTATTCCAAGATCGTGCACTTTACCACCGTGCCCGATATGGACAACGAGGACACGATGCTGCGCATTTTACACGATTTCGCCGCGCAGCATAAGGGCAAGCGGCTGTATCTGTTCGGCTGCACCGACGATTACGCCGCGATGATCATCCGCCGCAAGGCCGAGCTGACCGAGTATATCGCCCCCGGCCCTGCCGCCGACCTGTACGGCTCCATCCAGAAAAAGGCCGAGTTCTACGAGGTCTGCGAGAAGTTCGGCATCCCCTACCCGGATTCCAAAATCCTGTCCGCGCCGGTGGACGCCGCTGAGCTGACCGAGGATAAGCTGGGCTTCGCCTACCCCATCATCGTCAAGCCGTCGTCCAGCGTTGATTACTGGAAGCATCCGTTTGACACGATGAAAAAGGTCTACACCGCCGCCACCGTCGGCACCGTCCTGCCCGGCGTCACCCGCCGCAGCTGCATCGAGCTGCTGAAGGACTGGGGCTATGAGGTCGTCGAGGGCAAGATCGCCATTGCCGACATCATGGCTGCTGCCCGCGAAGGCAAGCTGGAAGAGGTGTTCGGCACCGGTACCGCCGCTGTCGTCTCCCCCGTCAAGGAGCTTGTCTGGAAGGGCGAGCACGCCTACATCGGCGACGGCAAGATCGGCCCTGTCACCCAGAAGCTGTACGACACCATGACCGGTATGCAGTGGGGAAAGATCCCCGATACCAAGGGCTGGATCGTGCCTGTTGAGAAAAAGAACTGATCCCGATTCTCCGGAGAGAACCTTTTTATTCAGAATAGCAGCAAACGCCGCCAGGCCTCCGCTCGGCGGCGTTTGCCGTATATTAGGATAACGTCCTCGCCCTCTCCGTCAAACCTCAAAAATTTCCCGGCGCAATTGCTTTCTGTGCCCTGCAGTGCTAAACTGAAAACAGAACAGCGGCCTGCATTGCGGCAGGCGTGCGGGAAAGATTGAGAGGAATGGACCCATGGTCAAAAAATGGAGCGTGAGCTACCCTGCCGTCAACGGCACCGAGCAGCGCAGAGTATATGTTTATCTGCCCACGATGTATGAAGCTGACCCCGACCGCCGGTATCCGGTGCTGTATATGTTCGACGGCCAGAACGTCTTTTTTGACGAGGATGCCACCTTTGGCAAAAGCTGGGGCGTGGCCGATTATCTGGACTACACCGACACCCCGTTGATCGTGGCGGCGGTGGAGTGCAACGCCGGAGCCAACAACGAACGGCTGGTGGAGTATTCACCCTACCGGTTCGACGACCCGCAGTTCGGCCACTTCGACGGCACGGGTCAGGCCACCATGAGCTGGTATATCCACCGGTTCAAACCCTTCATCGACCGCAACTTCCGCACCCTGCCCGACCGGGAGCACACCTTCATCGGCGGCAGCAGCATGGGCGGCCTGATGAGCCTGTACGCCCTTTTGCAGTACAACGACACTTTCAGCCGTGCGGCGGCGATGTCGCCGTCCATCTGGGTGTCGCCGGAAAAGCTTTCCGGCCTTGTGGGCCGCGCAAAGCTGGAGCCGGGCACCGTGCTGTACATGGACTACGGCTCCCGCGAGATGGGCAACCACGACGGGATGCGCTGCGGCTTTGCAGAGATGTGCGCAAAGGTCATGACCCGGGGCATCCACCTTACCAGCCGCATCGTGCCCGGCGGCACCCACAGCGAAGCCAGCTGGGAAAAACAGCTGCCCTTTATGTTCCATACTCTGATGTATGAGGTGGAGGAGTAAACCCTAAAAGGAGGAAACACCATGGAAATGCAGTATTTTAAGGACTACAGCCCGGCGCTGGGCCGCGACATGGAGTGCAAAATTTACGGCCACGCAGGCCGCCCGATGCTGTACATCCCCTGTCAGGATGGCCGCTTCTTCGATTTTGAGAACTTCCATATGGCCGACACCCTTGCCCCATGGATCGATGCTGGTAAGATCATGGTGATCTCCATTGATACCATGGACAAGGAAACCTGGTCCGACACGCAGGGCGACCCCTATTGGCGCATTCGCCGCTATGAGCAGTGGCTGCGCTATATCGTGGAGGAGGCTGTGCCCAAGATCCAGTATCTGGCCAAGGAGCGCAACGGCTGGGACGACCTGCCCGGTGTCATTGCCTTTGGCTGCAGTCTGGGTGCCACCCATGCGGTCAACCTGTACCTGCGCCGCCCGGATGTGTTCTGCGGCTGTCTGGCCCTCAGCGGCATCTACACGGCCCACTATGGCTTCGGCAATTATATGGACGAGCTGGTGTACATGAACTCGCCCGTGGACTACATGAAGAACTTCCCGGAGGATCACCCCTACATGCAGCTGTTCCGCAGCCAGAAGGCGGCCATCTGCTGCGGTCAGGGCGACTGGGAGCAGCCGGACACCACATGGTTCCTCAAGCGCATCTTCGAGGCCAAGAACATCCCCATCTGGGTAGACCTGTGGGGCCACGATGTGAACCACGACTGGAACTGGTGGTATAAGCAGACTGCATATTACATGCCGTATATTCTGGGCGAGCAGTAAACAGGGAACTCCCCCAGTCTGCTTCGCAGACAGCCCCCTCATGGAGGGGGCCTTGCAAAAGTTCTCCGCAACGGAAAAAGGCTCCCTCCCGGAGGGAGCTGGCACGGCGAAGCCGTGACGGAGGGAGTTTTTATAGAGGAAAGAGGAATCGTAAAACCATGCAGAATTTTATTTTTATTTCGCCCAACTTCCCCACCAACTACTGGCAGTTCTGCCATGAGCTGAAAAACAACGGCATGAACGTGCTGGGCATCGGCGACCAGCCCTACGATGAGCTGAAGCCGGAGCTGAAGGACAGCCTGAACGAGTACTACAAGGTGGGCAGTCTGGAAAACTACGACGAGGTCTACCGCGCCGTGGCCTTCTTTGCATTCAAGTATGGCCGCATCGACTGGCTGGAGTCCAACAATGAATACTGGCTGGAGCGGGACGCAGCCCTGCGCACCGATTTCCACATCACCTCCGGCTTCCAGACCTCCGATATGCCCCGCATCAAGTACAAGAGCAAGATGAAGGAGTATTACCAGAAGGCCTGCATCGCCACCGCACGCTACCACATGGTGGACGATTACGAGGGCTGCCGGAAGTTCATCGACGAGGTGGGCTACCCGGTGGTGGTAAAGCCGGATAACGGCGTGGGCGCATCCGACACCCACAAGCTGTCCAGCGACGAGGACCTGAAAAAGTTCCTCGTGCAGAAGACGGCCCATCACCCGGATGTGGAGTACATCATGGAGGAGTTCGTCCGGGCCGAGGTGAACAGCTACGATGCCATCATCGATGCCAACGGCAACCCCATCTTTGAGGCCGGCAACGTCAGCCCCATGTCCATCATGGATATCGTCAACGACAACGACAACTCCATCTACTACATCATCAAGGACCTGCCCGAGGACACCCGCGCTGCAGGCCGTGCCGCCGTCAAGAGCTTTGGCGTGAAGAGCCGCTTCATCCACTTTGAATTCTTCCGCATGACCGAGAATCAGGCCAGCATGGGCAAAAAGGGCCAGATCGTGGCGCTGGAGGTCAACATGCGCCCCTGCGGCGGCTTTACCCCGGACATGATCAACTTTGCCCGCTCCACCAACGTGTATAAGATCTGGGCGGACATGATCGCCTTTGGCGGCACCGATATGCCGGTGGGCGAGCACTTCTACTGCCCGTTTGCAGGCCGCCGCGACGGCAAGCACTTTGTGTACAGCCACGAGCAGATCATGCAGAAGTACCAGCAGAACATGCGCATGGTGGACCGCATGCCGGACGCGCTGAGCGGCGCCATGGGCAACCAGATGTACGTTGCCACCTTCTCCACCCGCGAGGGCATGGAGCAGTTCTACGCCGACGTGCTGGCTACCACCGATGCCACGAATGCCGCAGCTCAGAAGGAACTGAGCAGCATTCTGGCTCTGGGCGAGCCGGAGACCACCCCGGCGGAAAAGCCCGCCGCTCCTGCCGCTAAAAAGGCACGCACCACAAAGAAAAAGTAAGAATACGCTCAAAAAGCCCCGGAATGGCGTGCCCGTTCCGGGGCTTTTCGTTGTCCCTTTCTGCAAAGTGTGCTATACTGTTGCCAGACATTTTATTGGGAACGAGGTACATCTATGAAAATTCCTGCAAACGGCTTCACCCACGCCGGCAAGTTCCACGCCGACGATGTGTTTGCCACTGCCCTGCTGCAAATTTTGCGCCCGGACATCAAGATCACCCGCGGCTTTGTGGTGCCGGATGATTTTGACGGCATCGTGTACGATGTGGGCTTTGGGATGTTCGACCACCATCAGGAGCCCCGGGAGTACCGCGCAAACGGTGTGCCCTACGCGGCTTTCGGTCTGCTGTGGCGGGTGCTGGGCCCCGGCCTTGTGGGCGAGCGTCAGGCCCGGCTCATTGACGAGAACTTTATCCAGCCGCTGGACCTCAACGACAACACCGGCGAGCAGAACAGCCTGTGCGATGCCATCGGCTTTTTTAACCCGGTGTGGGACTCCAAAGAGGATCAGGACACCTGCTTTTTCAAGGCGGTGGCCGTGGCAAAGCAGATCTTGGAAAACCAGATCGCCAGCGCCAACGCCGTGAACCGCGCCGACGAAAAGGTGCAGCAGGCTTACAAAAACTCCCGGGACGGCATCGTGGTGCTGCCCTGCTATCTGCCGTGGAAGAACGGCCTGTACAAGACGGACGCGTTGTTTGTGGTCTACCCCAGCCAGCGCGGCGGCTGGAGCGCCCAGTGCGTCACCGACCACAAGACCAAGCGCCCCAAGCTGCCCTTCCCCCAGAGCTGGGCCGGCCAGCCGCAGGAGGTCATTGAGCAGAAGAGCGGCATCCCGGGCATCAGCTTCTGCCACGCCAGCCGCTTCCTCATCACCGCCAAGGATAAGGAAACTGCCCTTGCCGCCTGCCGTCAGGTGTTAAAGAACAATGGCCGCATCTGAGCCGTGCGCCCGGCCAAAGCCCGCCTTTGTGTATATGGTGCGGTGTACCGGCGGTACGCTGTACACCGGCTGGACCACCGACCCTGCCGCCCGCCTGCAGGCCCACAAAAGCGGCAGAGGGGCCCGCTACACCCGGGCCAGAGGTGCAGCGGCCTTTGCCTACGTGGAGCGCTGTGCGGATAAGCGCGCCGCCCTGCGGCGGGAGTATGCCCTCAAGCAGCTGCCCAAGGCCCAGAAGGAACTGCTGTGCGCCGCATGGACGGCGGCGGGCGGGCCCTTTGCCGGCGCATAAGGCCAAAACGAAACCCGGAACTCTTTCAGGGCCAGACGGCTCACGAAAGGGTCCCGGGCTTTTTGTTTTTGCGGTGTGAATTCTTTCCGTGTGCTGTAGTCCGCACATGCCTCCGGACAGGCTGCATGTGCCCCGAATATATACTGCGCAAATGCATAAAATATGAATATATTCTGCAAATAACGCATAAAGATGCAACATGAACGAAAAACGGGTGCCGGAAGCAAAAAAGGTTTGTATGGTTTTGTTATTGACGAAAAAATAGCGCGGCGTATAATAAAAGCATCAACCGAAACGCAACGGAAGAGGATGCGAAGGGAAAGTGCGCATCAGAAAACAAAAGTGTATTTTTATGAAAAAGGAGCGTCACCTATGAAAAAGGAAAACATCAAAAAAGTCGTTCTGGCATACTCCGGCGGTCTGGATACCTCTATCATCATTCCCTGGCTGAAGGAAAACTACAACAACTGCGAGGTCGTCGCCGTCTCCGGTGATGTGGGTCAGGGCACCGAGCTGGACGGTCTGGAAGAAAAGGCCAAGGCTACCGGCGCTTCCAAGCTGTATGTGCTGGACCTGAAGAAGGACTTCGTGGAGAACTACATCTTCCCCACCCTGAAGTTCGGCGCAAAGTACGAGGACTACCTGCTGGGCACCAGCTTTGCACGTCCCTGCATCGCCAAGGCTCTGGCTGATATCGCCATCAAGGAAGGCGCAGACGCCATCTGCCACGGCTGCACCGGTAAGGGCAACGATCAGGTGCGTTTTGAGCTGACTCTCAAGGCCCTGTGCCCCGATATGGCCATTATTGCTCCGTGGCGTGAGTGGGATATCAAGAGCCGTGACGAGGAGATCGATTACGCCGAGGCTCACCACATCCCCCTGAAGATCAACCGCGAGACCAACTACTCCAAGGACAAGAACCTGTGGCACCTGAGCCACGAGGGCCTCGATCTGGAAAGCCCCGCCAACGAGCCGCAGTACAACAAGCCCGGCTTCCTGGAGCTGGGCATCAGCCCCGAGCAGGCTCCCGATAAGCCCACCTATGTGACCATCCACTTTGAAAAGGGCATCCCCACCGCTGTGGACGGCAAGGAGATGGGCGCTGTGGAGCTGGTGGAGCACCTGAACAAGCTGGGCGGCGAGAACGGCATCGGCCTGCTGGATATCGTGGAGAACCGTCTGGTGGGCATGAAGAGCCGCGGTGTGTACGAGACCCCCGGCGGTGCCATCCTGTACAAGGCCATCAATGTGCTGGAGACGATCACTCTGGATAAGGAAAGCTCTCACTTCAAGGCTCAGCTGGCCCAGAAGTATGCCGATATCGTTTACAACGGCCAGTGGTTCACCCCGCTGCGCGAGGCTCTGGATGCCTTTGCCGACAGTCTGGAAAAGACCGTCACCGGCGATGTGAAGCTCAAGCTCTACAAGGGCAACATGATCAACGCAGGTGTCACCTCTCCGTACACCCTGTACGACGAGCAGACCGCTTCCTTCGGCGAGGATGACGACTACAATCAGGCCGATGCAACAGGCTTCATCAACCTGTTCGGCCTGTCCATCAAGGAGCGCGCAAAGCTGTCCAAGAACTGGCCGGAGGTCAAGTAAGCAGCTATAACATCTTCCCTTTCGTGTGTTTTCACACTTTCACACGGAAGTTCCATCCAACCGGCATCGTTGCCGGCGGCACCGCCGCAGGAGCGTTTTCCCCTGCGGCGGCTTTGCCGTTTTTAGAAGAAATAAAATGAGCGGCAAAAACTCCTTCCGTCAAACCCTGACGGGTTTGCCAGTGTTCCCCACTCTGTCGCCTTCGGCGACATCTCTCCCCGGCGCGGGGAGAGTCTTTCTCAGTGAGGGAGCCTCTGGCGAAGAGGTGAAGCTTTCCGCACTGCCAAGGCCTCCCTCCTTGAGGGAGGTGTCACCGAAGGTGACGGAAGGAGTCTCGGCGAGCCGCCTATCAGTAAAGGATAAAACTATGGCAGAACAACTCTGGAAGGGCCGTTTTTCCAAGGCCGTGGATTCCCGCGTGAACGACTTCAACTCCTCCATCCGCTTCGATCAGCGCATGATCGCGCAGGATATGCGCGGCAGCGGCGTGCACGCCGCCATGCTGGCAAAGCAGGGCATCATCTCGGAAAAGGACTGTGAGGACATCCTCAACGGTCTGGCTTCCATCGCCGATGATCTGGCAGCCGGCAGGCTGGAGATCGACCCCAATGCCGAGGATGTGCACACCTTTGTGGAGCAGACCCTCACCGCCCGCATCGGCGATGCGGGCAAGCGGCTGCACACCGGCCGCAGCCGCAACGATCAGGTGGCGCTGGATATCCGCCTGACCCTGCGGGACTACAGCTACACCCTGCAGGCCTACATTGTGGAGCTCATCAAGGTCATCTGCAAAAAGGCCGGTGAGAACACCACCGCCGTCATGCCCGGCTACACCCATCTGCAGCGTGCCCAGCCCATCACCTTTGGCCACGCCCTGATGGCCTACGCCTCCATGCTGCTGCGGGATCTGCAGCGCTTCGAGGATGCCACCGCCCGCATGGACGCACAGTGCCCGCTGGGCAGCGGCGCGCTGGCTGGCACCACCTACCCGCTGGACCGCCAGTTCACCGCTGAAAAGCTGGGCTTTGCGGCTCCCTGTGCCAACAGTCTGGACGGCGTGTCCGACCGCGATTTCTGCATCGAGCTGGCCAATGCCATCTCCATCTGCATGATGCACCTGTCCCGGCTTTCCGAGGAGATCATCCTCTGGTGCAGCTGGGAGTTCAAGTTCATTGAGCTGGACGATGCCTTTACCACCGGCTCTTCCATCATGCCGCAGAAGAAGAACCCGGATGTTACCGAGCTGATCCGCGGCAAAACCGGCCGCGTCTACGGCGACCTGAACACCCTTCTGGTGATGATGAAGGGCATTCCCCTCGCCTACAACAAGGACATGCAGGAAGATAAGGAAGCCATCTTCGACGCAGTGGATACGCTGGAGCTGTGCCTGAAGACGGTCACTCCCATGCTGGACACCATGAAGACCATTCCGGCCAACATGCGCCGCGCCGCCGCAAAGGGCTTTATCAACGCCACCGACTGCGCCGACTACCTCACCAAGAAGGGGATGCCCTTCCGCGATGCCTACAAGCTGACCGGCTGCATGGTGTCCGACTGCATCGCAAAGGACAAGACCCTTGAAGAGCTGACCCTCGACGAGTTCAAGGGCTACAGCGCTCTGTTCGAGAACGATATCTACGATGCCATTGATCTGGTCAAGTGCTGCGAGGGCCGCACCAGCTACGGCGGCCCCAGCGAAGTCAGCGTGAAGAACCAGATCGAGCTGGCCGCTGCACAGCTGAATGCCTGGGAGGCGAATAACGCATGAGCGTGAAAGTTTTTATTGATGGCTCTTCCGGCACCACCGGCCTGCGCATTGCCGACCGTCTGGCACAACGCCCGGAGATCGAGCTGCTTTCCATTTCCGCAGAGGGCCGCAAGGATGTGAACGAGCGCGCGAAGGTGATCAACTCTGCCGACCTCGCCTTCCTTTGCCTGCCGGATGCCGCTTCCAAAGAGGTCATGCCCCTGCTGCGCCCGGACGTGAAGGTGCTGGACACCTCCACCGCCTTCCGCACCGATGCCGCATGGGACTACGGCTTCCCGGAGCTGGCGGGTCAGAAGGAAAAAATCAAAAATTCCTATCGTGTGGCGGTGCCCGGCTGCTATGCCAGCGGATTTATCAGCATCGCCCGCCCACTGGTGGAGCTGGGGCTTGTACCGAAGGATTACCCCTTCAGCTGCACCGGCATCTCCGGCTACTCCGGCGGCGGCAAAAAGATGATCGCCGAGTACGAAAGCTCTAACCGTCCGGCACACAGCAAGCTGGATGCACCCAAGAGCTACGGTCTGGGCCTTGCCCATAAGCATCTGCCCGAAATGCAGAAGATCAGCGGCCTTGCCCACACCCCCATGTTCGTGCCCGTGGTGTGCGATTACTACTGCGGCATGCAGGTGCTGGTGCCGCTGGATCTGACGCTGGCGGGCAGCACCGCCGAACAGGTGGCCGAGGGCATTGCGGCATATTACAAGGATGCTGCCACCGTCAAGGTGCACGCTCTGAACGAAGCCCTGCCGGAGAACGGCCTGTACTCCAATGCCATGGCCGGTACCGACCGCATGGAGCTGTACATGACCGTGAACGCTGCAGGCGACCAGATGATGCTGGTGTCTGTGTTCGATAATCTGGGCAAAGGCTCTTCCGGCGCGGCCGTCCAGTGCATGAACCTGATGCTGGGGCTGGAAGAGACCAAAGGATTGGAATAAAGATGGCTCGCCCTCTCAGGCGCTGACGCGCCAGAGGCTCTCCCAAAGGGAGAGCCTCTGGCGAAACCGGAAACTTTGCGGGGACTGCCAAAGCCTCTCACTTTGGGAGAGGTGGCAATGCGAAGCATTGACGGAGAGGGCGAGGATGCTATAGGGAGGGTATCATTATGCAGTATCAAGAAGTTACGGGCGGCATCTGCGCGCCCAAGGGTTTTGCAGCGGCTGGCGTGCACTGCGGCA
>ENA-OPAR01001039-OPAR01001039.1-human-gut-metagenome-genome-assembly--contig:-NODE-1039-length-10786-cov-5.227192_pt1 | contig 10786 bp, 8 predicted proteins | sample MGYA00241061_ERZ501438 | MGnify/ENA primary metagenome ERZ501438 (study PRJEB25962, sample SAMEA2042580) | human gut metagenome | biome: human gut; feature: human-associated habitat; material: faeces...
TCTAATCGTCTTATTCTCTGTTTCTTTTCTATCTGGTTTTAGCTGAAAACCCATATATCCATACCTCCTGTATATCGGAGAAATATTTTCTGTTTTCTTCCGAGGCATTCAGCCATTCTTGAAATGATTGCATTTCTTCCGGTGTCAGGCTATTGGTCAGATATCCGGTAATCCAATCGTGGACTGTGTCTGTATGTAGTGATTGTTCATCCATAAATAATGATTGCCTTTATATATACTACAGTTTTTTAGAATAAGAGGGTAGGGTAAAAAGCGAGAAAAATGCATAAAAAAGTTCCAAATTCTTTCTTGAGTACTACTAATGCGTTCTTTATGTGATATTTAACCGTATTGACGGAGATGTCAAGTTCCTGAGAAATTTCTTCGTAGCTCATCTCTCGGAAGCGGCTCATCATAAATACCTGCTTGCAGACAGGGGGAAGTTTTTGAATCACTTCCTGAATTTTATGTTCCAGTTCTTTCTTTATTAGCGTCCCTAGAGGTTGCTGATTGTCTGGGATGATATTTTGCAGTTGGATTCCTGCCCGTTCCATAACAGAAAAACGGATTTCCACTTCTTGTTGTTTGAGAGCCAGATAATTCAGGCATTTATTACGTACGGCTATAATTAAGTAATTACGTAGAGGAGGAACAAGTTCCAGATTCTCCCTAATCTCCCATAAGTGAAAAATAACATCACTGACTATACTTTCTGCTTGTATTTTATCCTTCAGCATATAATAACTAAGTTTGCAGAGAGCAACATAATGATAGTCATACAAATACTTGTATGCCTCGTTGTCTCCTGCCTTTAGCTTTTTTATTATGATTTTTTCATCAACTGGATTCATAGTGTGCTTTTTCATCTCTGCAATATTCGGATAATATATTGAAAGATGCAAATTAATTGGAGGAAAAATACTCTCTCCCCATTTTCATTTATGATATATTCTTCCACAAACTAAAAACTGAGGATATGAAAAATTAATGATGATTACTGATTGAAATATGAATACATTTATATCTTGTGTTTTAATTAATTTTTTCATATTTTTGCAGGGTATTTTTGAATATTTGTGAAAGACATGAATGGTTTTGTAAAAATGGGAAGATGTTTGTTTTTTGTGCTTCTTCTCATAAGTAGTACTGTAAGTAAAGGGCAGATTTATAAGTATATAGGTCTGGAGGACGGTTTGAATAACCAAAAAATATACCATATCCAAAAGGATCAACGGGGGTATATGTGGTTTCTGACTCAGGAGGGGATAGACCGTTATGATGGCAAACATATCAAGCATTACAACTTTTCGGACGACAGTATGAAACTGGATTCACGTATTGCCTTAAACTGGCTCTACATGGACAGCGAAAATGTATTATGGGTAATCGGTCAGAAAGGTCGTATTTTCAGGTACGATTTGCAACATGATAAATTCGAACTGGTTTATGTGCATCCGGAGTTGATTAGAAATAAGTCGCAGGCATTTCTGAATTACGGTTATTTGGACAAGAGTGACCGTATATGGTTATGCTGTAAAGATAGTATTATCTGGTATAATATTCGTACCGGAACAACGACACATATGCCGGCGCCGGCTATTGGTGAAATAACTACCATTGAACAGGCGGATGGTAACCATTTTTTTATTGGTACGGGAAGCGGTCTGTTTCGTGCCGGAATAGGAGATGGGAGATTGAAACTGCTATCCGATGAAACGGTGGAAAGTATCAGTACACCAGTGCATGAACTCTATTATCATGCCGTCTCAAAACAACTGTTTATAGGAAGCTACAAAGAGGGTGTACTTATATATGACATGGAGGGGACAGGGAAAATCATTCCCTGTCAATCACCCAATAATGTAGAGATAAACCAGATAGTTGCTTTGAACGCTCATGAGCTTTTGGTAGCTACGGGTGGAAAAGGTGTATATAAACTGGATGTGAATACCTGTATGAGTGAGCCCTATATAACTGCCAATTATAGTAGTTATAACGGGATGAACGGAAACAATATCAATGATATCTATGTAGATGAAGAAGAACGTATCTGGCTTGCCAATTATCCTACCGGTATTACCGTTCGTAACAACCGTTATGGAAGTTATGACTTGATAAGGCATTCTCTTGGCAATAGCCGCTCACTGGTGAACGATCAGGTTCATGATGTATTGGAGGACAGTGATGGCGACCTTTGGTTTGCAACCAGTAACGGTATCAGTATCTATCAGACTGATACAAAAGAATGGCGTTCTTTTTTCAGTTCTTTTGATCCGGTACCTGATGATGAAAATCACATTTTCTTAGCGTTGTGTGAAGTCTCTCCCGGTGTGATATGGGCGGGCGGTTTTACATCAGGTATTTACAAGATAGAAAAGAAGAAGGGGTTTAAGATAAGTTACCTTTCTCCTGCTGCTATTGCAGGGGTACGGCCCGATCAATATATTTTTGACATAAAAAAAGACTCGGGCGGTGATATATGCTCCGGAGGGTATTATCATTTGAAACGCATCAATCTTGAGACTAAAAGTGTGCGTTTATATCCGGGAGTAAACTCTATCACTACCATTCAGGAGAAGGATTCCCGGCAGATGTGGATTGGTACCCGAATGGGGCTCTATCTGCTTGACAAACAATCCGGAGTTTACAGGTATATTGACCTGCCTGTTGAATCTCTCTATATATGCGCATTATACCAAAGAGAAGACGGAATTTTGTATATTGGTACCCGTGGAGCCGGACTTCTTGTTTATGACATTAATAAGAAGAACTTTATTTATCAGTACCGAAGTGACAACTGTGCGCTGATCTCCGATAATATTTATACAATTCTTCCGCGTCAGGACGGGAGTCTCCTGATGGGTACGGAAAATGGCATAACGATTTATTCACCTGAGGAGCACTTCTTTCGTAACTGGACACGGGAACAAGGATTGATGAGTGTTAATTTTAATGCAGGCTCTGCTACGACCTATAACAAAAGTGCGCTTGTTTTCGGGGGAAATGACGGTGCTGTCAAATTTCCAACAGACATACAGATACCGGAGCCACATTATTCGCGTTTGCTATTGCGTGATTTTATGATAGCTTATCATCCTGTTTACCCGGGTGATGAAGGATCACCTTTGGAAAAGGATATTGACGAAACTGACCGGCTGGAACTAGCTTACGGACAAAACACGTTTTCTCTTGATGTAGCTTCTATCAACTATGATTATCCTTCCAATATTCTTTTTTCATGGAAAATCGATGGTTATCATAAAGAGTGGAGCCGTCCGAGTCAGGATAACCGGATTATCATCAGAAATCTACCTCCCGGTAGTTATACATTACAAATTCGTGCCGTATCCAATGAAGAAAAATATAAGACTTATGAGACAAGAAGCATTCAGATTATTATAACGCCTCCTGTATGGGCCAGTGTATGGGCTATGGTGGGATATGTAATCCTGTTGGTGTTGGTTATGGGTATTATATTCCGTATCATCATGTTGCATAAACAGAAGAAGGTGTCGGACGAAAAAACACGGTTCTTCATTAATACGGCACACGACATACGTACACCGTTAACATTGATAAAAGCTCCATTGGAGGAAGTCTTGGAAAATCGCATGGGGGCTGAACAGGCACTACCTCATATAAATATGGCTCTTAAAAATGTGAATACATTACTTCAGTTGACAACCAACCTGATAAATTTCGAACGGATAGATGTCTACTCTTCCACTCTTTATGTTTCTGAGTATGAGTTGAATACTTATATGAATGATGTTTGCGCCACTTTCCGCAAATATGCCGAGATGAAGCATGTAAGGTTTGTTTATGAAAGCAATTTTGACTATTTGAGTGTGTGGTTTGATAGTGACAAAATGGGCTCTATTCTGAAGAATATTCTCTCAAATGCATTGAAATATACACCTGAAGACGGTAGTGTGTGTATTTACGCTTCCGAGGAAGGAAATAGTTGGAGTATTGAGGTGAAAGATACGGGAATCGGTATTCCAACGTGTGAACAGAAGAAATTGTTCAGAAACTATTTTCGGGGTAGTAATGTCGTTAATCTGAAGGTGACAGGTAGCGGAATCGGACTGATGCTGGTATACAAACTGGTTAAGTTACATAAAGGTAAGATTCAGATTCAGAGTGCTGAAAATCAAGGAACTTGTGTACGGATTACTTTTCCGAAAGGAAATAGCCATTTCCATAAAGCAAAATTTATCTCTCCCAAAACACCGGATGAACGTTTGGAGACTATTGTAACAGGTGATACGCCGGGATTGCCGGATATGGAGATATCCCGGATCAACAGTTCCTTGCAGCGTATTTTGATAGTGGAGGATAATGATGATTTGCGTAATTATCTGGTGGATATGCTTCGGACGGGTTATAATATCCAGTCCTGTCCGAATGGAAAGGAGGCTCTTATTATAATCCGGGAATTTAATCCGGATCTCGTCATATCCGATATAATGATGCCTGAGATGGGTGGAGATGAACTTTGTGCAACTATAAAGGGGGATCTTGAGATGTCTCATATTCCGGTTGTTTTGCTGACTGCGCTGGGGGATGAGAAACATATGCTCGAAGGATTGGAAATCGGAGCGGATGCTTATATTACCAAACCTTTTAGTGTGGGGATACTCAAAGCAACGATTAAGAACATACTAACAAATCGTGCTTTGCTCCGCCGGGTTTATAATAGTATCGAAGATGAAGAACCGAATTTTCCGGTTAATTGCACTAATACCTTAGACTGGAAATTCATTGCTTCTGTCAAGGAATGTATAGAGAAGAACATGGGGGATTCGGACTTTAATGTGGAAATGCTCAGCAACCTGCATTATATGAGTCGTACGAGCTTCTTCAACAAACTCAAGGCATTGACCGGCTATGCTCCGGCTGATTATATCCGGCTGATACGTTTGCAACATGCTGCACAGTTGCTGAAGCAGGGTGAATATACAATAACGGAGATTGCCGACAAGGTCGGATTCTCGGATGCGAAATATTTCCGTGAGGTATTTAAAAAGTATTATGGAGTAAGTCCGAGTAAGTATGTAGAGGCGGAGAAGATACATTCTCAGTCTTCAGAGCAAGACTGACTAGTAAAAAGCCCTGTAAGAATGATTGGTTCTCACAGGGCTTTTTCTATGTCTTAATTTTATGGAAAAGGGGTACTTAAATTTATAACATCTTATTAGAACCAAGTATAATCAACATGGTATATCCAAGTATCAGTCCGATAATTCCCATGATTATACCGACTTTCTCCATATCCTTTTGTTGGATCATGCCTGTGGCATGTGCCAAAGCGTTGGGCGGAGTACTGATAGGCAATATCATTGCTAATGATGAACCGATTGCCACTCCGATCAATAAAGTTTCTACACCTCCCAGCGAAGACAGGTTCTCACGCATACTGCTTCCCGCAATGGCAAGAATGGGAACGAGCAATGCGGCAGTCGCCGTGTGTGAGATGAAGTTTGCCATGGCGTAACAAATCAGTCCGGAGCCGACAATCATTAATACAGGAGGCCATGTGTTGAATGGGATTGCTTCGATCATGTGTTTGGCGAGTCCGGTTTCCTGTAAGGCAACCCCTAGTGCGAAGCCGCCGGCTACCATCCAGAGTACGCTCCAGCTGATTTCTTCCAGGTCGCGTTTGGTGATAACTCCTGTTATACAGAATACGGCTACCGGAATCATGGCTACCACGTTGGAGTTAACTCCTGTCACCTTGTCGAACATCCATAATACGACCGTGATGGCGAAAGTAATATAAACTACGACCGAACGCCAGTCCTTTTTTGCTTCGCCTTCAATTTGTAATTCAATATTCTTTTGTTTGAAAGGGAACAACCGCAAAAGAATAAACCATGCAATAAACAGTACGATAATGGTGTAAGGCAGCATAAAACTCATCCATTCTCCGAAGCCGATATTCAAGTTCAACCCTTCCGGATCATTCAGGTATTTTAGTGCAATGGCGTTGGGTGGCGTACCGATAGGAGTTCCCATACCGCCTACATTAGCAGCTACGGGAATGGCCATGGCCAGACCGATTTTTCCTTTGCCGTCTGCCGGAAGTGCCTTTAATACAGGGGTGAGGAAAGTGAGCATCATGGCAGCTGTAGCCGTGTTGCTGAGGAACATTGAAAATGCAGCCGTAACAAGAATGAATCCTAATAATACATAGCGTGATTGTGTTCCGAAGGGGCGTAACATGACACGTGCCAACAATACGTCCAGACCGCTTTTGGTCGCAGCAATGGCAAGTATGAATCCACCGATAAATAACATGATGATAGGATCGGCAAAGCAGTGCATAATGGACTTATATTTAACTGTCTGTCCCAATTCTCCTGCTGGAATATCTTGAGTGAGGAACCATAAACTGCTGTCGGAAACGGTAAGTAATAGTAATACGACAATCAGTACGGAAGTAGTCCATGCAGGGACAGCTTCGAAAACCCACATAAGTGTGGCAAAAATAAAGATAGAAATCAGTCTTTGTTCTATAACGGTTAACCCTTCTATACCAAATGTGTCGATAGGGAGGAGCCATAGAATAAGGGAAATGGTAATAGCTACGGTTAACTTAATACATCTGGCCACTGTCTGATTCTTTGCCAACCGTCTGGCTTTCTTTAAATCCTGATAAGCTTCCACTAGATGGAAGCCATGAAAAATCTTGTACATAATATTAGTTTAAGATAAAATTAAAAAACGGTGCAAAAATAGCTTTTTATTCTATATGTCATAATTTAGCGAGAAAGTTTTTTCAAAGCCTTTCCTATTAAAATGTTTTTAAGGGAGTATTATAGTAGGGTGCTAATTTATTATTTTTATTTTTGTACCGTTCTTTTGTTGATTTGATAATAACTATAATTAAAACCATGAAAAAACTGACAGTCTTACTAATGTGTGTATGTTGTGTATTTACTGCACAGGCACAAAAGCAATTTACTCTGAATTCTCCGGGCGGGAATCTGCAAACTACTATTACCATAGGCGATCAACTGACTTACGATATTACTTGTGACGGACGGCAGATTCTGGCTCCCTCGCCGATAGCCATGTCGTTGGACAACGGAGAAGTATGGGGTGAGAAAGCGAAATTGTCCGGTACTTCCCGGAAAAGTGTTGATCGTATGGTGTCTTCTCCCTTCTATCGTGCCAATGAATTGAGAGATCATTATAATGAACTGACATTGCGGTTTAAAAAAGACTGGAATGTGGAATTTCGAGCATACGATGACGGAATCGTTTATCGCTTTGTCAGTCGGGCTAAGAAGCCTTTCAATGTGCTGGATGAGATTGTTGACTATCAGTTCCCGTTTGATGCGGTTGCTTCCGTGCCTTATGTGAATAGAGGAAAGGACGGTGATTATGAATCTCAGTTCTTCAACTCTTTTGAAAATACATATGTTACAAATAATCTGTCTAAACAAAATAAGAAGCGTTTGATGTTTCTGCCGCTAGTGGTGGAAGCCGGTGATGGGGTTAAGATTTGTATTACCGAGTCCGATCTGGAGAATTATCCGGGGCTTTTCTTGTCTGCTGCTAAAGGTGAAAATCGGTTGAGCGGCAAATTTGCTCCATATCCGAAGCGTACTGTTCAGGGCGGACATAACAAACTTCAGATGTTGGTGGCAGAACGCGAGGATTATATAGCAAAGGTGGATAAGCCCAGAAGTTTCCCATGGCGCATGGCTATTGTGACTACTTCCGATAAAGACTTGGCGTCAAGTAATCTGAGCTATTTGCTGGCTGCGCCTTCACGCTTGTCGGATCTTTCATGGATCAAACCCGGCAAAGTGGCTTGGGATTGGTGGAACGCATGGAACTTGGATAGTGTCGATTTCGCTACCGGAGTGAATAATGCTACTTATAAAGCATATATTGATTTTGCTTCGTCAAAGGGTATAGAATATGTGATACTTGATGAAGGTTGGGCGGTCAATCTGAAGGCGGACCTGATGCAGGTGGTGAAAGATATTGATTTGAAAGAGTTGGTAGATTATGCCGCTGACAGAAATGTAGGTATCATTCTTTGGGCAGGTTATTATGCTTTCGAACGTGATATGGAGAATGTCTGCCGTCATTATGCTGCAATGGGGGTGAAAGGCTTCAAAGTCGACTTCATGGACCGTGACGATCAGGAAATGACCGCATTCAACTACCGGGCCGCCGAGACTTGTGCTAAATATAAGATGATCCTCGATTTGCACGGCACACACAAACCGGCAGGTCTGAACCGTACTTATCCGAATGTGTTGAACTTCGAAGGGGTAAACGGACTGGAGCAGATGAAGTGGAGCCTGGCTTCACTCGATCAGGTGAAATATGATGTGATGATTCCTTTTATTCGTCAGGTTTCCGGTCCTATGGACTATACACAGGGCGCGATGAGGAATGCTTCGAAAGGTAATTATTATCCTTGCAATTCAGAACCGATGAGCCAGGGGACACGTTGCCGGCAGTTGGCTTTGTATGTGGTGTTCGAGTCACCTTTCAATATGTTATGTGATAACCCGAGCAACTATATGCGCGAGCCGGAATCAACAGATTTCATAGCTGCCATTCCGACTGTATGGGATGAAAGCATTGTGCTTGACGGTAAAATGGGAGAGTACATTGTCACTGCACGCCGGAAAGGGGATGTCTGGTATATAGGCGGAATTACTGATTGGACGGCCAGGGATATCGAAGTCGATTGTTCTTTTTTGGGAGATAAGGCATATAACGCCACTTTATTTAAAGACGGAGTCAATGCTCACCGTGTCGGACGTGACTATAAACGGGAATCTTTCTCTGTAAAGAAGGATAGCAAGTTGAAAATTCATCTGGCTCCCGGAGGAGGTTTTGCACTTCAAATAAAATAGCCGTTTTAAGGTATAATAAAAAGCTATGTCATAGGTATGGTTTGAAACTGATTCGGTGCTGCATCAGGGCTTTGATACAGCACCGAATTTTCTTTGTTACGATAATGCCGCAATGGCTGTACCTATCAGATTCGCATTATTCATACTTTTTATATTGACTGTAACATCTTTCAAACCGAACAAGTCGAAAAGCTCCTTTAATTTCTCTGTAACAATACTGTGATAATTCTTATCTTTTCTGTTCTCACTCCAGAAAAGACTGCCTTCAGCCACCAGGCAAATCCTACGTATATCTTTATTGTATGATTTCAACAACATGACAAGCCCTGTAATTGAAGCGGCCACCAACTGTGCCGATCTGGTATATATCCATTGCGCCACTTGTACATATACATCCTTGTATATATCCGGATAGTTCATGATAGCGGTAAGTTTTTGCGCATCAAATTTTTCTTCAAATTCTTCTAAAGGAAAAGTTGCTTTTAAAATATCTCCCAGATACATACCGGATACTGCTTTCTCGAAACGTTGTTTTCTGGGGTTACCGGAAATTACATCGACTGTATTATCCACTCCGGTAAGAAATGGCGGATGAAAATTCCCGGATTCCAAATTGACGGGAATCATGCCTTGAATATTATCCGCTGGATTCAGCTTTTTTATTTTGTCGGCTGGGATGAAAGTAGCCATATTAGTGCCTGTTCCTACAATCAGTCCTATATATGCATCATAACTGTTGTCTGTAAGTCCTGCAAATAAACTGGCTACGGTGTCATTCAATACTTTTATATCCGTAAACTTGATTTTATTCTTTTCATTCAGGTAGTTGAGTAGGGGATTCCCGATATATTTTCCAATCATCTCTTTGATGTCAACTCCCTTTGTCCAGCGCAGCAGTTTTGCATCCCCGCCGGGCACGGATTCGGTCGGATAAGAAAAGCAATAGCCGATAGGCATTTCCTCCTCCCGTTTTATTCCGGTGATCATATCTGCCAACTCTTTAAATAATTCCTCTTGGGTATACCCCGGCGATTTCATGATCGACATATCTTTCTTCCAACCATTGTTGGGATGAATGTCCGGTATCGATTTACTGAAATCAACGAGTGCTACCCGATAATTGGTTCCTCCGAGATCAAGCACAAGTGATTTACCGTTGATATTGTCAGCCTTCGGAGTAATAAAGGTAGGAATGCATTGGATTTCAGCGTTTTCAGTGTTCAATCCTTTTTCTACTTTTTCTTTAAATGAACGGGCTATTGCTTTGAGCTGTTCATTATCTAACTTAAAAATATTTTTCTCCATGATATTGACTTTTTAATCTATATAATATGTTTATGTATGAATAACAACTAAAGCTTTGTTTTGCTTCTCTCTTTTTTATTTAGTAACTATTCTTATTCTCTTTCACCAACTTCCTCCACCTCTGAAACGCCCTCATCAAGGTTTCTTCCTGCATCACTTCTTCCATTTCATAATGTTCCACAAAGAGATACATCGACTTTTTATACATTATTCTTATTATTATAAAACAACATTGGAATTTAGATTGGATTTCTTGGTATGGACATAGTGAAATGTGTTTTTGGGCTTATGATGAATCAAAAAATAATCAATATAAACCTTTTTTTCCTATGGTTTGGCGGAAAATGTTGATGGACATTTGGTAGGAACATCATTTCATAATTTTGATATGCCGCTTATTAGGTATGATACAGGGGATTTGATTGCTTCTGAAAATAGAAAAGGGCAATTAATGGAAGCATTTTCAATTACACAAGGAAGGAATGCCAACGCTTTATCCGATTCATATCTCATATTCTCATGTTTTTTATATAACTAATTTATTCTCAATTAATTAATTTATGAGAAATAAAAAGGAACAGAGTTATTTCTCATAG